>Ga0265798_10007148_pt1 | contig 14511 bp, 18 predicted proteins | sample P3T30metagenome_FD_192430 | JGI IMG/M metagenome (GOLD analysis project Ga0265798, IMG submission 192430) | Plant litter microbial communities from East Loma Ridge, Irvine, California - P3 T30 | ecosystem: Environmental > Terrestrial > Plant litter > Unclassified | place: USA: California...
GGTACGTCGGATACAGCTTCATCACTGTTTCATGACTACATCATCATCTGTGCTTTTGGACTCCCGCCCGCTTATGTTGGGGTCGTGCTTACGATGCTGATATGATCTTCAGATATTGGTGCACTAGTCGCGACATCCAACGTGCCGCGGCCGAGCTCTCGCATCGTGAGTGCGAGCGTTACCATGTTCTCTTACTTTCCCGTTGATCATAGTACGTTGCGCAATGAAATCGCCCCAAGTGGTAGAGTGTTCGTAGCTATGTTCCTGTTTCCAATGGGCCTCTTGTCCCCATGTGCACCTCTAAATCTCGTGGGAGTGAAGCCATGGCCGATGAGTAATGTTGGTATTGAGATTTGATTAGTTATTATGGTTCCTAACTTTGCTTTGACTACCTCATAACACCATGCACCTCGAAATAGAGAGCCGTGAGAATTCTCGGCCATGTCAAGGCTGACCACCCTGACGTTTTGCAGCCTCATCAACGCCATGTTGCGAAGTCGATATCATATGGGACAGCTCGTGTAATCGTTAAAACGCCATCGTGCTCTTTGGTGTGACTATCCGGTTTCTGTAGATGTGTTAGTCTGCATCTCTTGCTTAAGGGTATCATGAAGAACTCACCAGTCTCAACACCGGGTTGCCTTCCGTCCAATCCTCCAGTGACCTTCTTCTTCAGCTTAGATAGCCCGATCTTAGCCTCATCCTTTGCGAATTTCGCATTCCGCGCAGGCTTCCACTGCATTAGTCCACGGTGCTTCCTCTCTTCGGCTCTCTTATTCTGCTTGTTGACACTTCCGTTTCCGCTCGATGATGTCTCATCTGTCTCGGCTGTGGTACTTGTACGAGATGTAGCCATGGACTGGCGAGCTTGATGATCCTCGGTTGGCGATAGATCGGTCTTTTGTGACTTCAGTTGACCATTACCTTTGCTTTGGTCACCTCCGCCCTGGCCACCACTCATAGCCTTCGCGTTGCCTACCGTATCAGCATCTTCGACACCAATGTCCGATGAAGAATAGCTTGCGCCATAGTCGTCATCAGAATCGTCGTTAGCTTCATTGTCGGATGGATGGTGACGGTCGTGTAGTGGCTCTTCGACGCCAGGTTCACGTCTCTTTTGACGTCTGGTGTTCATGTAGGCTTTGGGGTTGTCTCCGAAAGCACCGGACCAGTCCTGGCCATCCTTTGCAAGCCACTGGCGCTTTTCTTCCTCACTTGCATTCTTCAGGATGTCGCGTCCTGTAGTCAATGACTGGTCATGTAGCTCCTGAACGCGGTCTGGTATCTCCTTTTCGACCTTGTGGTTTCGAACACCTTCCGTAACACAAGCCTCCCATGTCTCAAAGGTCTCGCGTGTATCGTTGTCGGTGATGAAAGCAGCGTGCGCCTCGTCCGTACCAGCCTTGAAGCGAGCACGGAATTGAAGGCGGCCCACCTCTTGGAGGTCGTCGAGACCAGGTTCCTTGTGGCAGTTTGATTCGGTGATGTAGTTTTGTGTGAGTCGAGCAGGGGCCGCAGTCTTCCAGATTGGGATGTTGATGTCTGCATCCTCATTGTCGATGAAGTGCTGGAGCCAGATTACCGCATAAGCGTCTGCCTTGCGGTGATTGCTGATGTGGAATTCGAACACGATCGGTGACCTGTAGCGGTGCTTTACTGGTAGTCGGACGTTGTTCTTTCCATTGCCTTCTTCCAAATCCCAGTAATAGCCATCTCCTTCTTGAAGTTTGGTGGCAGCGCTACGACCTAGCTTGCCAGTGCTACCTCCGGTTCGTAATTTGATCTTGGGGTGATGGTTGTATCCTAGAGCCAGAATGCGCTGCGACCGGAACTCGAAGGTGCCGACGTCCCAGCCAAGCATTTGCGGTGGCAGGCGAGTTTCGATGCTACGGAACAGCAGAGAGATGCGGATGCGGCCGAAACCAATACCACCGTCGAGCGGATACCATCGCGTGACCTGAGATGAGGTTTCGAGGATGTCAGATAGCTTCAGTGGCACCACGCCCAGAATAGGGTCGTGCTCCCTGTTCCTTTGGTCGCGCACCGTTACCGTGATGATAGCCGATCGCCAGTCACGGACGAATCGTTCGGTACCTGCGTTGAAGATGGGCTGGGACGAGACAGCCTTCGAACGAGTTCGGTAGACTAGCTCGTCGTTGAACAAAATCGTACAGTAGCTGTTTGGAAGGTCGCCACCAGTCTCTTCTTTGCCTTCGCCGTAAGGCTTCGCCGGCTCATACTCGCGACCTCTAGGGTCGGCGCTACCCTTGACGTTCTCGAGCTCTAGGTTCACAATCTGGTGGCAAACCACACTGCAGATACCGCTAGGCCAGAGAGGATCCGGTGGAGTATGCATGACAGCATCATCTTCTTCTGAGTTGATGACACCCTTCTCGTCTTGTAGCTCAGGCTTGTCCTTCAACTCGTCTGGGAGAGACTTGTTCTTGCCGTCCGTCCGCATCTCTTTCCTGAACTTTGGCTTGGTGAAGTAACCGACTTCCCAGTGAAGTTCTCCGGGCATCTCGCTATCGGCCTCCATACCAGCCAGCTTTGAAGTCTGCGGGTACATCTTGCCGGGGTGTTGAATCATCTTCTGCATGGAAATCTCGACCTTTCCGACAATGTCATCGGCGGTGTGTCGGTCGGAGTCCCAGAGTTCTACGCTCAGGTTCTCATTGGCTTTGATCAGTTCTGGCCCGACGAGAACAGCTGCTGTCTCTTCCCAGATTGGATTCAGATCATCGGTAATGACCCGAGTGCAGTACATTGGCTTTCCGTATTTCGAGAATGCGATAGTGATGTAAGGGTCGCTTCCACCATGTTTAGATCCACGCTTGTCTTGCTTGCTCAGGCCAACAGCGCGGTGGATACGGATCCAGAGAACACCGAGGGCTTCCGTGTCCTTCTGAACGGAGTCGCCCTGGAGAATAGCTCGCATGTCAATAGACATGGACTTGGGCGCAACATACACTAGGTTGATTAGCATGCTTTCTTTCTCCTTCTAGAAGGGCTCACTTACTGCTTGCCGCTGCCTTGATGGCATAGTTGACGAAGTTACTGATCAATGGGAGGTTGAGGATGTTTACACCCTTCTCCACCATGGGTGTACATCCGGCACTGACCTGTGGGGCGCCCATCAACGTGAAGGTCAATGTCTTCAGGAAAGGAGGCTCGGGTGTCATGTTGAGACGCAGGCGGACTGTACCGACAAGTCCCTGCAGTTCGACGAAGATGGGCAGCGGAACACCGAAGAGACCCTTAATCCCCAAGTAGAATACCAGCTGCATGTGCATGTTTCGTGCTCTCTCCGAAACTCGCTTTCCACTGGGGCTCGCGTGATATGCGAAAGAGACCTCCAAATTGTAGTAGTCGCCACCTTCTTCGTCTGCTGCTGCTTCTTGTGGGTCTTTCGTCTTTTTGTTCTCTTCGTGGATGGACCTTTTCATGTCGCCCATATGTGAGTCCGGAAGTGCTCGCAAGCTAAGGATGCGCAACGGGTTGCTTCCTTGGTTGATCTCAGCCACGCGGACGTTTTCGATAACACCGGGTACGGAGGCCTGCATGACATCTTCAAGCATGTCGGCAACGCCGGAGAACATGTCGGGGTTTATAAGGCCCCAAACAATAGCGAGAAGCGTGTTCATCCATTCGACGGATTCGGGTAGCAAGTTCAGAGAGGCCTACAAGATGGTTAGCTATCGCTCATGTGGGTGGACTTTCGCAAATACACACCATCTGGCCTCGGACTTGCTCGCTGTCCCACTCTACCTCTCGTCCGCTGCGTACGACTTCCTTCATCCAGAGAAATACGCCAGAAGCCAGGCACATGCCGAGTGGTATGAGACCCTTCAGTGCGCCACCGAACATCTTGCCTACGACAACTGTTCCAATCAAGATACCCGCGCACAGGTAGTTGGCTCGTGTTTCGAGTGCGGCAAACATGGGCTCGTAGCTGACTGAGGGTGTCGGGTGGAAGAGAACGTTCGTCTTTTCGCCGTGGATAGGTACGTCGGTCGTCGTGCCTTCGGCGACTGGATCTGGTGGAGCTGTGACATCCTGGTTGTGCTTGTAGTCTTCCAGAGATTGGGAGGCGTCGGTCTTGATAGGCTGCAGAGTGTTAGAGATCGTTTACTGAGCCGACACAGGATACGTACCGTTTGCTTGTCAAGATTCGCGTTTGGTATAACTAGATGCGGGTTGTCGACCTCGTCCATCATATCCTCGTTGACATCGGCAATGGTGACTTCCCTACCAGTCGTAGGGTCAGTAACCACCTTCTCTGTACCCTTGATTTGCCGTTCCTGCTGCTTATGGGGTTGCGATTGCTGCTGGTTTTGCTGCTTGGATGCTTCGTCTATTCTCTTGTCCCGAGCCGCCTTGTCCTTGTCCAGATTTTCGACGAACTGCCTGACGGTAGGGATTGGGTTATGGCCCGAGTAATGCCCTCCCGGGGCGTGTTGCTGCTGTTGTGACGCCATACTGTGCTATGTCTCCTCCGAAGTGACCGCCCAAGTCAAAAGTCAAGGGTGTGGAGGGGCGAAAGGGCTCACAGCAGTTGCGGCTGTTGCGGGAGGATCGAGGATCGTATGGGCCGATGGAGATATATTGGGAGAGTTTGGGCCTAGCGAAGATCTCCCCGCTTAAGAAGCGAAAGCAAGGAACAAGCAAGCTGCAAGACCATAAAAGAGTTCCCGCGCGCGGGGCTGCCAATTGCAGTCAATGACGTAGGGCAAGTGCGCCCAATGCTGCAACAGGAGCAGCCGCGTTACCTTTTTGCGCACGACGCGTACCCAACCTTTGCTTGTGCCACGGCACGAAGCTGTCAAAATCTCCACTGTGGCTGGAATTCTGGTAATCACCCTGGCTGTCGCGTTCATGGATCGCGAGATCCGCCTATAATGACGTCAATGCACATGGTGTGGCTGCATTGGCCAATCAGGGCATGGTGGGGCTGATCGTCCCCTCCACCTTGGAACGACTCATGATCTCCTTGCTCACGCCTTGCTAACGGAAGTTACCCGCTCTCTATTTCGAGCGCGCTATTGGCCAGGTCTACATTATGTCAGGCTGGTTCACTCTCTTTACCAATTGTCGCTACATCCTCAATGGCGAGCTTGTTGAGGACCATCTCGTTATCTCAGATGAGACCGGACGCATCCTGAAAAGAGAAGGCTACATTGGCGGCGAGGCTATCGACTTGGAAGACAGTATCATAGCTCCAGGCTTTCTGGAACTACACACCAATGGGGCAAATGGTTTCCACTTCACACACTATGAGGACCAAAAGACGTACGCGACCAAGATAGATGATATTGCGAGGTACTACGCGACTCAGGGTGTCACGGGGTTCTGGGCAACCCTACCAACTGTAAAGAGTGATGAATTCCAGAAGGTGAGACAGATATAGCGTGATGGGCCGCTTTTGTCATGCAATGGAACCATCTTCGGGTGCATACATTGTGCAAGCTTACTGACACGGCTCCAGATCCTTCCCTCTTTGCAGCCACGCCAAATGCCCTCTTCAGCATCTCTTCTCGGGGCTCATACCGAAGGGCCATATCTACATCCAGACAAGAAGGGCGCGCACAACAGTTCCCTCTTTCACCCATGCTCGACCTCTCCTTCGACTGTCTACGGATCCACTAATTTGCAATCTATCGTCAAGCTTGTGACCGTCGCACCAGAACTTCAAGATTCAGCTGCACTTATCAAATCGCTTACGTCGCAGGGAATCAAAGTAGCAATGGGCCATTCTACTGCCACGTATGAACAAGGATTGACGGGCCTGAAAGCTGGAGCGAGTGGATTAACACATACCTTAAATGCCATGCCAGCTTGGGCATCACGAGCGCCTGAATTAGCTGGCCTGGTCTCGCTACCGGAAACAGGAAAGGTCGCACCGCCGTGGTATACCATCATTGCGGACGGAGAGCATCTGCATCCCAATACCGTGTCTTTGCTTCATCGCTCAAGCCCAAAGCGGTCGATTCTGATAACAGACAGCATTGAACTTGCTTCACTCAAGAATGGAACATATCCTGGCCACTCGCAGATTCCTTTTGAACAGGTGAAGAATGGTACACGGGCGACGATTGCTGGAACCGACACGTTGATCGGTGGCTGTATACCACTCCAGCAGAGTGTGAGAAACTTGATGGATTGGTCCGGATGTGGAATCGCAGAGGCTGTGGGCACGGTTACAGAAAACGTGGCTGCCTTTATGGGCGTTGACGGAGAAGGTGGAAGAGGTGTGCTAAAGGAGGGTAGAAGAGCAGACTTGACGGTATTGAATGAGCAAGGCGAAGTGCTACAAACGTGGGTCGCGGGACACAAAGTATGGGATAAGGAAGAAGACATCAGGGCACACGAGGACGATGGTGAAGCAAGAGGCTGACATTCAGATACACGAGAGCACTGTTGCTAAAGAGCATGTTGACAATGCGACACTAAACAATTACAACGTCGCTGGACCGTCAGCACCTTCCTACATGTAAACGCTGTGTAAGTCGAGGGCTAGCACGAGCGAGCAGCACTTGCGTGAAGTCAAAGAACGTGTGAAGTATATTAACTATATAGTCAGCTCTCGAGGCACAAACGACCTTGTCTCTCTAATCGTCGATGCGCATATCGTAAACACCACCCAAACCATGAGCACCGAGAACAATACCCAGTCTATATTACGCATCTCTGCACCCGAACCACATGAGCCATCCCCGCCCCTTCTAATTTTCGTCCTTGGCCCTCCCTGCGCCGGCAAGTCGACGATATGCACCATTCTAGCCAAACACTTCAACCTAGACCACTTCTCCCTCGGCGATGAACTCCGTAACCTGGTCTCCTCAAACTCGACTGGCCATCCCGCTCGCATAAAATGCAAGCTGTCCGTTGAGGAGTTGCAGGATCTTGCCAAGAACGTCAAAGCAGGCACACTGGCGCCGTCCAACAGAACACCCAAGTACGTTCGGGAGCGGATTTTCCCTGATAGCGTTGTTCCGCCAAACATACGGATCCTGATAGATGGCTTTCCTAGGGGAGTGGATCGGTGGGAGACTTTCAAGGAAAGTGTCAAAGACATATGGCAGCCCGATGGCAATACTTGGGTACTGGCATTGTGTACTAATCGGGAAGTGGCAAGAGAGAGGTTTGTGAGTCGCGGAAGGGCGGGCGATGTCTTCGATAAACGATATGACAGTCATGAGGATTCTATCGGCGACATCATCGCTGCGATGAAGCAGGACGGGATGAATGTCATTGAGTGTGAGACTGGGCTAGGCTTTGACCCGCAAGACATAGTCGGGATCGTTGAGAGCATCTCCCATTTGGTGGAGGGCAATCAGGCATGAGCAGAGAGACTCTCCATGTAATGGGTAGCTGATCAGATCAGATCGTGCAAGCCATCTCTTTAAGAGGAATTGCATTGTCGCATGGACCGACCTTCCGACCGCATGCGTAGCCATTAATGGAAAAATCCCCAAAGCGCATTCATTTCATACGCATCCAAACAAGCTATCGCGTGTCTTAAGGTGATGTATCGCCACATTCGAGCCGCTAATTCAGGTGAAATCCAAAGCAGTAGATACCGGACGAGATATTCTTCTCACGCGCACAAGTCCCGATCAGTGAAGACCAGGCTGCTTTTCGGACAGGCCATACGTAATGCCGGGATGCCCTGAGCGTGCGCGATGATGAAGAAAGCTCCTCGGCAGCCAGCGACAGATTTTGTCACCAGGCCCCGCTTAGTCACCCACGCTAAAATGGCGCTACCATCTCTCTCCGACATTTCAATCTTTTCCTACAGCTCCAACATGGAAACTCTCGACAACACTGAGTGGGATGTTCTCATTGTAGGCACTGGCCTGCAGCAGTCTCTTCTCGCTTTGTATGTACCTTACGAGTCGGCGAGGGTGGACGCGATCTGACTGACGCAGCGCGTGAAGAGCTTTGTCGCGCTCGGACAAGAAGATCCTCCATGTCGACGAGAATGACTACTACGGCGGTGCCGAGGCTGCCTTTAGCTTGCAAGAAGCTGAAGAGTGGGCGCAGCGGATGAATGGTGGTAAGTAAGGATGACGTTAAATCGCCGGGCTGTCGCTAACGCATCCTAGAAACAGCGAATGCTGCCTTCTCCAACGTCGCAGTCACCAAGCCTGGGGCTACTGGTTCAGGCCCCGCGCTATCCTTCTCAAGGGCATACAGCCTGTCTCTAAGCCCCCAGGTCATTTACGCGCGCTCCTCGCTGCTTGGCTATTTCGTCTCGTCGAGGGTCTACCGTCAACTCGAGTTTCTTGCTGTCGGTACCTGGTGGGTATACTCTGTCGATGCACAGGGCGAAAGCGCGTCATCGCATGGAAGACTGCTGAAGGTGCCCAACGGCCGCGAGGATGTCTTCCAGGACCACGACCTCGACTTCAAAGCCAAGCGCGCCTTGATGAAGTTCTTGCGCTTCATCAGCGAGTACGAGGAACAGACTGAAGTTTGGGAGGAGCACCGTCAGCAGCCCTTCTCGAGCTTCTTGTCGGAGCAGTTCAAGGTTCCAGCCAGTCTGCAAGGACCACTGATGGCTCTGACGCTCTCGCCCACCGGGGCAGACCGTACTACGACCGAATACGCACTACCGAGAATCGCGAGGCATCTACGTTCGATCGGAGTATTCGGTGCTGGTTTTGGCGCCGTCATACCGAAGTGGGGTGGTCTGTCAGAGATTAGCCAGGTCTCGTGTCGAGCCTGTGCTGTGGGCGGTGGTGTCTATGTCCTTGGAAAAGGCGTGACTCCACCCACAGACAGCGCCCCGGAGACAATCGAGAATGGTACGAAGCTTCGCCTGAAAGATGGCGAAGTTGTCACCGCGAAGTGGATCGTAGGAGGAAACTCCTCATCTGCTTCTGAGGATACATACTGCAAGTCGATGACCATTGTGTCATCCTCTTTGTCGCATCTATTCCCTCCCATCGCCGAGGAAGCACCAGCGCCAGCCGCTGCTGTCGTTGTCTTCCCGCCCGGATCCTTGACGCTGGAGTCGCAAGCTGAAGAGCTTCCGCCAGTTCACGTCTTTGTGCATTCGAGCGACACTGGCGAATGCCCCTCTGGTCAATGTAAGTTTTCTCTATTACTTCACCCCTACGCTGTTATGATGAACAAACCTTACGAATACTTATCTACATTGTCTGAATACCATTGAAGACAATAACTCTGACAACCTGATACAACGGCACATCCTCTACATTGTCAAGACATGTTCTTGTAGCTTCATGTTACTGACTATACCTCAGGTGTACTATACGCGTCGACATCGATGAGCGGCCGAGATGGGTTTGCCCTGCTTCAGAAAGCTGTAGACTCGCTGCTGTCTGCTCGTGACATCTTGCCATCTCCTACCATACTATGGTCTGTCGAATACCAGCAGCAAGCGTCATCCGGATCGGAGACGTTACCGACCGATACCGACCATGTTGTTCGCTTCCCACCTCCGTCTATGGATCTCGCCTTCGATGACGCAGTGCTTGACAATGTCAAAGAGGTGTGGCAGAAGATTGTAGGCGACGATGCTGGCGAGTTCCTGGTCTTCCAAGACCGAGAAGTATATGACGATGACGAGTAACGATCTGATACGTAATGAATCAATGAATACATGATACCACTACATCTTCTGCACATTTTTCGAGACGGCGGATGGAGTGCAAGTGCAACCAAGAATAAGTGATCGAGCAAAGGGAGTGTCGAATGAAAGAACACATTCACAATATTGAGCCCGTGCGATCTCACCACACCCTATAGCGACCCTTGACCTTTAATGTTTCTTTCTATCATGCAACCCTGGGCGTTCCATTCGTCTTTCCATTACACATCCCGTCAGAATACACCGCACACACCCGTTATCCCTAGATAATCAGCCCCCAATCCCGCCATTGACATCCAGCAACTTCCCGGTAAGATCATTCCCCTCAGGTCATTCACCTCCCCTACATACACGGGACAAAGTGAAGTCTCCTCAATCCATTCCCCCGACCTCCCCTTCCCGGTCTGAGTCCCTCTCCGCTGCAGGTAGACGTGTGTTGACAGGAGCAAAAGCCGCCTCGCCCGTCTCCTCCGGCGGCTGCGCACGACCCATGACCGGGCTTATGGTCGTCCATACAATCGTAGTGGTAAGCGACGGCGTGGTCGTCGTATACGGTAACGTCGTGAGTTTAGTAGATTGCACCACTACTCCTTCGCCCGGTGTGAATGTAATGATGAATGTACTACCTGACTCGGTGGTGGACGTGGACGTGGACGTGGGCTTGAGTGTTGGCGTGGGATGAGGTTGATCGGGCGACAAGATGTCTAGGACATTGTAGATGCTTTGTAAGGCTGGTGAGATAGACCGCGGGGATATGGGTGATGGCTTCGTTGTGAGTGTTGTCGCCGAGCTTCCGCTTTGCGATAGAGCGACAGTGAGGATGGGTAGCCAGAGGGCGAACAGCAGGCTTGTGGTGTGCATGTTGGTTGTGGTGCGCTGTCTGAGTTGCGTGGACGCGACGTGGTCGAAGGAAAAAGGTGACTAAGTAGGCCAGTGGTGGGGGTCGTGACTGAATGAGCGGTTGAGTGGAGTCGTGGAGGTGAAGGGGAAGTAATCAGAGAGTGACTGGCAAACGGGCGAGTGGGTCGTGAGTCAATTTGGTATCAGAGCTAATTCCTTCATATTTACGCCACACAAGTCGCCTTTGTGAGGAGTACGTGGAGTAACGTAATCGTGGGGCGAATATGAAAGGCGCGTGCGGCGGTGTGGTGTTGACGGGCGACAGACATGGATAAAGACTTGGAAAGTTCTGCGAACGGTCTTGAGGGACATGTCACGAGAGGAATATCACGAGAATGTGAAGATACTTGTTTTGTCATTTCTGATATGCGATGTGGTGGTTTCATTCCTGAATATACTTCTTTAGACTCCTCAGTCTCTCCATGGCCTGTTCCAGTACGTCATCGTTCTTGCACACGGCGAACCGTAGCCAATCTTCCACGATGTGTGCGTTCCCTGGAGTGAAGAATTCAGTTGGAGGGATAGCCGCTACACCAACTTCCTTGATCAGGAACCAACTGAGCTGGAAGTCCCTAGGTCTCTCCGCCACATGAGGCGGGAACTCGTAGTCACTTGGCAACTTGACCTTGGACATGTTTACCAGAACGAAGTATCCGCCTTCGGGATCCGAGTAGGGTAGCCCAAGCTCATTGAAAACAGCGGTGAACTTGTCGATCTTGGCCTTCATCTCTTTCTTCGACTCATCCCAGAAGTTGTGGGCATCAGCTTGCTCGAACCCAATTGCAGTGGCTTCTTGAAGCGGCGAGACACTGCTGTAGCAGATTCTTGTGTGCGCTGCACTGACGTATTTGATCAGATGCTCGGGTCCGATCAGCCAGCCTACTCTCCAACCGGTGGCGTAGAAGTTCTTTCCTCCTGACCCGACTGTCAATGTGAGCTTGGCGATCTCTGGTGACAGAGTGGCGACGCGAGTAAAAGGGACGTAGTATAGACGGTCGTAAACCTCGTCTGAGAGGATGATGATGTTGTGCTTGACGCAGAGGTCGCCAATGGCTTGCAGCTCATCCTTGGAAAAGACCTTGCCAATTGGGTTGTGCGGAGAGTTGATAACGATCATGCGGGTCTTGGGTGTAATGGCAGCCTCCAGCTCCTTCATGTCCAGACTCCATTCGGCTGCAGAAGTAGTCTTGGTCGCACCGTCTTTGGGAGGGTGAAGAGGCACGTAGACGACCTTCCCGCCTGGCATCTCGATGTTGCTAATGTACTGGTCGAAGAAAGGCTCAAAGACGATGACCTCGTCTCCCTCCTCCAGGAAGCCCATGAAAGCGCTGAGCATGCCTTCATTTGCGCCTGTGGTGATTGTGACTTCCTTGTCGGGATCTATCGTGCGACCGAAGAAGGGAGAGTAGGCATCGGCAATGGCCTTCTTTAACCGCGGGCGGCCTTTGGTGGGCGAGTACTGGTTGCAGTCTACTTGGTCGAGCGCAGCCTTGGCGGCATCGAGGACGAACTTGGGAGGGTTGTAGCCAAAGAAGCCCTGGCCCATGTTGACGATGGGCTGCACTGGTGAGGCTGCGGCGGCTTCATTGACGATGGACCTGCCATTGTTAGTATTTGTACGACGTCGAGGCTTTCTGACCTACCAGACATCCTGCTTCTGGCCCGCGACTCTCTTCGCGGGCTTGAAGGGGTCTTCCCTTCGTGTTGTCGCTGACATGGCTCGGAGAGGGGGACAGCTGGTGGGGCACCTTGGAGCTGCGGATGGTCTCTTAATTGAGTTTCGGATGGATCTGAGAGCCGGAGTCACGATGCTTCGCATGGCAATGGCATTGGAAGATGAGTAAACCCAAAAGAGTCACCAACTGCAGCGTCTAGCATTGCGTGCTCCCGTCCGTCGTCTGCCGTCATCAAGCGGGGACAAATCCGAAATAGCGCCGGCCTCGCTCGTCGCGTTACCCCAGAATAATTCGCGTCGCGTGCGCCGAGCCACTCATCTTCGACATGGTCGACTGCCCCATCTGCACTAAAGCCGTCAAAGACGCCCGAATCAACGAACACATCGACAGCGGCTGCGAGGATTTCCTGCTCGAGCCAGAACCTCAAGGCACGCCTAACCTGGGAAAGGCGTATAGCTTCTTTACGCCGGGCGCGCGCAAACCTCCGGGCGCGACACAGAAGAATGGACACCCAACGTCGTCACCACCCGCACAGCCAGCACCGCCAACAGCGACACAGCGGATAGAGATATCAAAGACACCCCCGCCAATTACGAAACGGCCTCTCGAAGCGTCGTCGGATGCACAAGCCAATGGCGAGCAGCAATCACCATCTGCCCCGAAACGGGCGCGGAAGCTCAAGGCTGTCGAAGATGCCATGCCACTGGCGGAGCGCATGAGGCCCATGTCATTGGATGATGTATATGGTCAAGAGCTGGTGGGGCCAGGCGGCGTCCTTCGAGGCATGGTCGATGAAGGCAGACTACCATCGATGGTACTCTGGGGGAGACCAGGAACAGGTAATACTTTCTTTGTGTCCTCCACTTTCCGATTGGAAGCTGACTCCGTATCTAGGCAAGACCACGATCGCCAGACTAATCGCCAACACGTCCGGCTCACGCTTCGTCGAGATCAACAGCACAAGCACAAAGTTGGAGGAAGTGCGCAAGATATTCGCAGAGGCCTTCAGAGACCTGCAGCTGACAGGTCGGAAGACCATCGTCTTCTGCGACGAGCTACATCGATTCTCAAAGACACAACAAGACGCCTTCCTTGGGCCCGTAGAGTCGGGCACAATCACACTGATAGCCGCAACGACCGAGAACCCATCCTTCAAGGTCATCTCGGCTTTGCTGTCAAGATGTCGGACCTTTACGCTTGACGACCTCAAAGAAGACCACTTGGTACGAATACTCGAGCGCGCAATGGCTGCGGACAACGTCACATCTCCCATTCTAGATAAGCCGATGCTGGAATACTTCGCCCGCTTCTCTGACGGCGACGCCAGAACAGCCCTGAATCTTCTCGAACTCGCCATGAGCCTTGCGAAGCAGCCTGACATGACCAAAGAGAAGATACAACAGAGTCTCACCAAAACCCTCGTATACGACCGCGCCGGCGACCAACACTACGATACCATATCCGCACTACACAAGTCAATACGAGGCTCCGACCCCGACGCGGCATTATATTACTTAGCACGCATGCTCGAGTCTGGCGAGGACCCACGATACATAGCCCGGCGGCTCATCGTCGTCGCATCCGAAGACGTTGGACTGGCAGACAACTCGATGCTCTCCCTTGCGACAGCCACATACTCCGCCTGTGAGAAGATTGGCATGCCGGAATGCCGCATCAACCTCGCCCACGCAGTGACCGCCCTATCCCTCTCGCCGAAATCAACACGCGCATACCGGGGTATGAACAACGCTTACGATGCGTTGAAGGAACCGGGAGTCGCTGCACTGCCTATACCACATCACATCCGCAACGCACCGACCAAACTGATGAAGGACATGGGCTATGGAGAGGGATACAAATACAACCCACATTACCTAGACGGCAAAGTGAAACAGGAGTACCTACCCGAAGCACTCCGTGGTCGTTCGTTTTTGGAAGACACCGATCTGGGAAGCAAGGTTGACCCAGACCTCGTCGACGACGACGAGTTGATGCCAGAGATTGATTGAGCGCAGCTCTGGATATAGTAGCGGGCAAGAGTTGACTGCATACTTGACATTGTTTCGACGTCTTGCATAGCGAATACGATACCCATTATGCGCTTCATTTCGAACGGATTACAAGCCGATAATGCTGATGTTACTTGATTTACCAGCAAATCCCGTCTTGCCAAACCGAGAAGCTGACCAAACCACGTTACGTGTGGTTAGGAAGCGGAAGGCGTTTGCTGACACGAACAGCCATTCGTCACTGCCACCCGATGATATGCGCCCGCCTCATGGCCACAAACCCAGTTTCCTTCACTGATTACTGCATTGT
>Ga0265798_10007150_pt1 | contig 14510 bp, 20 predicted proteins | sample P3T30metagenome_FD_192430 | JGI IMG/M metagenome (GOLD analysis project Ga0265798, IMG submission 192430) | Plant litter microbial communities from East Loma Ridge, Irvine, California - P3 T30 | ecosystem: Environmental > Terrestrial > Plant litter > Unclassified | place: USA: California...
ATAGCAGCAATCGTAATTTCTGAATTACGATTGTGCACCAGCACCGGCGACGAGCAGTCTTCCCCGCATAGCGCTAAGTTAGTGACGGCTGTCCTCCGCACCAAGCCAGACGTGGAGATCCTCGGCTTCGACCTCGTCATCCCCTGGGCCGACAACAACATCAACAAAATCCGGTACCGAGCACTTGAGACAGCTCCCTACTTTCCTTCAGACAACGCGCCAACAATACTAGCGATAACAGCGTTCATTAATCACCTCGGATAGTGCTAGAGCTGCGAAAAATTACAGTGGCTGCTGTTCACCGCGATCCAACCACAGAAAGAGCACCGAACAACGTTAAGACGCTCAACACAGAGTCAATAAAGATACGCCGCGAAAGAGCGCAAGATGCCGCAAAACCACATCCAAGATCAGGTGTACGAACAGTCCATTTCGAATCCTGAAGAATTCTGGACACGCCAAGCTGAGAATCTGCATTGGCACAAGAAGCCAACAAAAGCTTTCCAAAAGAGCACAAAACATTTGAAAAACATCAATGCATCACACGATCACTGGAGCTGGTACGCAGATGGAGAGATATCGACCACGTATAACTGCGTCGATCGTCATGTCCTGAACGGCAATGGAGACAGCGTCGCGATTTATTGGGACAGTCCTGTCACACAACAAAAAGAGCGATACACCTACAAGCAGTTGTTACATGAAGTCGAAACTCTCGCAGGAGTACTGAGAGAAGAGGGTGTAAAGAAGGGTGATGTCGTGCTGATATACATGCCGATGATACCCGCTTCACTCTTTGCCATGCTCGCCATCGCGCGTCTGGGTGCCATACACGCTGTCGTTTTCGGAGGATTCTCACCTGCGGCGCTGGCTCAAAGAATTGAAGCCAGTCGACCAAGTACGATCATGACTGCATCGTGCGGCATTGAGGGTGCGAAGAAGCCGACCGCCTACAAGAACATGATCGAAGAGGCCGTTCAGAAGAGCAGCCATAAGCCAGCAAGAACGGTGATCTGGCAGCGAGAGCAGCTGAGATGGGATCCGGTCGCCAAAGAAGATGGCCAACGCAATTGGCAGCGGCTGGTCAAAAGCGCGCGGAACAGAGGGCTAAGGGCCGACGCAGTGCCAGTAAAGAGCGGGGACGGCTTGTACATAATTTACACCTCTGGAACCACCGGATTACCTAAGGGCGTGGTTCGATCGGCAGGCGGTCACGCGGTGGGCCTGAATTTTTCCATGAAATACCTGTTCGGAGTTCATGGCCCGGGTGATGTTCAATTCACTGCCTCAGATATCGGCTGGGTCGTTGGACACAGCTTCATCGTCTATGCGCCTCTCCTTGTAGGTGCGACTACCGTGCTTTTTGAAGGGAAACCAATCGGCACGCCAGATGCAAGCACCTTCTGGCGTATTGTGGAAGAGTACAAGGTCACGACTATGTTCACTGCTCCCACAGCCCTTCGAGCTATCCGGAAAGACGACGGCGAGAACAACTTCTTCGAGACCCGAGGAAACAAAGGCGCGCTCAAGTCCCTACGTGCGCTGTTCCTGGCGGGCGAGAGAAGCGAGCCAAGCATTGTCGAAATGTACCAGAAGTTACTTGCGAAGTACTGCGCCCCAGGTGCCGGAGTAATCGACAACTGGTGGAGTTCCGAATCTGGGTCTCCCATCTCTGGTATTGCCCTCAGCGCCGCCGCCGGTCTTGACTTCTCGTCGCAAAACCGCCCGCAGCCGCTGATGGTCAAACCTGGTTCTGCCGGAAAGGCGATGCCTGGTTTCGACGTTCGGGTTGTTGACGACGAAGGGAAGGAGGTGAAGAGAGGTGTTATGGGCAACATAGTCATGGGCATTCCCCTGGCGCCGACCGCCTTTACAACGCTTTGGCAGGATGAGGAGCGTTTCTACAAGGGTTATCTCAAGCGGTTTGATGGGAAATGGGTCGACACGGGCGACGCGGGCATGATCGATAGCGAAGGCTACATCTCCATCATGTCGCGAGGTATGTCTCATCGATAGGAATGAGTCATGCCAAGTACTGACTTATACAGCGGATGACGTGATCAACGTAGCAGCGCATCGCTTTAGGTTGGTATACACGCGAATGGCTTTCCAGGTACCGATACTGACACGTCTTCAGCACCGGCGCAATCGAGCAAGCAGTCACTACCCATCCATCGATTGCGGAAGCCGCGGTGGTCGGCATACCAGATGCACTCAAGGGCCATCTACCGTTTGCTTTTATCACGCTCTCGACACCCGAGCATCCGGAGGGCGCTGTTCCTGACGATAAGATTACCAAGGAGGTGCAGAGACTCGTGCGCGAGCAGATCGGCGCTATTGCGTCGCTTGGAGGCATGATACAAGGTCCAAAGGTATGATCATAGAAGCGCGCGCCACGGAAGTCAAGCTGACTGTGTAGATGATCCCCAAGACGAGGAGCGGCAAGACGCTAAGACGCGTCCTGCGTGATCTGATTGAGAATGCGACCCATGGCGAATTCGATAAGGAAGTTAGCGTGCCAAGTACGATCGAAGACCAGGAGGCTGTCAATGTTGCGAGGGAGAAGGTACGGGAGTACTTCAAGGTCAAAGGGCATGATCTGCACAAGGCGACTGAAGTCAGGGCGAAATTGTAGTGCTTCCTCTTGGACACGTTGTTCGTTCCGGTGGAGATTGTACTCGATATGGACGTGACATGGGCGTCGACATTGTTGTTGGTTCCCTGCGTTTGCGTGTACAATACTATATTACACATGGCGTCAGATAATAGCTTGGTGTGTACTCGCTTGGGGTCTTCCTGATTGTAGCCTCAGCATCCATGAATGTCATACGAGTGTTGTCCTTGTGCTAGGCGTGGTGTTCTCACGCCCAAGCAGATCACTCGGCAGGCGGCATGGTTATATACTCTGCTACTACCTCTTTTCCGTGACGAGTATGGTTATCTTATGAGATCCGGACACTCTGTGCGCGAGTGGGCCCTCAGCAGTAATCGTGTGCCCAGGAATGGGCGCTGTGTTATTTCGTTATCCTGTCTCTCTTTGAAAAGCCCACGTGGCTGCAAGAAGGATGCTCAGGTGTCATGGACGAAGCATGAAACTCACCATACATATTGTCGTCGTACTTGAACTTGCACTTAACACAGTTCAAAAATGTAGCCATTGACATGGATTGTATATATTTTTGATATAAGGATGAGTTTTATGACAAAGTTGACGATTACTCGTGATGTTTTTGAACTCTCAGCACGAAGACCAAACAACTTCAAAAAATTACAACACACCACAAACTTGTTCGATTGACAGCAAACTTGGCAGATTAGCTGCATACATACTGAAGAGTATGTACCACAAGTTTGATATAATTTAGAGTGGGTTGTGACTACATCTCCACCCATCGCAGCACTCCAACGTGTATCGTTGATGGACCAAGGACTACGAAACGCCAAACACCCTATAGAGGGCAACAGTGACTTATGGATGATTATAGCATACTGAGCAATTAGGCCAGTCGAGAAAAGACATACATAGATAGTACATGTGGTCTGCTCCGGGGCCGACACGCAAGGCTATATGTGTCAAAATGTCACCCGTAAATGCATTTCACGTGTCAGACATTACCCGGACAGGGACTAACTGAACATGGCAGCATTAACATCCTCAAGATGACTATGTCGTCACTCGGATTAATTTCGTGCACCTGACGGAAGGAACTTGATGCATATGAACAAGTCCACAGCGACCACTACGACCAGCAGCGCCCACCAACTCAGGACGGAGGCCGCCCACACACGAAGAGTGATTGAAGGGACTGGTCATCTTTCAGAGCGTCATAAGCAAATTTTGAGGAGTTTCAGGAAAGCACATCAAGTCATGAAGGGGCAGCAACTTTTGTGAATCTCAGTTCGCAAGCTTGCTCGCTCGACAGCGAGGCGGGCGGGTTCGAGCGAGAGCGAGAGCAATGGATCGCTGTCACGAGGGGTGAGTCATACACCAGAATGATCGATCAGCTCTGCATAGCAAATAGTGGTGAGTCACATGTACGTCTTCCCCTCACGCGAAGGTCAATGTTGGAAGGTACGAACAATGGGAGTGTTGCGGAAGGCGCGCGTCACGCCAAGCACTTGAGGAGCACTGACCACCGCGTACAACAACAACACTTGCACGCGTCAAGCAAGCAAGCAAAATCATGGAGAGGAGTGTTTGAACAATTATGATGGTATCATTCCTTAAAATCAAGCCGATGCGACTGATGTAACCGTAACGCCGAGCCTACTATACAAGGCTGTAACCGACCATCCCACCGAGCTCCAAAGCCTGCCGTAAACCGGGGCAGAAGTCGTAACATGAAAACGTGAAGAAAATGCTCTTAACCACCGAATCCGTACAGAGTGCGTCCTTGGCCTGAGAGGTTGTTAGTGCTTGCATGAGGTGATGAGTGAGGCAGAAAAACGTACGCTTAAGTGCGTAGACAACATCGAGGGAGGTGACAGTCTTGCGCTTTGCGTGCTCGGTGTAGGTGACTGCGTCACGGATGACACCCTCAAGGAAGGTCTTGAGAACACCGCGGGTCTCCTCGTAGATCATGGCTGAGATACGCTTGACACCACCACGACGAGCGAGACGGCGGATCGCGGGCTTGGTGATACCCTGGATGTTGTCGCGAAGAATCTTGCGGTGACGCTTGGCTCCGCCCTTGCCGAGGCCCTTGCCACCTTTGCCGCCTGAAGACGCGTTAGAACGATGTTGTTATTGAAGATGGAAAAGGTGCAAGACGCGTTGTGAAGCGCGTCAAGCAAGTGGAGGAGTACTTACGTCCAGTCATGTTGAAGTGTGAGGGGGGTTGTTGGTAAGAAGAGTGGTGGAAATGGTTGTTGTAGTGGAGTTGAGGCTGATTGACTTGATGCTGATGGACTTACTATGCTGGGTCCTGAGTATTTGAAGTGAGTGGGCGCGTCCGACAGCTGCATCAAATCACGCGCTAAGACGTAGCGCTACGGCTAAGCGAGACGATTGATCTGGAAGGCGCGATTAACCGAGCCAATCGCTCTAGCTCGCGCTCGTTGTTGCTCTTGCATTGATCCGCGTTCGATTTCCAAGCCGCGATAGCTCATAAGAGCCCTCCGCCCCGGCTCATCCATTCTCTTCTCATCCACTCATCCACAACTCCATCCACAGCTCCATCCACAACTCATCCACTCCACATCCACAACTCACAAGCAACAACAACACCATCAAAGATGGCCCGCACCAAGCAAACTGCCCGTAAGTACAGCCCCATCTTCGCATCGCATCGCCTGCATCGTCGTCGTCGCTCGCTTTGGTGTTCGTCGCAATCCGACTTCGCCACTGCGACGCACCGCGGCTTTGCTCTCACCGCCCTGCACATCACCACCACTTTGCATCACCACTAACAACACTCAGGCAAGTCCACCGGTGGCAAGGCTCCCCGCAAGCAGCTCGCCTCCAAGGCTGCTCGCAAGTCCGCGCCGTCAACCGGAGGTGTCAAGAAGCCTCACCGCTACAAGCCCGGAACCGTCGCTCTCCGTGAGATCCGTCGCTACCAGAAGTCGACTGAGCTCCTCATCCGCAAGCTGCCCTTCCAGCGCCTTGTCCGTGAGATCGCCCAGGACTTCAAGTCCGATCTCCGCTTCCAGAGCTCTGCCATCGGCGCTCTCCAGGAGTCCGTCGAGGCCTACCTCGTCTCCCTCTTCGAGGACACCAACCTATGCGCCATCCACGCCAAGCGTGTCACCATCCAGAGCAAGGACATCCAGCTCGCCCGCCGCCTCCGTGGTGAGCGTGGTTAAGCTTCTCTCTTCTCGCGACTCGACATGACAACACTCTCGGGTCGATGATGGGTTCTTCGGTTTGGGTCTTTGGGCGTTGCGGTTAATCATGGTTCACGGTTTCAACCTTTTCGGGTGCATCAATGGATGCTGAGTATGTAGTATATCCGGTGATGGTTCACTCACGATATCCACTGAATCAGATGATTCTTACTTCAACCTTCTTCCGCCATGTGACATTGCTTGCTTGACTGCCTTGCTCATGCTATGTTACTCTTGATGACGCCCTTTCATGCTTGCTCTTCTTTGTTGTTTTGATTTTCGTATCGCGACGCGACTGGTTGGCGTGTCGAGCTGAGCAACTCCGGGCACCCGAGGGTGATCGAGACCCGAAGCCCCGCTCGATGGCCTCATCACCACGACCATCACAGCCGACGTCAACAAGCACTAATGCGGACACTTGGACGTGTTCACAAGATGTCTTTCAATTACTCAGAACTAAGAATTTCTTTCGCGAATCCTCTACATTCTCTTCTCCTACCAGGATGACGTATGCAACTGAGTTTTGGTCATGGTAAGTATAAAGCTGCCGCGTCATGAATACGAAGCTCATGAGGTTTTGAAGGATGTCGCCTGGCGCTGCAGCGGGCAAACTGGGTACCACGCCAGCGGTCGGCGAGAAGGCTCCCACTACGACTAAGCTCAGCCTGCCGTCTTCCAAAGGAAATCCAACTGTTGTGACGTTTCTCAGGCACTGCGGGTGTCCTTGTATGTTGCAAGTCACTAAAAGTACCCCATATGCGCAACTCATTCGTCGCAGTCGCTGAGAAGACGTTCCTGAACCTCCGCGCCATCGCTCCATCGCATCCCGACGTCAACTTCGTCGCTGTCTCCCACAGCGACCAAACATCCACAGACAACTGGCTCGCCGCCCTTCCGGACCCCTCCAAGAACACCCAGCCAAATCTGCAGGTCATTGTCGATGCAGACAGAGCGACGTATGCAGCATGGGGACTGGGCACGTCGAGCATCTGGCATGTTCTTGGTAGCATTTCTGGGGTCTCGAAGCTGGATAAGGAGGAAGGCATTAAGGTGCGCTCGACGGAGAGTGGGAACAGGTGGCAAACTGCGGGCAACTTTGGGGTAGATGGGAAGGGTGTGGTACGGTGGAGTAGGAAGGATAAGAGGGCGGATGATTTGCCTGATATTCAAGAGGGGATTGAAGCTGTGCTTGAGGGCGACTCTTGATTGATTGTGTGGGAGAGAGTGCGCGAATATCAAAGCAGAATTTCTGTGCTCATTGTCACGTACGAGCGAAGGTGTAAGCACAATCAAGAAGTGGGGTCGTTTCACTGTACAGAGGCTACACTTCTTGTGCCAGATTGTAGCCATATTAGTAGCAGGAGATACTGCAACTAAGGAGTTGACACTTGCTTAACATGCCACACGCACGCAAAGACCACTACCGTAAGAGCTCCCGATATCCGGTCAGCCTAGATTAGCGCCTTGGCTAACAGATCGGGCGGAGAAAGCTGGCAGATTTCATAAGACGACTTTACTATTGGCTCAAAATTCCTCAGGCTGGCCGGATATCGCGAGTTTCTACGGTACTCGTAACCCCCACCCCACACCTACATAGATCACCATGGCGCCACCAATCAGCGAGATGTCTCCCCTCACGCAGATATATCATCAGGATCACCTGCAAGCATTTCGGTTACACCAAGATGGGGCCAAAGAGAAGGCCTTCAGCATTTGCCGCAAACTTCTCGTCGATCCCCATGTTGGAGTCTAGCACTGGGCTGGCTCTCATCTACTTTTAGGCACGTCCCTTCTCATTCATTCCTAAGCCGACCCTAACATTTTTACAGGCGACTCGGATGACTGCTAGGTGGAGCACGCACAGCAAGCTGTTGACCTATATCGCTCAGTCTATGAGTGCAAGGACCGTCCGACGACACCCGTATAGCAAGCTACCTATCTTCGATACTTGACACGTGCTGAGGCTGTCCTGAAAGCTGCACAGGCCGATGCGAAGCGAACCGCAGAGCGAGATGCGGAAACACCTGCCGACGCAACGCGAGCCGCCCACGACGATATCGACGACGATGCAGGTGTTGGCATCTTCGGCGAGACAGAGGTCATATATGACGAGGACGATAGCGATGACATGATCGATGCGGACGACATAAGCGACGCGAGCGACAGTGACAGCATGGTCGATGCGGACGGCATAAGGATCGCGAGCGACAGTGACAGCATGGTCGATTTTGATGATAGCGACGGCATGATCACTGCGGACGCGGACGGTGGCGTCGAAACGGACGAGGACGAGGATGAGGACGATGACGATAGCGATGATGCTAGCAACGGCTCTATCAGTGAAGAAGATTCTGAGGAAACTGAAGTGTCGTCAACTGCGTTGGAGCGTCAACGAAAGGCCGAGGAGATCAAAGTCAAACTTCGGGCTATGTTGCCGAATGGTATTCGCGCCCCGGGCAACAAGCCAGCTGGCGCGTACCACCCATAGCTCCCTACGCCAGCTGGCCACTCTCGAGGCCATACAGGCGATCGCGGCAACGCCTTTCAACTTCGTCGTTGCCCGTACAACCCTCAGCTCCTCACGCCAGCTGGCCCCTCTCGAAATCCTACAGACGATCACGGCGACACCTCCCAATCTCGTCGTCCCTCACACAACCCTTCGCGCGCTGTCTCAGTCCCCTCGCAAAACCCCACAGGCGACCCCGGCAGCGGCTCGCGTCGTCCCTCACGCCGTGCGTCCGAGTTCATACCCGAACCATCGCGTCGTCCTGCAGAGGATGACAAGGCTGGTGGGAGGTAGCGACCAGATGCTGCAGGAACGTGCGTGGGAAAACTTTGGGCGGCGGCTTCTTACCGTAGAAGTAAGATAGGATAGCTATCTGAGGAACAGTCCCATATAGCTTCATGTTACTTTTGCGCTTCGAGTTTCTAAACTTTTTTTCTCCCTACTTATTCTTGCTCGTAGCCGACGACATGCAGTGACGCTAAGAGAAGGAACAACAAGGTTGGAGAGGGGCAGCGACCATGAACGATGGAACAAACTTCAATGATTGGTACAAATGTGAGTATGCGAATGCAAGTCATACTTGCGCTTGAGCATCATGAAGCGCGATGGACGTGATTCGCCACCAGTGAGTGAGAGGCGTTACAGCTACTGGCTTTAGGTCTGTGAAGCGTGAATGTCTAGGTAACAAGCCTGCCGCTATATAATTTCCATCAATTACCTCAGTCCGGGAATGTATTACTCTGATGTTGGGCAACGCGTATTTTGGCGAGATGCCTCTAGCAGCTGTAAGAAGGTCGACTGTTGAGCACGAGAGCGATGATGGCAGTACCGATAGCGTTCCATCGACGCGTCATTTTTCGAGCGCGCGCACTCGGACATCAGCGCGTCAACCACCAGACGATGCCCCACTTGACTATGGCACCATGGCCGCGCCCGCAACCACGACAAGCGAGTATGGCTCAGACGTCGATTTACATGCTGTCGCAGCATTGAGCGACTACGGGTCAGACATCGGCTTCGAAGACATCGACGAAGACACGATACTCGCCGACGCGTTGAACACGATCGAAGAGGCGCGGCCGTCTGGGAGAGGAGCGGTGCTGCCCAGCATTGAATTCGAAGAGGGAGAACAGGAGGACGAGGAACACGATGTGGCAGGCTTCGTGCCGATTCACGGCCCGACGCTGCTGCGACTGGCGAAGAGGACGGGGGGCGCACACCCAAGTCGCGGCATCCAGAGCTCGCCAGTGCGGCAGACGCTGGAAGTCGAATACCACGAGCCCTCGCGACGGGCGTTCTCAGGTACGTGGACCGCCGGCAGCATAGCATAGCACGCGCACGCTCAGTACTGACGGCTAACAGCGTCTAGTGCCCCTCGAAGAGCCCGCATCGCCCGCATCGCCCGCATCGCCCTCACGCCCACCGCCCAAGTACCTCCGCTCCAAGTCTGGCGCTGAGCAGCCCCTATCGACCCCCCAGGCGGTAGACGCCGCCGACACCGGCACGCGGCCGCCTCTCGAGCGCTTCCGCACGAAGCCCAAGAAGCCGCTCTCCGTCACCGACCTCGTGTCGCCGGCATGGTGCGAGCTGCAGTACTTCTACACGCTCAGCAAGTTCGGGCGCAAGCCACGGACACAGGCGATGCGCACGGGGTCCAAGATCCACCAGAAGCTGGAAGACGAGGTGCACACCACCGTCCCGATCCAGGTGCACAGCAAGGAGGACAGATTCGCCCTGCGCATGTGGAATGCCATCTCTGGCCTGCGGTGCCTGCGCGAAACGGGTCTCACGCGCGAGCTGGAGGTCTGGGGCGTGCTGGACGGACAGGTTGTGAACGGCGTCATCGACGAGCTGTCGTACGAGTGCCCTGACCCGGCGTTTGAAGAGCAGATGGAGAGGTCGCGTGCCGAGAAGGAGGGCGGCGTTGTGCCTTTGCCGGGCCAGCCGACTATTGCACAGGCCTTTGCAAAGCCTTCGTCGCAGCAGCAGAACGGCGCCTGGGTTGGCGGGCTGGAGCGAGACAAGCAGATCTATCTTGCGGACGTCAAGACGCGCTCCGTCCGCTCGCTGCCCACTGGCGCATCGCTGCGGCCGACGTGGATGCAGTTGATGCTGTACCGGAAGCTGCTCGAATCCCTATCGCTCAACACCGTGGATGCGGAGACTGTCTTCGCGCGGTACGATCTACAGCCGCTCGAGCCACTGAGTCCGACCTTCATGCAAGAGCTCGGCGGTTTTGCGCCCGACAACGAGGCTGCAAACTACCCCAACCTCCTCTCGCTGTGGGCGCTGCTTGTCACTGAAATGCAAGCCACGCTCCCGCCGACAAGTCTCTCGCCCATCCTCCGCGCCGAGTTTCGTTACGCAAAGACTGGCGACATCATCGGCAATGAATTGACCGTCTACGATACTGAGGTCATCGATACGTACGTCAGCGCAGAAATGGCGTGGTGGAAGGGCACTAGAGAAGCAAAAGGCGTAGAAGTGGAGGAGGCCTTCAAGTGCAGGATATGCGATTTTGCCGAGGACTGTAGTTGGCGGAAGACGAAGGTGGAAGAGGCCATCGAGAAGAGCAGGCTGAGGAGGGAGGCAAAGGGGAAGAGCGCAGTCTGATGAGTTTGATGCGCGACGAAGGCGTAACGAGAGGGGCGTGGTGCAATATTTGAGGCGTACGCGGCACGATATACCCAGAGTTCTGTTCCTACTTCACTTCAAATCAAAGCATCTTGCCAAAACCGCTTTCATCATGTTTTGATCATTGAAGCTCTATATCAAACCGTTCATGCTCCTTTTCTGATGAGCCATCTAGCACTTCAAAGCCCATCCCCCAAGCCACTTTCCCAATCCCGCACCTCTACTGTCCACTAGGGACCTCGTACGGCCCATATCCCGGCCTCGGAAACTTCGGGCTCCCATCATCGTTCCACTCGAACTTCTCCGCACGAATCGTGCGCGCATACCAGCCATTAGTCGGGTCCCGCATACCATGGTACCTACACCGATTTTTAGCCATCGAATGTCAACACCGAATGAAAAGTACTCACACAATCCAGTCTTCCTTGCCATCAGGAGACTTTGTAAAGCTCGCATGGCCAACACCATACGCCTCCTCGGACGGGTTCTGGTAGAATACGGGGAACGCGTGCTTGCGCCAGTCGTTCGGGTTCATGGGGTCGTCGCCGACGAGCTCGAGCTGCGCGAGGCAGTAGTTGCGGTTGTCGGAGCGGGCGGCGCTGTAGATGATGAATTGTTGGCCTGTAGTGGGGTTGGTGAGTTGTTGAGGGCCTTCGTTGGAGGCGAGGCGGTCGTTGGACATGCGTCCGAAGGGCCTAGGGATGTGTGAGTATGGATTGAGGGTGAAATAGAGGGGACTTGGACTTACGTTCGCTCCCAGGGGTGGTCGGGTACGGAGATGATTTGGCGCTCGGAGAAATTTGAGGCAACAGTCCATGGGTCAGACATCTCCGTGATACACAAATTGGCTGGCCAGCCGTCATACTGGCGTTGCCTAGATATGGAGGTCAGTGTGGGGCCCACGTGCTCTGAAGGGCGTTTCTTACCAGCAGCTGTAGACGTGATACAGCTTCTCCTTGTGAGCGAAATAGGTACCGTCGATGGCGAATTGGTCATAGGTGTTCAGCTCCGACTTGTACGTCCAGGTTGCTTCCCAAGGATCCTCACCAATTCCCTCAACGACGAACATGCGGTGGTGGACAGCAGGGCAGTTGTACTCGCACCACATCTCCATTTCAGGAGGAGGAGAGTCGCCATTGGGGTCCGCAGTGAAGATGACATACCAATTGCCGTTGATGTGGTGGATCTCGGGGGCCCAGATGTCGGTGGAGTTGCCGTAGCCCGAGCCTTTCTCTGGCTTGAAGATGAGCTTGGACTCGACATTGTTCCAATCTGTTAGGCCCTTGTTGCGGTACATGGTGACTAAGAGTGGTCAATTAAGTCAATTGGAATCTCATTTGCTGCCGAGTATGAACTTTACGCACTGTTCTCGTTGTTGGAGTAGGTCTACGAATAGCAAGTTAGTAGTCGTCTCACTTGTCTGATGTAGATGTTGACTTACCATGTAGTAGTAGTCGCCATGACGGAAGACCCAGGGATCAGCACCGCCGCTCTCGAGAATCGGATTGTTGAAGGTGTTTGTAGTATTGCCATAGATTGGCATAACGCTGTACTGGCAGGCCACCACAGCAGCGAGAGTTGCTGATAGCAGAAGCTTCAACATTTCGATTGTTAGACAGATGTGCAGTCCGAGGAAGTTGACGGGCGTGGGAAACAAAGATGAGAAGCCAGTGAGAGGGGGTATTTATGCGGGGCGGGCTAAAACGCGGGAGAGAGGTGAAGGCAGCGGGAGTGATGTTGTATTTTGCGGGGATCATGTTCATCTCCTGCGGATACCATACTAAAAGAGGCACATATTGGGGTAGAGCAAACGGTCATGAGGTGTACAGAGACGGGTCCTCGAAGCACGCGTATCCCAATCTCCGTCTAAAGCGGGGACTGTACGAGATTCTCAGGTTGCACGTTTGGCCAATTCAGTGACATGTTCTATTCACAGAAATATCTTCAAGAAAAGGTTGCTTGGGAAGCGGTTCCTGGGGTGACGTACCCGTGGGCCGTCGGTGTAGCTCTCCCCGCAATACTGATTTCGGGCTCTGCACGCGAGTCAGCCGTCGATCTTGGCGAGGTCGAAGCATGCCACAGGAAGTCGCGAAGATTCCTTACAACTTTCAGACCAACGAGGAGCTGCTTAGCAGTCTTTCCCCCAATCTTACTTGTCTAACACAGCGACTTGTCGTCTTCTGAGCTCCCCGTACCTTTTCGTCGTGTGCGCTTACGCGCTGTACATTTCTCCCGCGCATCACAACCGTCACCACGGCCAGAGCGGGATTACGATGAACAACTCACAATTTCGAACCCTACTCATCAGCAGCGACACGGCGACACCAAAACGTGATGGAGACTCGAGCAAGCCCGCTGCGGGCCCACTCGGCGCACGCAAGCACTCCAGCATACCAATGACGCCGTAAGTATGCGCTTTGGACACACACAGTGCAAGACTAAGACTAAGACTATCACTAACACTACACAGTCGCCAGGTAGGAAGACCGGCGATGCAAGCAGACTTTGCGCGCCAACTCGCCGAGCGAAATGCCAAAGCCGACCCCAAGAAGAAGGCCCGCGCCTCTGCGCCCAAAGGCACCAAGCTGGCCGCGGGATACATCGACCGCACGAAGGAGCGCGTGGACCCAGAAGACAACGAGATGGCGAAGCGCATCAGGAACCTCGAGGAGTCTATGAAGCTGGGGGAGATTGACCGCGACACATTTGAGCAGCTTGTGCAGGAGATGGCGGGAGGAGACGCTGGCACCACACACCTGGTCAAGGGTCTGGACCGCAAGCTGCTGGAGCGCATACGGCGGGGCGAAGACGTGTCTGGGGAGACCAAGGAGGAGGGGTGGGGACAGGAAGAGGAGCCGTCGCCCGCCGTGGACGATGCATTCGACGAGATGGCGGGCGGGGACGTTGGGCCAATCGTGCGCGAGAAGGCGGAGAAGAAGGGCGAGAAGATGATGGCGCCGCCGCCGCCCGTCGCGGGCGCAAAGAGAAGCAGAAACGACATCTTGAAGGACCTCAAGCGGCAGCGCGAGGAGGCAGCGGCGGCCGCGGCAGCAGAGCACGAGAAGAAGTTTCCGAGCCTGGGGCCGGGCTTCCGCAAGATCGCCGGGCAGGGAGAAGCGACGCGGATCGAGACAGACGCCAAGGGCCGCGAAGTGCTCATAATCACTGGCCCCGACGGCAGGGAGAAGCGGAAGATCAGGAAGCAGCAGGCCGATGAGCAGCCGCCGCCCCAGACACGACACGACCTCGACGACGTTGCCAAGCCCATCAACATGCACAACCTGCCGGAGCCGAAGAAGGAGGAGTCGGAGGACGAGGACATATTCGAAGGGGTGGGATCGAACTACAACCCGCTGGCCAACTTTGACGACGAGGATGAGGCCTCCGATGGGGAGACCAAGGCGGACACCGAAAACGCAGAGCAGCAGCTGGTCGACGAGTCAAAGGACGCAGAAGCCGTAGTCTCAGCAACCAAAGACGTCTACGAGCCCACAACAACAGCGCCCGTCAAGCGGGACTACTTCAAATCAACCTCCCGCGACAC
>Ga0265798_10007151_pt1 | contig 14510 bp, 15 predicted proteins | sample P3T30metagenome_FD_192430 | JGI IMG/M metagenome (GOLD analysis project Ga0265798, IMG submission 192430) | Plant litter microbial communities from East Loma Ridge, Irvine, California - P3 T30 | ecosystem: Environmental > Terrestrial > Plant litter > Unclassified | place: USA: California...
GCCGTTGAAGCAGCAGGCGGTGACGGTCGGGCGCGATGGTGTGTTTGCCACTGCATTGCCGCTGCGCGAGAACGATGTCTACCTGCTGCAACTCGACGCGAAGCGTTAGGACTCGCTGTCGCGTGGCGGCCCCAGGTTCAGCGCCACGCGCCGGGCCTCGAGACGCTCGATGACGCGCGCCGCGAGCAGGCGCAGTGCGTCAAGCTGATGGACGGTCAGCTTGCGCGGTTCGGTATCGATCACGCACAGCGTGCCCAGTGCCTGACCGGTTGGCGTCACCAGCGGCGCGCCGGCATAAAAACGGATGCCGGGATCGCCCGTCACCAGGGGATTGTGGACGAAGCGCGCATCAAGCGTCGCGTCGACGACCTGCATGATCTGCTCCGGTTGCTCGATCGCGTGGGTGCAGAACGCGTGTTCGCGCGGCGTTTCACGGGCCTGCAGCCCGACGCGCGCCTTGAACCATTGACGCTCGTCGTCGACCAGCGAGACCAGCGCGATCGGCGTCTGGCAGAACGCGCTGGCCAGGTGGGTCAGCTCGTCATAGGCCGCCTCTTCTTCGGTATCCATGATGTGCAGGGCCGCCAGCTCCGCCAGCCGTACGCGCTCGACCCCTTCGTCGGGCGCGCGCGCAGGCTGGCCAAAGACGGTTTCGACGAGGGCCATGGCATGCGTCGTACTGACCTTGGCAACACTTGCAGCGCGGTCGCGCCGGAGCACGGCCTCGTGGAGAAGACGCGCAAGATCGTCCAGGGCGTAGGGCTTGGGCAGCAGCAGGAAGCCGTGGTCCGACTCCTGCGCCAGCACGTGGCTGTAACCACTGGTGAGCACGACGGGGATGTCGATCTGCAGGCGCGCCAGTGCGCGCCCCAGGTCGATCCCGGTCATGCCCGGCAGGACAACATCGGAAAACACTGCCGCGTAAGGTTCGGCATCATCGCGCAGCAATGCCAACGCCTGCTCCGCACTGGTCACGATGGTCGTTGCGTAGCCAAGTTCATGCAGTGAGCTCTCGACCATCGCGCGCAATTCGGGATTGTCCTCGACCGCCAGGATGCGCAGGCCGCCGCCGCCGGGCAGCGTGTGCTGGACGCTCGGCGTGCTGCCGCCAGCAACCGGCTGATCTGCACACGGCAGGTACAGCGTGAAGGTCGTGCCTGCGCCTGGCATACTCGTGACCCGCACATCGCCGCCTGACTGGCGCGCAAAGCCGAACACTTGTGACAGCCCCAGGCCGGTGCCGTGGCCCACGCCCTTGGTCGTGAAAAACGGCTCGAAAATCTTGTCCAGGTTATCCGGCGCGATGCCAGCGCCGGTGTCGTGCAACGACACGGCCACGAACGTGCCGCCGATTGCCGGCTGCAGGCCGTGCTGCGGCAGGCCGTCGACCGATTCGACCTTGACCGACAGCGTTCCACGCGACTGCATCGCGTCGCGCGCATTGACGGCGAGATTGACCAGCGCAGTATCGAACTGGCTCTGGTCCGCATTGACGAAACAGGCCTGGTCAGGCAAGTCGAGCACCACCTCGACCCCGACGCCGGTCAGGCTCCCGATCATTTCCCCGATCGCATGCGTGCTGTTCCCGACGTCGAACACGGCCGGCTGCAAGGCCTGCCGTCGTGCAAAGGCGAGCAGCTGACCGGTCAGGCGGGCACCGCGCGTGACCGCGCTGGAAATCGAGTCCATGAAGCGCTGGCGGCGCTCGTCGCCAAGCTGTACCCGGCGCAGCAGCTCGATGCTCGACTTGATCACTGCCAGGACGTTGTTGAAGTCGTGCGCCACACCGCCCGTGAGCTGACCGATCGCTTCGAGCTTCTGGGACTGCCGCAGCGCCTCCTGGGTTTCCACCAGCGCTTGCTGCTGCATATGCCACTCGGTCACGTCCAGAGACGTCAAGAAGGCGCCGATCTGCTTGCCGTCGTGGTCGCGCAAGATCTCGAAACGCATTTCACAGGTGCGCTGTTCGGGCGGAGCCTGGCCGAACGTCTGCTGCAGCGAGAACGCCTCGCCACCCAGCGCGCGGTCCCACAGCGCCAGCGCTGCCTGCAGTTGCTCTGGCCGGTCGGCCAGCACGTCGGTCAGGCGATCACCTACCGCGACACGGCGCTTGAACATGCGCCAGTAGTCATCGATGCTGGTCTGGTTGATCGCCAGGAAGCGGTAGTCTGCATCGATCACCTGCAGCAGCAGATCGGTGGCCTGGAACACCGCGGCCAGCACGTCACGTTCGCGCGTGCGGAGTATCAACGCTTCGCGCTGCTGCTTTTCATCGGTGACGTCGCGTGCGGCGCAGTACACCTTGCCGTCCTCCGGCACGGCCACCCACGACAGCCAGCGCCAGACCCCGCCACTCGTGCGGTAACGGTTCTCGAAACGCACGACCGCCTGCCCCTGCTCACTGGCCTTGATCCAGGCCGCCTGCGTCGCCGCGAGGTCATCGCGGTGCACGAACGCCGTGAATGGCTGGCTGCACACCTGGGCTTCGGTCCAGCCGAGCACCGTCTGCCACGCTGGATTGGCCAACTCGACATAGCCGTTGGCATCGATGATGCACAGCGGCTCCAGACTCACGGCCCATGCTCGGTCCGGCGCCAGGGCGCGCGGGGCGCAGCGCTGTTCAAGTTTTGCGACTCGTTCACGCAACGCGTTGCCAGCGCGCGCCTGGACAACGCGTGCCAGGGCCGCGCCTATGGCGACGCAGACGTGGTGCAGCAGTTCACGCTCGTGCGGCGTGAATGCGTGCATGTGCGTGGTAGCGCCGGCGCACAGGGCGTGCTCGATCTGCTGCGCAGATGGCGCGTCCTGGTCAGGCTGGACCAGCCGGTGAACGATTAAGGACAGCGCGGATGGATCGAGCGGCAGGATTCCGGGAAGGCGGTCCATCGACAACTGCACCACGTCGTCGACACTGTCGAGGCCAGCCAGGGCGGATACGATGTCGAGGACCTGGAGCAGGCGCTCTTGCGTGACGGTGGCGACCACCCGGTTACAGCCGGACCAGCGAGCGGAGGTGCCCTTCGGACTGCCCCGCCACACCGGGAGCCACTGCGTACTGCGATTCGAGAGCCTTGACGTTTGCCATTCCACGACCATGTTAAGAGATACAGGATGGGACGAACATGCCTACCCACATCCCATTAAACGTGGTCATATTAGCATGTTGCGCTGGCCGCGACGGCACGCTTGCACCGCTGTGCGCGGTCTTATTCCATCCCATCCTGCGGCCGATGACGCCGTGACGAGGTCTGTGTGGAAAGAACAGCACCAGCGGGGTCAGGTCTGACATTCGGACACGAGCTTAACAAGAAGTCTGTTGACGGATACCTTGTCAAACGTACTAGGGAAGAGTTCGTGTCCAAATGTCAGACCTGACCCCGGCTATTTCCCGTAAGCGATCGCATCCTCGAGACGGTCATTCCCCCAGAACATCTCGTCGCCAACGAAAAACATGGGTGCGCCAAAGATGCCGCGGGCCTGGGCATCGGCTGTGCGCGCACGCAGCGCGACCTTGCACCCATCCGTTTTAGCTGCCGCGATGATCTCTGCACTGTCAGCGCCAAGTCCGTCGAGAATCCTGGCCAGCACCGCCTCGTCGGCAATGTCGCGGTCGTCCGCGAAATTGGCCAGCATGACCTGTTCACAGAAACCTCCAAACCAGCACGTGCCTTCGCCCTGTAGTGCGATGCGCGCGGCCAGCAGGGCATTACGGGGAAATACGGAAGGGCGTTGCCAACGCAAGCCGTATTTGACGCACTGGCGCCGCATGTCACGCCATACGTAATCGCCTTTCAGCGTTTGCAGCACGAATGGCGACGTCTCCCACCCGAACGACTTGAAGATGGGACCGAGCATGAACGGCTTCAGCTCGACTCGAAGGTTGGCAGCGGCCGCTGCGCGCCGTATCCGCATCATGCTCAGGTAACTGTAGTTGCTGCCGAAATCGAACCAGAATTCGATGGTGTTCATTTAGCGTAGATCCTGTCAGTCGAAGATGAGGAGAAAACGGATCTCGATACTCTCACGGGGAGGAGTATCGGTCGGCGTGGCCGGATGGGTAAATGCCGCGTGGGCCGTGACACGTACCAGCGGGGTCACGTACCAGCGGGGTCAGGTCTGACATTCAGACACGAGCTTAACAAGAAGTCTGTTGATGGATGCTTTGTTGAACGCACTAGGGAAGATTTCGTGTCCAAATGTCAGACTTGCCCCCTACTTGCGCGCCCTGTGCTGGAACTGATGGCATTTCGTCGCGTGACCCTGCAGCCGAAGGAGAAACGCACGGTGGTGTTCGACATCCGGCCAGCCGACCTGGCGTTCTACAACATCGACATGAACCGCGTGGTCGAGTCAGGGGTTTTCACCATTTATGCTGGGCCAGACAGCGTGCAACTGAAGTCGGTAAAGCTGCTGTTAAAACCAGCGGAGTCAGGTCTGACATTCAGACACGAGCTTAACAAGAAGTCTGTCTATGGATGCTATGTCGAAAGAACTAGGGAAGAGTTCGTGTCCAAATGTCAGACCTGACCCCGGCAACATGACCCCGGCAACATTTCGAAAGAACTAGGGAGGAGTTCGTGTCCAAATGTCAGACCTGACCCCGGCAACAGGCAACATTTCGAAAGAACTAGGGAAGAGTTCGTGTCCAAATGTCAGACCTGACCCCGGCAACATTACCCCGGCAACACTCAACCTGACCCCGGCAACACGTGAAATGTATCGGAGTTGGAGTCAATTTGGCAAAGAATTTCCTTCAACTGCACGGCGTACACCGCTGGGAAAGACGGTTTGGCGGCGCAAGCTGGTCCGTCGTGATTGGATCAAAGAACTGCCCGAAAGGACTGAGCCGAGTTGCGAAATCGGGATGGAAGCCACCACCGATGGTCAGTTCTTCACCAACCTTCATTCTTGCGTGTCTGCCCTTGCAGTTTCGTTTGCAAGACATCAGATTCAGCTTTTGATTGAAGTATAGCTTGCATGGGATGGTCGCCGAATAGCGGCGTTATCGGTATGATTGCATTATCGTAATCCTCCTGTGCTCGACCAACTGGCTTCTCTTACCGTAACGTACGCCACGAGCGAAAAGTCTTCTTCATTACGATCTCATTGACGTACACCTCTTTGAGACGGCGGGACGAACAGAATGCTGCGTGGCCACCCTGGCACGGACAGTCATCGAAAGGCAGGGAGGCTCATGCAACCAGGAGTTGCCTTTGTCATTAGGGCAATGTTTCTTCTCGGCCTGCCGTCTAACTTAGCCACTAGGCACTGCGCCGACGTCAACGTTGCCCACTTACAACTACTCTATTCACGTTAGCTGATTGCAGTTCACCCCAACGCAAATTGGCACTTGTTGTCATACTTGAAATGATTTTTGATTGAATTGCGACTTTTTCAGCATGGACATATTCAGCGTCCTCATTCAGTAGTTGTTCAGCATCGGACCTTATCTGAGCAATGGGCTTTAAATCCTCATCGAATTTCGTACGATCAGTTGTATTTATTTGGTGAATTTTTTGTCGGGCGCTTGTGTATAGCCGGGCCCAGTTTTTGTTGGAAGACAGAGCCGAATCTGGCAATGTAGCGGTTTCGAAAACGGAATTTTTATAGGCAACTTCTACTACGAAATATGTCAACTTTACTTCAGTTCCCTCGTAGGTCAGTTTCGCTCCATCCCATTTCAAGCCTGTTGCACCAGCCCCAGGCGTGGAAGTGTACTTAGCGTATTCGTCCGCATTGGTGCCTGCCAACACTGCATAAAAACCAGGCGCGATTGTCGTGCCAGCTGGGGCAGTTAAAGGTGAGGTGCTGCGAAGCTTCTCCTCAGCTAACTTCCTATTGAAGACAATGTCTGCAAGTTGCTTTGTGGCCGTAATTGTTCCACTTGCGGCTGAGACGGCGCTCATCGCAGGAACAGTTTTCGAAAGCTCATTTGCCGCTTTGATCAATTGGTCAGCACCATCCTCCGCGGTTTTAGCAATTGCTACTTCTACGTTCAACGCGGTAAAGTTCACCGGGATGTCCCGAAGTAGAGTTTGCGAAAAACCAAGATCAATGACGCTGTCGTTTCTCCTAATGGAGATCGGAGCGCTCATTCGCTTATCCATGAACGTTCCACCTCCTCCAGAGAGACTGCCGGAAACGGTGACTGTTGCTAATGCAGACCTCCTATTTTCGATGATACTAGTCCACCAATTGGATCTTTGATACACCCTGACTGCAGTTAAATTTAGTGACATGTAGCTCGCGCCTACTATTCCAATTACAGGGCTGTTGGAACTTCCGACTGGTATCCAAGGTGATGTGCTCTGAGCCGAACAATCAACTGAGGAAATGATAAAAATCGCTGCAGCCAATGCTTTACGATGTGTCATTAAGTCTCCTTGTACGTTGGCATTTGAAAACGATTGGGGAACCATTCTTTACCATTCGATAGTCCCTGCTGAACTAAGGGTTGACGATATTTCCGCCACTTGCAATTAGCATGAGTCAGCGGACATAGAAAGCAAGACTATGCCGTCGCTTACAAACTCATTTGCAGACTGCGTCAAATTTCAGACAACTAAAACGCTTATCTACGATACCAAATTCAAACTAAAGCTGGAATTTATATTTATAACGTTGCATTAAATACACCTAATAGTGGAATTTATAGTTGCAAAATATTTATTTTTGATGTATTTACAAAAGGATCCGGCATCGGATCGCGGAAGGCGAACCTTTTGCCGTTGTCTATGGGCGTTGACCAAGGTTAAGAGGCCTGATCGGCGAGTGACAACGTGAACGGGTCGTATTGGGTAAGCAGCGCTGTTCCAGCCACTGGCGTCAGCGCTTGTGCGTCATGCGGGCGGTGGTTGCTGCTGTGCGGGTTTTCCTAGGTAGACCAATCGAGGTCACTTTCGAGCGATTAATCAGTTTCGAGGCATGGAGCGCTCAGAGCAAATCGCCGTTGTGGATGGCTCCGTCGCGATCAATGAAAGATGTGCCGGTCACCACCTTCAGCTCAAAGTGAGTGCCATCCCGCATTCAGTGTCGATACCACCGGCCAACTTCGATTGTTTGTGTCGAACTCATATTCTTCTCTATTACGCTACCAATACCACCACACCTGTAACACGAACGAATACCGATTTCAGATTCAGCATGCTATGGAATCACTTCCAACCGGATCAGGCGCGCATCCATCTTGCAACCCACTGCCTCGATCATGTGCTGGCCCGCATGGCAGGAACGACGCATTTGCAAACCACCATTCAAGCGGGAGAGAGTGAGACGTTCTCGCTCATCGCATGACAGGCACTGCACCGCTACTCGGCCCGCGTCCAGCCCAGCCTTGTTCTCACATATGCGGTCAGCAAGTCCGCATTGGCCTGATGCTGTTTGACGCGCGGGTGCCGGCCATAGCCGGTGAACGGGAAGAACAGCGTATCGATCCGCGCGTCGCCTGATGCGTGCAGGTTCGCCACCGCTGACTTGACGTAGCCCCGACCACGCGGAGCCAGCGGGTCGCGTCCATGTTCCCCATCGCACCAGCGGCGTCCGCACCAGCGGGGTCAGGTCTGACATTCAGACACGAGCTTAACAAGAAGTCTGTTGATGGATGCTTTGTTGAACGCACTAGGGAAGAGTTCGTGTCCAAATGTCAGACTTGCCCCTACTTGCGCGCCCTGTGCTTGAACTGAAGGCATTTCGTCGCGTGACCCTGCAGCCGGGAGAGAAACGCACGGTAGTGTTCGACATCCGGCCGGCCGACCTGGCGTGCTACAACATCGACATGAACCGCGCGGTCGAGTCCGACGTTTTCACCATTTATGCTGGGCCGGACAGCGTGCAACTGTAGTCGGTAAAGCTGCTGGTATCGTGATGCGCTATTTCCTTGCAACCGGAACCCCTCAATGAGGTGCAGGAACCGGGGACAGCGATGTTCCTGCAATCTTTTAGACGTTGAACGTTACACTGGTATCGAGCGGTACACGATCCATGCGCACACGGTTACCTGGCGCGCTTTCGTCGGGATAGCCAAACGAGATGCCGAAGAGCAGTTTCAGTTCGTCGGGGATCCCGAGGAACTCGCGGATTGTGCCTGCAAAGAAGCCCAGCGCCGTTTGCGGGATGCCACCCAATCCGCGCGCTGCGAGCGAAAGCAACAGAGTCTGCCCATACATGCCCATGTCGCCTGCGACGCGGACATTGTCACCGAACGATGGCATGAACAGGAACGCGGCCTGAGGCGCATTGAAAAATGAATAATTCATCGCGCCTGCGCGGTGCCGGGCTTCCTTGTCTTCGCGCATGACGTTCATGGCTTCGTAATAGGCTTTACCAAGTGCGTTGTTGCGTTCGCGATATTCACCATAGAAGTCATTCACATCGAACGAGAAATCCGGCGTGAACTCCCCGGCATCGTTCCTGGCATGAAGCAGTTGTGAAAGATGCTTGAGCTTCTCTCCCTGTACGACATGCGTGTTCCATGGCTGGGTATTGCAGTTGGATGGCGCGTATTGCGCATCTTCCAGCACCTCGCGAATCAGGCCATCAGGGACGGCCTTGTCAAGAAACCCGCGAATGGAGCGACGACTACGGGTAGCGTCAGAAAACAGCAGCATGTCGCCCGATGCCGTATCGGTCGTGGGATGAACGAGTTTCGTTGTCATGAGTATCTCTTGGTAAGTTGGAATGCGGTTGCAGATCGGGGGTTGTGCCAGCGGACCGCACTGCCTCCCCGAGCGAAACGGCGGCGCTTCTCGCGACGAAGCGCGCCATGCACGGCTTTCGCCGGCAAGCCATCTATTTATGTTGCAGGTGTCTCGTCAGCGGGCTGATTCACCATGTCGAGCAATGCCTCGCGGTGGGCTGTCGCCCAGTCACGAAAGCTCGTTCCGGACCGGCCAAGCAGGTAGGGCATGTCGTCGCGCACGGTGCCGAAATAGCCCAGTCGCCCGTCGGCCAACTGGGTGCAGAATTCGATCGAGCTTTTCGCATACCAGTCCTCGACCTTCAACCCGCCGGCCTTGATCTTGGCTTCCATGTCCGCTGGCTGGCGCACGTCGCAGGTGATGGGCCGCTCCAGAACGTCGCTCAACATCGTGGCGAGTTCAGGGCCCGAAAATGCTTCCGTACTGAGGTAATAATTCTTCGATGCGTGATGCGCGGGTCCGTCGCGCAATACTTTGGCAGTCACCGCAGCAATATCAGCGATGGAGACGTAACCGACACGCTCCTCGCCCCAGTACACGGGGAACGATCCACCCTTTGGCGGCGACACGTTCAACATTCCGTCCATGAACATATTCGGGTGCAGGTGCGTCCAGGCGATGCCACTGGCCTCGATATAGCACTCGACCAATGCGAACCAGGAGAACTTCGAGTCCGTACAGTCTTCATTGGCAAACACGCCCTGGTTGACGATGTGCTTCACGCCTGCTTTCTTTGCTGCATCGACCAGCCACTTCGTCTGGTGCGTCATGGCGATCGTGTACCCGGTCAGGATATTGAGTCGATCGACGCCGCAAAGCGCAGGCCCCAATGTAAGAGGATCGTCGAGGTCAAACAGTACGGCATCCCGTCCTTCATTGCGGAAACGCTCGAGATCCTCCTGCTTGCGTACGCCGATACGGATGCGTGCATTGCCGGGATTCTTGTCGAAATCTTCCAGGATGTGGCGACCGGTCTGGCCGGTGACGCCCAACAGAAAAATGAGGGGGCTGGTGTTATCTGTCATGCATGCTCTCTGGTAACTGGTGAATTAAGATCGTGCATCTGGCCGCGCCAGGCTGATCCGTCAGCTCGGCCGGCAACACGGGGGCTGGCATGGGTCACGCGCGAGGTTGATCGACCAATTCAAGTAACCGGGTCTTGTGCGTTTCCAGCCACGCGCGAAATCCGATCGCAGGGCGCCCCAGCAGGTACGGCACATCGTCGCGAACCGTGCCGACATAGCCCATCCGTCCGTCGGAAAGTTGCGTGCAGAATTCGATCGAACTTTTGGCGTACCAGTTCTCGACGTCCAGTGCACCTGACTTGAAGAGGGCTTCCATATCCCTGGGATGCCGCACGTCGCACGTAATCGTGCGTCCCAGGACGCTGCTCATCATGGCGGCGAGTTCAGGACCGCTCAGGGTTTCAGTGCTGAAGTAATAATTTTTTGACGCATGCTGTGCGGGACCATCGCGCAGGACTTTGGCGGTCGCTGCCGCAAGATCGGCGAGCGCGATGTAGCCGGCCCGCTGCTCACCCCAGAAGACAGGGAACGAACCGCCTGTCGGTGGCGATACGCTCAGCATGCCTTCCATGAACACGTTCGGATGCAAATGCGTCCACGCGATACCGCTCGCCTCGATATACGCCTCGACCAGGGCGAACCAGGAATACTTTGAATCGGTGCAATCGTCGGCAGCAAACACGCCCTGGTTGACGATGTGCTTGACGCCGGCCTTTCTGGCGGCGTCGACCAGCCACTTCGTCTGATGCGTCATCGCGATCGTGTAACCGGTCAGAATATTGAGCCGATCGACACCGCACAGGGCAGGACCCATGGTTCGCGGATCGTCGAGGTCGAACAGCACCACGTCGCGGCCTTCGGCGCGCAAGCGCTCCAGATCCTTCTGTTGGCGCACCCCGATACGCAGACGCACGTCGCCCGGGTTCTTGTCGAAATCTTCCAGGATGAGGTGGCCAGTCTGGCCGGTGACGCCCATCAGAAAAATAAGGGGGCTATTGTTGGCTTCGATAATCGTTCTCCGGTTATTTATTGGTATGAAGTCGAGCGGCGTGTGCAGATTCACCCCCTGGTGCGCTGATCAATCCCGTATTGGGCAGGTACACCGAGATGGTCACGCAGCGTTTTGCCCTCGTAATCGAGGTGGAACAGGCCGCGCTGCTGCAGGATCGGCACGACGTCATTGACGAAGTCTTCGAGGCCATCGTGATAAACGTCCGGCGCAACCCAAAAGCCGTCGGCAGCTTCTTCCTCGAACCAGCGCTGCATATGGTCGGCAACCTCGATTGCCGGCCCGGCCACAACGGGTTGGTAATCAATGACGCCATGGGCAAGTACGTCACGCAGGCTCCACCCCTCGCGGGCGATTCTTAACGCATGGCTGGAGCGGGGATCGCTCGACGGGCGTGCCGTGGCCAGCTGGTCTGGCGATAAAGGCTGATCAAGCCCGGTCAGGCTGATCCGCACCCCCAGCATTTGCTGCAGATAAGCGACGCGCTGCGGGAAAGCGCGTTCGGTGAGGATGATGCGACGATCCAGCGCGGCGCGCTTGTCGCTTGCGATCGTCGTCATCAGGCCGGGGATGAACTTGATGTCGTCCGGGTTGCGTCCGGCACGTTGCGCGGCATTGCGAAAGGCAGCGCGCTGCGCCTGCGCATCCTCGATGGTGAATGCCGCGCCGATGACAGCGCTGGCATAACGGCCGGCCAGGGCAAGCGCGTTCTCGCTCGCGCCGCCTGCGTGAAAGATCACGGGCTGCCCCTGTTCCGATGGCGGAATATAAAGCGGTCCGCGCGACGCCACGAACTTGCCGCCCAGGTTAATTGGCGCGACATCGGCCGACCTGGCGAACTGGCCGCTGTCCTGGTCATGCACCCAGGCATCCTTGCCCCAGCTGCCCCAAAGCGCCTGGACGAGCTGGACCATTTCGTGCGCCCGAGCATAGCGATCCGCGCTGGACGGAATCCGCACGCCGTAGTTCGCGGCGACATCGTCGCCGGCCGACGTGATCGCATTCCAACCGGCGCGGCCATGACTCATGACGTCAAGCGCCTTGAATTGCCTGGCAAGGTTAAACGGCTCATTGAAGGTCGTGGAGCCGGTCGCTACCATGCCGATCCGTTCGGTCCCGCGGGCAACTGCGGCGAGCGTCATCATCACGTCGAGGTTAAAGCCAGGCGCCTCATACTCGATGTCGGCGGCGACTGCACTGGGGCCATCGGGCAAAAAGAGGAACTGGATCTTGCCACGCTCGGCCGCCTGCGCCTGCCGGACCTTGACATCAAAGCTCGTATAGCTGGTGGGGTCCACGCCCGGCATCCGCCAGGCGCCGGCCAACGCGCCATAGCCGTTACCCAAGTGCATACCGATGATCATCTGGCGCGCCATGTCACACCTCGCTCTGGTCATTCGCCATGCCCGGCATGACGAAGATCAAGCTCGTGCCTGGATTCATGACCGTCTTCACATGAAGAGCGCGCGGGTCAGGCGCACGGCGTAGTCAGAATCCGGATTGGTCGTGTGATCGCCGACCCGCTCCATGATTGCCTGGATCGCCAGCTCACGACGCTTGGGCAGACGTTCGCGCTCGGCCGTGGAGAGTGCTGACGGCATTTCCTCGAGGCGCAAGTCGGTGCAGTAACAAGGCGCGCCGGGCTGCTGGCGCCAGGAATCGGCAAGCGTGCCCGAATAGAAGGCGTCAAGTCCAGTCTCTTCGACGAGGGCCATCGTAACCTCGCGTTCGCGGTCACCATCGGCGGCCACAGGGATGGCGATCCGGCCGGCGGTGCCTGCGGGCACGCCCTTTTCGGCAAACGACGCTGACGTGATCGCATTCCACGCCTTGGCGATCGGCCGACCCAGCTCGCCGGCAACCCATACGCTCTCCGCCATGCCGCCTTCAATCGCGTCGATCCTGGCGTCTCGCGCCGGATAGTAGTTAGATGTATCGATCACGACGACGTGCTTGGGCAAGGTAGCGATGAGCGGCGCGATCCTGGGGATGGCACCGAGCGGCGTGGACAGGATGACGACATCGACGTCGGTGACCGCGTCAGCGGACGTGGCAGCGCGCGCGCCGTGGCGCAGGATGTCGGCATCGATCGTTTCCGGGCCGCGTGAATTGGCCACCTTGATGTCGTGGCCGGCCAGGCTCAGTTTCGTGACCAGGGTCTTGCCGATATTGCCGGTACCAAGAATGCCAATTTTCATGAGAACGCTCCGTTGAATTTTTGCTTGAATGAGTAAGGTCGAGCGGTCAGCTCTCGCCAGCCGGATTTTTCGGCACATGAAAAATCCTCTAGCGAGCATAACTCTATTGCACATAACTCTAGTGCACAAGATTTTATGGAGCTTGTGGCGCTGTCAAGTGCAGCACGCGACACAAGTGTCGCGGTAGTCGCACTCTTTGCAACGCATTGACTGGACCGACCATTCATCTAGTGCACAAGATTCTAGTAGAATAGATACCATGAACACGAAACGAAACGACCTCGGTGCCCAGCTGTCATTTGCCTTGTATGGCGCGGCAAATCGCATGGTGCGCTTGCATAAACCCATTCTTGAGCCCCTGGGCCTGACCTTTCCACAGTATCTGGTCATGCTGGAATTGCTTGATGGCGCGCCGGTGTCCGTCGGCATTCTTGGCAACCGGTTGGGAATGGACACGGGCACGATCACGCCGCTGGTCAAACGTCTCGAGGGGGCCGGGTTGGTGACCAGAACACGCGACCCAGGCGACGAACGTCGTGTGATGGTGGACCTGACGCCCGTCGGACGTGCGCTCGAGTCGGACATCCGTCGCGTTCCCGACAGAATCAAATCGCTCTGCCAGCTTACCGAGGGAGATTTTGACGATCTGCGTGTGACCCTGGATGGGCTTGGGCATCCGGCAGAGTGATGAACCGAAACGCAGCGCCAGACAGACACTGTTGAAAGAATGTGATGAAGGTCGGAATTCTAGGGACAGGCAACATTGGCAGAACGCTGGCGCGCAAGCTGAGCGCCGCGGGATATGAGATTGACGTTGCCAATTCGCGCGGCCCGGACACGATACCGGCTGAGGTGACAGAATTCGGCGCGCGCGCGGTCTCGAGTGAAGAAGCTGTCGCAGATGCTCAAGTGGTGATTCTCTCCATCCCGCTTGGCAGTATTGTCGCGATTGCGCCGCTGCTGCAAGGGTTGCCAGCGAATACCGTCATCATCGACACATCCAATTATTATCCGCAGCGCGACGGAACGATCGACGCGATCGAAGCTGGTCAAGCTGAAAGCGAATGGGTTTCCGAACAATTAGGCCGACCCGTGGCGAAAGCATGGAACGCGATTGGTGCCGATTCGCTCGCGAGAAAAGGCAGGCCCGAGGGCGCGCACGACCGCCTCGCAATTCCGGTCGCGGCGAATAATGCGCGCGACTGCAATGTTGCCATGGCCTTGGTTCACGATACCGGCCTGGATGCAGTCAAGGCAGGCACATTGGCGCAGTCATGGCGTCAGCAGCCAGGAGCGCCCTGCTATTGCACCGATCTTACGCACCTGCAAATTCCTGCGGCACTCGCCGCGGCAGAACGTGATCGCTTGCCGACGCGGCGTGATCTGGCCTTTTCTGCCATTGCCGAGCGGATGGGCGACAGCGCGTCCAATCCCGATATGGACTACAACATGCGCCTGACGCGCGCCCTGTTCATGTGACTCGATCGCAGTAACGACACCTGAAGCCAACCAACGCCAACTATGCCAACGACCGATAAAGGATATCGTAAATGCAAAACGTAATGTCTTCCTTCCAGCTTCA
>Ga0265798_10007155_pt1 | contig 14507 bp, 11 predicted proteins | sample P3T30metagenome_FD_192430 | JGI IMG/M metagenome (GOLD analysis project Ga0265798, IMG submission 192430) | Plant litter microbial communities from East Loma Ridge, Irvine, California - P3 T30 | ecosystem: Environmental > Terrestrial > Plant litter > Unclassified | place: USA: California...
GACCAGACCCCGATCATCATGCTGACCGCCAAGGGCGAAGACGTCGACCGCATCGTCGGCCTAGAGATGGGCGCCGACGACTACCTGCCCAAGCCGTTCAACCCGCGCGAACTGGTGGCCCGCATCGGCGCGGTGCTGCGCCGTAAAGGCCCCGACGAAATTCCGGGCGCGCCATCGGAAACTCCGCAAACCTTCGAGTTCGGCGACTTCATCCTTGATCTCGGCACACGCACGCTGAAGAAAAACGGCGAGACCGTGCCGTTGACCACCGGCGAATTCTCGGTGCTCAAGGTGTTTGCGCGCCATGCACGCCAGCCGCTGTCGCGCGAGAAGCTGATGGAACTGGCCCGTGGCCGCGAATACGAAGTGTTCGACCGCTCGCTCGACGTCCAGATCTCGCGCCTGCGCAAGCTGATCGAACCCGATCCGTCCAGCCCGCTCTACATCCAGACCGTCTGGGGCCTGGGCTATGTATTCATCCCTGAGGGTCAGCCGCGCTAGTGAAGCCTCCTGCATTTACGTCGCTGGCGGCGGCGCATCGCGCCGTGCGCTTTGCCTGGTTCAAGAGCGGCCTGTTCTGGCGCACGTTCTTCCTGATGTCGGTGCTCACCGCGGTGTCGATGGGCGCCTGGATCGGCATGATCAACGTCTACCAGCGCGGCCCGCAAGTGCAGCAAACGGCCGAAACGGTCGTGTCTGTGGTGACCATCACCAAGGCCGCGCTGACCCATTCGGCGCCCGACCTGCGGCTTGAACTGCTGCTCGAACTGGCCTCGAACGAAGGCATTCGCATCTTCACGCTCGAAGACACGGACATCATCGATCCGCCGCCGCACAATCCCCTGATGCCCGAAATCGCCGCCATCGTGCGCGAGCGGCTTGGCGCCGACACCCGCTTCTCGAGCGGCGTGAACGGCGTGCCCGGCTTTTACATCAGCTTCAACATCGAAGACGACAAATACTGGCTGATGCTCGAGCGCGAGCGCCTGGCAGGCCTGACGCGCGTGCAGTGGCTGGGCTGGGCCGTGGTCGTCGGCCTGCTATCGGTGCTGGGCGCAGCGCTGATCTCGAGCCTCGTCAATCGGCCGCTGGCGCGCCTGACGTCGGCTGCGCGCGCCATCGCCAAGGGCGAGCGCCCGGCGCGGCTGCCCGAAAAAGGCTCGCAGGAGATCATCGAAGCCAATCGCAGTTTCAACCAGATGGTCGAAGACCTGGCCCAGGTCGAGAAGGACCGCGCCGTGATCCTGGCCGGCATTTCGCACGATTTGCGCACGCCGCTCGCACGCATGGGGCTCGAAGTCGAGATGGCCAATCTGTCGCAGGAAGCGCGCGACGGCATGCAGTCGGACATCGCGCAGATGGACGCCATCATCGGCCAGTTCCTCGACTACGCCAAGCCGACCGAAGCGGCCACGTTCGTGCCGCTGAATCTGTCCGAGCTGCTGGCGGACATCGGGCGCGACGCGGGCCGCATCCCGAGCCTGCGCATCCGGACTGACCTGATGCCGGACGTGCACGTGCAAGGCAACGCGACCGACCTGCGGCGCGTGATCAACAACATCATCGAGAACGCCCGCCGCTACGGCGTCACGCCGGGGCAGGACTACACCGAGATCGACATCGTGCTGCGTGTGAAAGCAACAGGCCACGGCCGGCGCGCGGTGATCGAGATCGGCGACCATGGCGTGGGCGTGCCGCCGGACCAGATCGCGCAACTGATGAAGCCGTTCACGCGGCTGGACAGCGCGCGGGGCCAGGCGAATGGCGCCGGGCTCGGACTGGCCATCGTCGAGCGGGTGTTGACGCGCCACAATGCGGGACTCGAAGTGAGCAACCGTGACGGTGGCGGGTTCCTGCTGCAGGTGGCATTGCCGCTGGCAGCCTGACGCGTAGCGCACTCGCGATTTGACCCCACGTCGTTCCCGCGCAGGCGGGAACCCAAGTTCCAGGCCGTCAGCAAGACGCTGACGTACTTGGGTTCCAGCCTGCGCTGGAACGACGTATCAACGCCAACGATCATGATCAGGCTCTCGAGCCGCGCCAGATCGATCGGCGCGCCGCTGGCGAATTAAAACCGTCGTTCCCGCGCAGGCGGGAACCCAAGTTCTACGCCGTCAGCAATACGCTGACGCACTTGGGTTCCAGCCTGCGCTGGAACGACGTATCAACGCCCACGATCATGATCAGGCTCGCGAGCCGCGCCAGATCGATCGGCGCGCCGCTGGCGAATTGAAACCGTCGTTCCCGCGCAGGCGGGAACCCAAGTTCCAGGCCGTCATAGTCATCACGTCAACAAGACGCGACGCACTTGGGTTCCAGCCTGCGCTGGAACGACGTATCAACGCCCACGATCATGATCAGTCTCGCGAGCCGCGCCAGATCGATCGTCGCGCCGCTGGCGAATTAAAACCGTCGTTCCCGCGCAGGCGGGAACCCAAGTTCCAGGCCGTCATAGTCATCACGTCAACAAGACGCGACGCACTTGGGTTCCAGCCTGCGCTGGAACGACGTATCAACGCCAACGATCATAATCAGGCTCGCGAGCCGCGCCAGATCGATCGACGCGCCGCTGGCGAATGGAAACCGTCGTTCCCGCGCAGGCGGGAACCCAAGGTCTACGCTGTCAGCAATCATCACATCAACAAGACGCGACGCACTTGGGTTCCAGCCTGCGCTGGAACGACGTCTCAATGCCAACGACAATCATCAGGCCCCGATCAGGCTCGCGAACCGGGCCAGATCGATATTCCCGCCGCTGACCAGCACGCCGATCCGCTTGCCCCGCAAGCTGTCCTTCATCTTGCGCGCCGCAGCAAAGCCCAGGCAGCCCGTCGGTTCCACGACGATCTTCATGCGCTCGGCAAAGAACCGCATGCACGCCACCAGTTCGTCGTCGCTGACGGTCAGGATGTCGTCAACGTCGCGCTGGATGATCGGGAACGTCAGCTGTCCCAGGTGCTGCGTCTGCGCACCATCGGCGATCGTGCGCGGCGTGTCGATGTGGACGATCTGCCCGGTGCGAAACGATTGCTGACCATCGTTGCCCGCTTCGGGCTCGACGCCGTACAGCAGGCACCCTGGCGACAACGCGCGCGTGGCCAATGCCGAGCCCGACAACAGGCCGCCGCCGCCCAGGCACACGAAGAACGCGTCGAGCGGACCGACTTCGTCGAACAGTTCCTTGGCTGCAGTGCCCTGCCCTGCGATCACGTCCGCGTGGTCGTACGGCGGGATCAGCGTCAGGCCATCGCGCTCGGCCAGCGCGCGGCCGATCTGCTCACGGTCCTCGGTATACCGATCATAGGTGACGACGGTGGCGCCATAACCGCGCGTGGCGGCGACCTTCGCGGCCGGCGCATCCTCCGGCATGATAATAGTGGCGGGAATGTCCAGCAGCCGCGCCGACAGCGCGATCGCCTGCGCGTGATTGCCCGACGAGAAAGCCACCACGCCGGCGCGCCGCTGCTCCGGGCTGAACCGGGCCAGCGCGTTGTAGCCGCCCCGGAACTTGAAGGCGCCCATGCGCTGCATGTTTTCGCACTTGAAGAACACCTCGGCGCCGAACTCCTCGTTGACGGTGCGCGAGGTCAGCACCGGCGTGCGGTGCGCGGCCCCGGCGATGCGTTCGGCGGCCTGGACGACGTCGTCGTACGTGGGAAGCTGGAGCATGGTCATGCGGGTGATCCTTTCAGGGGCATGGGTAAGGGAGACGATGGCGCAGTCTATCGGCCACCCGGACGAACGTCAAACCCGCCGGCAAGGTGGCTGAACAATCGTATGCAGACGTTGCCAATTAGATAGTTTTACGATGTGATTGTTGGTACAGTAACCGATCGTCCCAGTAGACGCCACGTTGCACACACCGAGGAAGCATATGTATCCGTTGCATTTTGCCGTCACCAGTTTGGTCGCTTTGCTGCTGTTGGGACAAGCGGCCCACGCCGCTCCCGTCATCACGAAACAAGCGCTGCAACAGGATATCGATCTCGTGCTCAAGACCGTGCGCGAGCAGCATCCGGACCTGGGGTTTTCGACGAGCGATGCGGCCGTGAGCGCTGCGCTGGAAGCGATCGGGCGCGACCTGCCCCCGTCGATGACGCGCGATGAAGCATGGCGCCAGCTGGCCCGCATCAATCCGCTGCTGGCCGACGGGCATCTTGCAATCACGCTGACCGACTGGCGCGCCGATACCGCAGCGCACCGTGCTGCCGGCGGCACCCTGTTCCCGTTCAACGTGGCATTCGATCGGCAGGGCCGGCTCATCATCAATGCCGCACTGGGCGGCGCAACATCACCCCTGGCCGGCGCGCGCATTGTCGCTATCGACGGCGTGCCAGTCGACACGCTCGTGGCCAGCCTGGCCGCGCGCGTCCACGGCGATACCCCTGCGATGCGCATGGCGCTGCTGGCGCAGCGCTGGTGGCTGTATCACTGGAAAACGCTCGGCGCTGCGCCGCAGTACCGGCTCGTGATCGAGCGCGATGGCAAGCGCAGCGAATTTGCTGTCCCCGGCAGCACGGACCAGCCGCGCATGCTGCAGGACGAGATCGACATCGCGCGCCTGTACCGGCTCGACACCGTGCGCGGCTGTTCGGCTGTCCTGACCGTCAACTCGTTCGACAGTGCCCACCTGGCGGATTTCGTCGCCTTTACACAGGCCGCATTCACGCGCATGCAGCAGGAACACATCAGGCACCTCGTCATCGACATCCGCGCCAACACCGGCGGCGACGACGTGATGTGGCTCGACGGCTTGATGCCCTACCTGGCAACGGCGCGTTACCGCACCGGCTCGAGCGCCGTCAAGCGCGTGTTGCGCGCCAACCCCGAGCGCGGCGAACAGGTCGGCCAGATCATCCACACGCAGATCGCCACCTGGCGCGAGCCGCAACCCGACCAGCCCGCCCGGTTCAGCGGCAAGGTAGACGTGGCGATCGGGCCACTGACCTACTCGTCGAGCGTGCTGTTTGCGAACGTGATGCAGGACTTCGGCTTCGCCACCCTGGTCGGTTCCGGCGGCGCGGCCCGGCGCAGCCAGTCGGGTGGCGTGTATGGCGTGCCGCTGCCGCAATCGGGCCTGACGCTGTGGATACCGCGCTTCGTGCTTGATCCACCGGGCGGCGCGCCGAAGGGCGCCCTGCTCAGCGCGCAGGGGCCGTGGGATCCGGGCGCCGCGCCGGCGTGTCAGGCGCTGTGACCGTGCGCGCCCGATCCGGCGAGACGGCAAGCAGCGCTCGCCTGATCCGGCGGTTGTGCAGGGCGCAGACAATGACGATGGTGCAGGAACCCACCACCAGCGCAATAAACGCCACCAGGGCGGCCCAGGGCCCGCCGAACACCAAGGCCGCGGCAAGAAGCACGATGCCGCTGAAGCACATCTCCAGCAGCAGATCGGTGGCAATGAACCAGGGGCTGTGCTTGAGTCCGATTCTTGAGGACGAGAGGTCGCGCCAGCCGATCACGTTCTGCCAGTTGCCCGGCTCGCTCAGCGCAACAGCGAAGGTGGATCCTGCGGTGGGCACGCTCTTGTGATCGAACACAACGGAAAACTCGCGTTTGCCGTTCGCTTGAAAACTGAACAGCCCCCCGTGGACGTCAAATACCCGCTCGAAGCGGACTGTCTCGATGTGCATGTGCTCTCCTCCATGGCTGCCTTGACCCGTGCACCGTAGCGCAGACCGGGTGGCCTGTCCAGCAAGCGGGACGATTCATGCGTCCTGCATCAGCCGGGAATACGGTTGACCAGCACCTCGCCGCGCTCGAATGCGCTGATGCTGTCGATGGTGGTGCGCATGATCTGGCCGATCGCTTCGACCGTGAAGAACGCCTGGTGACCGGTGACGATCACGTTCGGGAACGACACCAGGCGCTGGATCACGTCGTCGAGGATGATCGTCGACGACAGGTCCTGGAAAAACAGGCTCGCTTCCTGCTCGTAGACGTCGATTGCCAGCCCGCCCAGCTGGCCGGTCTTGAGTGCCTGGACCACGGCGTCGGTATCGACCAGCCCACCGCGACTGGTGTTGATCAGCACGCAGCCGCGCTTGACGCGTGCCAGCGCGGCCGCGTCGACGATGTGGTGCGTCGCGTCCAGCAGCGGGCAATGAAGCGAAACGACATCGCTGCAGGCGAGCAGCGCGTCCACGCCCATGTAGCGGCCACCGAGCGCCTCGAACGCCGGCGTCGGATACAGGTCGTGGCCCACGAGCGTGCAGCCGAAACCGGCCATGATGCGGGCGAAGATCAGCCCGATCTTGCCCGTGCCGATCACGCCGACCGTCTTGCCGTGCAAGTCGAACCCCATCAGCCCGTCGAGGTCGAAGTTGCCTTCGCGCGTGCGTACGCTGGCACGCGCAATCTTGCGGTTCACAGCGAGCAACAGACCGACCGCGAACTCGGCGACCGAATTCGGTGAATAGTCGGTGACGCGCACGACCTCGATGCCGAGCCGGCGCGCAGCAGCGGCGTCGATATGGTTGTAACCGGTCGAGCGCGTGGCTACGAGGCGTGTGCCCTGCCGCGCCAGGATGTCCAGCACGCCGGCGTCGACGGCGTCATTGACGAACACGCACACGGCGACACAGCCGGCCGCCTGGCTTGCCGTCTCGACGCTGAGCCGCTCTTCGATGAACAGCAGCGCATGTCCGACACCGTCGTTGGCCTGCGCCAGCATGGTCTTGTCATAGCGACGTGCACTGAATACAGCTGTTTTCAAGCGTTTCTCCCGACGGAATCATGGTCAAGCCGTTATACGCCCTTGCCCGCCATAAGCACAGTCATACCGTCGATTGCTGGCAAATCAACGGCGCGCAGGCCTACAACTGAATGTGAAATGACGCACAGAGGCCAAATAATGCAAATAAGACAATTAACTTGTTGAATTTGAAACCGAAACGAGGAGTCGATCATGAAGCGTCATATCTGCCAACTGTGCCTGCTAGCCACCACCATGATGGCTGCACCAGTTGCCTTTTCCGAGACCAGCATCATCAAGTGTGTCGATGACGCTGGCCGTGTGACCCTGACCGATCGCCCTTGCGAGACCGGTGCCACGACCGTGCGCATGGCCAGTGAACCCGCCAACGATGGCATGACGCGAATTCATACCCGCCCGGTGGTGGCCGACGCGGGCGTACTGCCACCACCGCGCACATCGCAGCGAATTCATGTGCCAATCGCACGTGTCGCAGCCAGGCCCCTTGCCAGTGACATCGCGACTCTTAAGGCGGCACGTGCCCAGTTCGTGCTGAGCGACGTACGTTCGACGCCTGCGCTGGCTGGCCTCGACTGAGCACACGCTGTCGTGGTGCCGAAACTGTCGATGCAATTTACACCCAACAATTAATATTTTTGCGTATTGTCAAAATAGGTAGGTAAATCAATAACCTATTAAAAATTAAAAGATTGGCATGATAATTGCATAACTGACAAGGACATATATTGGAGGCTATCTTGTCAGTGCGCTCATTCAAACAATTACTGCTCGGTGTGTCGCTCCTTGCCTGCACCTCTGCATTTGCCACGCCATTCACCTTCGACGTTGCCGGCGCCCGAAGTACCGGCGAATTCGGTAATGAAGGTAACAGCGTGTATGAAATCAATGTCGGTGCCAATGCGACCATTACCAGCGTCAGCTACGACGTCAACCTGACCGCATTTCGACCCAGCTTTCTTTCCGAAATGTTTCTGGCTTTTACCAATTCCAGCTCGATGAGGGGAGGCAACCTGAACCCGGGTGTTGGCGTCAACGAGGAAGGTACGGCGACGTTCAGCGGCATGGATGACCTGTTTGCAGACGGCTTGAGCTTCAGCGTGGATGCCGATGGCATCCTGCGCCTCGAGTTTTATGACGCCTTCGATGATCCGTCGATTGCGCCTGACGGCTTCTGGAACTTCGGCACCATCACGTTCAATGCCGATATCATTGACGGCCCGCCCATGGGTGACGTGCCGGAACCGGCCAGTGGCTTTCTGATTGGCGCGGGCCTCGCGCTGATGGGCTATACGGCCCGCCGCCGGCGCAATGCCGTCAAGACCGCAGCCTGAGCGACCCTGCGTCAACACAATCGGTCACCCGCCGGTAACAATGCCGTGCAGCGCAAACTGCACGGCATTGTTACCAAATGAACGAGCTGCAGCAAGCGCTGCCGGCTAATGCAAGCGCGTGACGCTGGCCAGATGCGACGTAGGCGGCTTGTCCCACTCAGCGAGCAGCGCCAGCAATGCAGCATCCTGGATGAAGCTGGCGCTGGAGCGCCCTTCCAGAATACGCTCGGGCGGCATCGAGCGCGCTACGACAAAACCTTGCACATAATCGACGCCGATTTCCTGCAGCGTCTGGACCGTGGCGGCGTCTTCGGCCCATTCCGCGATCGTCTTCATGCCCAGATTCACGGCCAGGCTGACGATGGCCTCGACGATCGCCACGTTGGCCGGATGCGCATTGATATTGACGATGAAGTTGCCATCGATCTTGAGCACGTCTGCCGGCAACTCTTTCAGGTACGAGAACGATGTGTAGCCGGCGCCGAAGTCGTCCAGCGCCACCTTCACGCCGAAGCTTCGCACCTGGTCGATGAAGCGGCGCGTGTTGTCCAGGTCGTGCAAGGCGACACTTTCGGTGATTTCCAGGCACAGGCGGCTGGCCACGTGCACGTAGCGGCCGAGAATGTCGAACGTGTCCTGCACGAAGCGCTCGTCGTTGAGCGATGCGCCTGACAGGTTCATGCAGACGAAGCGGGTATTGACCAGCTCGTCGTTGTGCTCGGCAATCCAGGCCAGCGTGCTCGTGAGCACCCAGCGGTCGATCACGCTCGCGCGCCCGCTCTTCTCGGCAGCGACAATCACGGCGCCGGCCGGCACGACGCGACCATCGGGCTCGCGCATGCGCAGCAGCACCTCGAAATTGAGTGATTCGTGCGGCGTACGCAGCGACATGATCGGCTGCATTTCCAGCAGCAGGCCGTCGGTTGCCCCCGGCCCCGACAGGCGCTCGACCATGTCGAGTTCGGCAGCGCGCTGGCGGAATGCGTCGGCGTCGCGCTCGTACACGACCATGCCGTCACCCGTGCCGGTCTTGGCTTCGCGGCAGGCGCGGTCGGCGGTGGAAATGGCATCTTTCATCGGCATGCCCGGCACCACCTCGATCAGGCCGACCGACGCGCGCACGTGGAAGGCCTTGTCCCCCACGCGGTATGGCGTGCTGCCCAGCCGGTCGACGATGCCGCGAATGATGATCGAGGCCAGCGCAATGGCGGTTTCGGGCATCACGATGACAAATTCATCGCCACCCACACGGCCCAGTTGCTGCCCGCCGGCCAGCATTGCGCCCATCCGTTCGCAGACCTGCTTGAGCACTTCGTCGCCGGCCGCGTGCCCGAACAGGTCGTTGATCAGCTTGAAGCGGTCGAGGTCGACATACGCCAGCGCCATTGGCCGACCGGCGGCCAGGCTTGCACTGGCATTGCTGAACTCGCGTTCGATGCCGCGCCGGTTGAAGACCTTGGTCAGTGGATCGTTGTTGGCCATGAAGCGCAGCTGCTCGGTGGCCTTGTGTTTTTCGGTGGTGTCCTGCAGCACGCCCTCGATGCGCGACCTGGCCAGCGTGGCGCTGACCTGGAAACGCTGCGTGCCGTCGCGGCTCGTCAGCTCCATCTCGGCCTCGACTTTCGCATGGACCTGTTCGTGCAGGGCAGCCCAGCTCGCTTCAGTGAAGTACTGCCGCCAGGCCGTCCGGCCTGCCGCGAAGTCGGTGACACCCAGCATTTTTTTCAGTGCCGGATTCACGCTCAGGAAGTGGCCGTAGATATCGAGCGTGAACAGGCCGACCGGCATTGCCTTGTAGGCGTGCTCGAGTTCTTCCTGCGCTTCCTGGCGCTTCTCGGTTTCCATGCGCATCTGTTCGGCCACGGCCAGCGCCGCCAGCAGGCTCGACGCGAGCGCGGCGGTAACGCTGTTGATCACGCCCAGCAGCTCGCGCATGCCGAACGCGGCCGACGCGACTTCAGCCAGCGACGCCATGAAGGTCACGGCGAACGACGCCGCGAACCAGCCCGCGACCCGGGTGCGCGATTCGACGATGATCTTGAACAGCCCGATCGTCATCAACGAGAAGCAGCACGCGAGGATGCCCCACATCAGCGGCAGGTACATGCCGTACGGGACCAGGATCGCCGCTGCCAGCATCGGCATGCACAGCCACTGCATGACGCGCATCGGCACCACGTAGCGCATTTCGGCCAGATGATCCTTCAGCAGCGCCTGGTACAGCGTGAGTGTGGCGATGCCGTACATCGTGAACGTGACGGCGCGGCTGCGCAGCAGCCAGTCGGACGGCACCGCCTGGCCGAGCCACTGGATGTCCCAGCCGGCCGACAGCGCACCCACGCGCAGGTTCAGGATCAGCCAGCCGGCAAACATGACATACACCGGCTCCCGGTTGATCAGGGCCGTGATGAGGATGAACAGCGCCAGCACGATCATGCCGCCGTCGAGCAGGCCCGATTTGCGGTGATACTGCTTGACCGACAGCGCGTACTGCTCGATGGGCCATTGCACGACCGTCAGGCGCGCCGGACCCGCGAACGTGCCGCGGCACAGCAGCTGGCGCGGCAACGGCGCGACGCTCAGCGCAAAGCCGGCCTTGTCGGCGCGCAGCAGGCCGCTGCTGTCGCTGCGGCTGGCAGTGCCCAGCGGGGCCAGCGAGGCAGCGTTCCAGCACGCGATATCGAGCGCATGGCGCGACGGGAATTCGAGCACCTGTGCGCCCGCGCGCGGCATTGGTTCGATGACGAACCAGACCGGTGCTTCGGACAGATGGGTGTCATGGGTATTGGTCAGAGGACGCTCGCGCGTCGGCCCGAGTGCGCTGGCCGGATCGAGCGTGGCGGCCGGATCGGCCAGCACGTGCATCGTCAGCGGCACATCGCCACTGGTGCGGTATTCGTCGTGCCAGAAAACGAGCGCGATCAGCGACACCACCGCGATCCCGATCGGGATGAGGTAGTACGAAAATGTCTTCAGAATCAGTTCGACAGCCGCCTGCAACGCGGCTGGCAGCGAAGCACGAAACTGATGGGAAAGCTTGGGCATGAGCGGCCTTGGTAATGCGCGTGACCACCGTGCAGACAACGACGGCCACTAAAGCGCAAGGATACAGCTTTAGCGTAGTGCCGTCATGCCCTTAGTAGTTGAACAAACGTCGATCCCGCGCCGTGTAACAGGGTCTCAGGCGACGGCCAGTTCTTCCCGCACCGACCACGCCGGCGCCGATGGGACGACCACAGGACCGATGTCGATATCCGGGTGCTGGGTATTGAAGAAGAAGTCGAGCATCGGATGACGCGCCTCGGTCCAGCGCTGCTGGAAGGTGGCGATCTCGAAGGCCATCACGCGGTGCGGGATATTGCCGACATGGCGCAGCGGCACCAGGCCATCTTCCGGGAACACATCGACAAACAGCATTTGCTCGTACTGCCGGTCGACCGGCGGACGGCCCGTCGCCACCGAGAAGTCAATAGCGTTGTCTTGGCAATACATGAAACACGCCTTGACCAATGCAATTTTGACCATGCGCCCCACCCGCCCTTCGTCGACCGCCAGCCGGGTCGCCTCGACCAGCCGCTTGCCCTGCAGCCAGTCGGGCAGCACCACCGATTCTTCCACGCCCAGCGGCCGGTGCAGGTTGGTGCGGATGCGGGTACTGCCGATTGCCGTGCCATCGAGCTTGGACTCGGCCAGCAGCACGATCGTGTCGGCATCGAAGTCAGCGGCTTCAGGCTGCGCCAGGGTGCGTGCGAAATCCGGCACATGACGCGCATAGGCAGCGTGGCGGATCCGCACGGCCTTCTCCAGGTCGGCCTGGGTCTGCACCCGGCGGATCGTGAACGGCAATCGTTCTGTCACGCTGCCGGCGACCGGAGGACGCACTTGACGTGGTCGCGACAGCGTGGCTGGGGTGATGACGGCGGCGGAAAACTGCTCCATGGCGAGACTCCTGGGTTGATTGAGTGAAACAGAAATTAACTAGATTTAATTATCAATCAGCTTACGGAAAATCGAATTGTTGAGCAGGGCTACTTTTCACCTTCAATTTGATTGAGCGAGAAAGCGCGAAAACTGACTGCATAGAAATCATCATGCGCAGTGCATGAAGACCGCAGCAGTCACAGCATCCGCGCGCTGCCGGAAACCCGGACCGGACCACCCGTTTCGTTGCCGAATTCGGCAGTAATGAGCGAGCGCATGCCCATGTCTTCGCCCTGCACGATGTCGATCCGGCCGCCGTGCGGCCAGCCCAGATCGCGCAGGTAACCAGCCAGCGCAGCCGCCGCAGCGCCCGTGGCCGGGTCCTCCAGCACGCCACCCGAGGCGAAAGCGTTGCGCGAATGCAACAGATTATCGTGTTCAACCCAGACCACCACGATCGTTACCAGGCCGTGCGCGTCCATCAGCGCCCGGCCAGCATCGAGCGCGTAATCCATCGCCGCCAGCGCAGCACGGCTGGACAATGCCAGGAACAGGTGGTCAGCGCCGGCGTGGATGCATGCGGGTGGCAGGCGCGGATCCAGATCGGCGTGCTTGTAGCCGAACAGCGCGAGCGCCGCCTCGACCAGTTCGGCCGGCGCGGGGCCGCTGCGGGTGGGCGGCGACTGCAGCGCCGCCTGCAGTCGCGCACCATCCTGCCTGCCCTCGACGGTAATGGCGGCAGCGTTCAGGGTCAGCGCAAAGCGCCCCGCGCCATATCTGCGCGCCAGCGCGGCGCCAAGGGCGATCGTCGCATGGCCACAGAACGGCACCTCGGACGCGGGCGAAAAATAGCGCACACGCCACCCCTCGCCTTCGGGCGCGGCAAACGCGGTTTCGGAAAAACCGACGTCGCGTGCGATCGCAGCCATCTCGGCAACGGGCGGCAAGGCGGCGCCGATCCAGACGCCGGCCGGATTGCCGCCCTGGCCGTGGTCGTCGAAGGCGGCGATACGTTCAATGTCCTGACGCATGATGGATTCTTCAGTGATTGGCATCGCCCATCATAGCGTCAGGCCGTTAGCGCCGGGCGTCGATGCGCGGCAGCAGCACGGCCAGGATGCCCAGCAGTGGCAGGAACGAGGCGATCTGGTACACCTGCGCGATGCCGTGCACGTCGGCGATGCTGCCCATCGCAGCCGCGCCCACGCCGCTGATGCCGAACATCAGGCCGAAGAAGATGCCGGAAATGAGGCCGACCTTGCCCGGCACCAGCTCCTGCGCGAACACGACGATGGCCGAGAACGCCGACGACATCACCAGCCCGATGATGACCGACAGCACGCCGGTCCAGAACAGGTCAGCGTACGGCAGCGCGATGGTGAACGGCGCCGCGCCCAGGATCGAGAACCAGATCACGCGCTTGCGCCCGATCCTGTCGCCGATCGGCCCGCCCGCGAACGTGCCCAGTGCCACTGACGCCAGGAACAGGAACAGGTACATCTGAGCGGTGCCCACCGGCAGCTTGAACTTCTCGATCAGGAAGAAGGTGTAATAGGTTTGCAGGCTCGCCATATAGATGTACTTGGAGAACACCAGCAGCGCCAGCACGGCCAGCGCCTGGATCACCTTCTTGCGCGGCAGCGCCGGCCCCGCATGCAGCGCGGCCTTCTTGACCATGTTCATCAGGTGGTTGCTGTACCAGCGGCTCACGCCTACCAGCACCGCCACCGCAACGAGCACCAGCAGCATGAACCAGGCAATCTCGGCCTGCCCGCGGCCGACAACGATCGCCGCCGCCAGCAACGGCCCCAAGGCCGAGCCGGCATTGCCGCCGACCTGGAACACCGACTGCGCAAACCCGAAGCGCCCGCCCGAGGCCAGGCGCGCCACGCGCGAGGCTTCCGGGTGGAAGGTCGACGAGCCCACGCCGATCATGCCGGCAGCAACCAGCAGCATCGGATAGCTGTTGGCCCACGCCAGCAGGCCCACGCCAAGCAGCGTCACGCACATCCCGGCCGGCAGCAGGAACGGGATCGGCCGCTTGTCGGTGTACAGGCCGATCCACGGCTGCAGCAGCGACGCGGTGCACTGGAATGTCAGCGTGATCAGACCGACCTGGGTAAAGGTCAGGTTGAATTCGTGCTTGAGCAGTGGGTAGATCGATGGCAGCACCGCCTGCACACAATCATTGAGCAGGTGGACGAAGGCAACCGAGAGAAGGATTTGCATGACCGCGCCCGGGACGACTGGGGTAGCAGCGGTGGTGGTGCTGGACGGCGAGGAAGATGTGGACATGGACGACGTTGTTGGACTGGGCCAGCGCAGTATGGACAGTCCGACAGGATATGCGAAAAATCCTGAAGATGTGTGAAGCGGTGGGATACACCACCGAAACGTGCACGTCGTTCCCGCGCAGGCGGGAACCCCAACTGGAACATGCACGTCGTTCCCGCGCAGGCGGGAACCCCAGTTTGCACGAGAAGCCACTGACTTCCGTGCCAGGGGCCAGGCAACCGACTTGGGTTCCCGCCTCCGCGGGA
>Ga0265798_10007160_pt1 | contig 14503 bp, 8 predicted proteins | sample P3T30metagenome_FD_192430 | JGI IMG/M metagenome (GOLD analysis project Ga0265798, IMG submission 192430) | Plant litter microbial communities from East Loma Ridge, Irvine, California - P3 T30 | ecosystem: Environmental > Terrestrial > Plant litter > Unclassified | place: USA: California...
GCCGTCGGTGGGGTGAATGGCGAATATTGCCGCAGTTCGAACGTGGAATCCTGATGCTGCCCGCGCAGTACCACCGTCATCCAGTCGGTCAGCTTCTGTTTGAACTCGGCGTTGAACTGGGTGACGCCCATGCGATACCCCTGGTCCTTGCCCCCGATCAGTGGCCGATCCCGCGCGACGTCGTAGGGTTCCCGCGTCGTCTGGTTCATCGCGGCATAGGGGACGGCACCGAAAACCTGCGATCCGATCGTCGCCGACAGGATGAGGTCGGTCACCCCGTTCTTGAAGCGTAGCGACGGCGCGAACAGATAATCCTGATTGCCGCGATAGCCGCCGAAGTTGCGGCTGGCGGTCGCCGCGCTGGCGATGATGCGTGCCGAGACGCGTTTATCGTCCGTCAATGCACGGTTGGCATCAATCGTGCCGCGTGCCAGCCCGAACGATCCTGTATCGAACGACACGTACAGTCGTTCCCCCGCGCTGGGTTTCTTGGTCACGATGTTGATCGTGCCACCCAGATTGTCGCCGCCGAGCAGGATCGCATCCGGCCCCTTCAGCACCTCGATCCGTTCGATGTTGGCGAGCGGCTGGCTCGAACCGGCGGCGAAGCTGCTGCTTGATGTGGACGGGAGTCCGTTGACCGATCCATTGGACGAGAAGCCGCGAACCGAATAGCCGACGCCACCCTGCACGGTCGCGCCGTTCACCACGACGCCCCCGGCGTTCGCCAGCGCCTCTGACAGGGTCAGGGCCTGTTGTTCTTCCAGCAGTTTCGCCGAAATCACCTGGGTGTTGCGCGGCTGATTGCGCAGCGACTGGCCGAGGCGTGACGATGTGGTATCGCCACGGACCATTACATTGGTTTCCGCCTCGTCGCGCTGCGCCGTCACCACGATGTCGTCCTGGGCAGCGATGCCATCGTCGTCCACCGTCACCACCACGCCAAGCCCTCGCGTGGCCTGGCGCACGGCATCGCGCATGTTGCGTGCATCGACTACCGGCCGTGCCGTCAGGTCTTTCGTTGCATCGGCATCGATATCCAACGGCTTGTCCCATGCATCCGCGATCCGGCGCAGCGCCTGATCCAGTGGCATCGCCGGCTGCGATATCGAGCGGTTCCGGGAACCGTCCTGCGTACGCGCGGAGGATGCCGATGCCGGAAGCGTCAGGGCGGCGAAACCGCCGGCGGCGAGGTGGATCGACAAGGCGACACGACGGTTCATTCTATTCCCCCATTTGGTAATCGCAATACGACACCGGCACGGAGCCAACCTGTCCGGCAGGTCCCGTATCGCGGGCCGATCTTGATGTTCCGGCAATATCCCTGCGGACCCGGGGCCTGCCGTCTCGCCGGTTATACCGGCTGCGGCAGTTATATCCGGATCGGTTCCAATGGTGCAGGTAGATGCTGATTATCTCAAGCTAATAATAATGGTACCGATATTAGCTGGGCTTACTACCCGACGGTACGGTGGGGGTTTAGCGATCGGCATATCGACAGCCCATCGATGACAAGGTTCGTTGTGCCATCCCGCTGCACTGTCCGCCTCGAAACCGTCCAGACGCAATGGCCTATCAGCCATTGCGGTTGTCCCGATCAGGGGCTTGCCGACGCCCCATGGTTCCCGGTCAATCCGCACCTGCCCGGAGGACGACCGGAACCCCGAGATTCAGGGCCTTGAACTGGCTGCGGATACGTTGCCAATCACCGACGATCACCCAGCGCAGCGTCGACGGATCGCCGAGGGTCCGTGCCGCCGCCCGAACGTCGTCGAGCGCGAGGGCACGGTAGCGTGCGGGATCGCGCACGATCGAATCATAGGGCCGGCCATAGCTGTGCGCGTCCGCCATCGCCCTGAGCAGATCGGCATCCCCTTCCAGCCTGGTCGCGACCCGGTTGACGCTGTTATTGACGACTCGGTCGAGTTCATCCTGTTCGGGCGGGTGGCGTCCACCCAGCGCTTGCAGTTCGGCGATCAGTTCGGCGACCGCTTCGCCGGTGTGCTCGCTCGCGACGCTGCCCGCGATCTGCCACAGCCGTGGTCCGTGGGCATCCTGCGCACCGGAACCGATACCATAGGTCCAGCCCTTCTGCTGACGCAGGTTGGTGCCAATCCGTGAGGTGTCGTTGCCTCCATAGACTTCGTTGGCGGCGTTCAGGGCAATATCGTCGATCGCGGTGCTAGGTGGCAGTATGCGGCCTGCGACCACCATCGACTGCGTTGCGCCCGGCATGTCCACCACGGTCAGCGATGGCGTGGGCGTGGTGGCGGCCGGTGCGATGACGACCGTCTGCCCTGCCGGCCCCTTGCCCCGCCAGTCGCGCAGCGCCGATTCGAGCAGGGGGCGAAGTCGCGCCATGTCGGTATCCGCGGCGACGTACAGCGTGGCATGATCCGGCCGGATGTGGTCGCGGCGCCATGCTTGGATCGCGTTGGCGTCGACCGTCTCTACCGCACCGATATCATCCGACGCGGAACGGTTCTGTCCATAGGGATGCGCCGTACCGTAGACGTTGCTGGATACCAGCCGTTGGGCAATGGCGGATGGGCGGGTCCGCTCGCTGCGTAGCGCCGCTATCCGGCGCTGCCGCAGGACAGTCAGCGCATCCGCCGAAACCGGCCGTTCTGCCGTCAGTTCGCCTAGCAGCGCGACGCCCTGTGTCAGATTCGCCCCATCCATTGACAGGGCAAGATCGGCATGATCGGGCCGGACGTCGGTTCTCAACTGTCCGCCGAGTGCATCCACCCGTGCCGCCAGCGCGTCGCCTCCGGACGTGCCGCCGCCGCCGCCCGCCAGCAGCGCCATGGCAAAAGCGGGGACGGGCCTCGGCGCGCTTGCCGATCCGGATCCGATGCGCAGCAGCAGGCTTGCCGTCGTCGCGGCCCGCCGGGGTACCAGCACGAGCTCCAGCCCGTTCGATAGCCGGGCCTGCTCGATCGCAGGGAATGCGATCGGCGCCACTGGTGCCATCGGCGGTGGCCCCTTGGCCATGTCGTAGCCGCCGATCCCCTGCCTGAACGGCGGGATCGGGTTTGCGATAAGGCGATGGGCGGGCTTGCCGTACACTGCCGCCGCGGTCTGGCGTAACCGCGCCGGCGTCGCGTCGCCAAGCTGGCGCAGATAGGTCGCGGCATAATCGGGATCACCGGGCACCAGCGCATTGCGCATCAGCAGGAACGCCTTGCCGAACGTGCTGGCCTGCGATCGGCGCACATAGCGGATTCGCGCGGTGCGGGCGCGCTCCAGCTCTTCGGGCGTCGGTCCTTCCAAGGCGAATCGTGCCAGCGCGGCGTCGATTTCCGCTTCCACGCGTGCCGTCTGGTCGGGCGATACGCCGTCGGCGACGAAGCCCATCTCGCTGGACAATTGCTTTTCATTGAAGGTGACCATGGCGACCTTGGCGATGCCCAGTTCGCTGACCAGTCGTCGCGACAGCCGCGACGTGGTGCCGTTGCCCATGATCTGCGCGATCAGGTCGAGGTCGGCGATCTCGGGGGAGCCGGCGGGTGGTGCGCGATAGGTAACGTAGACGCGCGACGCCGGCACTGCCCGAAAGCTCTGTCGCCGGATCGGACCAAGCAACGGCGCATGGCGGGTCAGCAACCGGTCGACCGGTGTTCGCGGGGCCAGATCGCCGAAATACCGGGTCGCCAGCGCGCGCGCCTCCTCGACTGAAATATCGCCGGTGAGGATCAGCGTGGCATTCGCGGGGCCGTAGAAATCGCGGAACCACTGTCGTGCCCTCTCCACGGTGATGGCACGCAGGTCGGCCTCGTTGCCGATCACGTTGTGGCGATAGGGGTGATCCGGTTCATAAAGATCGGCGAAGATCGTCGCCCAATCCTGACCATAGGGCGCGTCTCCCCGCTGCCGCTTTTCGTTGAGCACGACGTCCACCTCGCGCGCCACCCGTTCGGGCGTGAGGGCGGCCTCAAGGAAGCTCATCCGATCCGCTTCGAGGAACAACGTACGCTCCAGCCCGGCGCGCGGCACCGTTTCGTAGAAGATCGTCCGGTCCTCGGTGGTAGTCGCGTTCGAGTTGGTCGCGCCGAGATCGCGAAGGGAGCGGCTGGAAACCTGATCCCAATGCTCGCTGCCGTCGATCATCAGATGCTCGAACAGATGTGCGTAGCCGTACTCACCCGGCTTTTCATCCCGCGCGCCGACATCGTAGGTCACCACCACAGAGACGATCGGCACCCGCCGGTCGGGTTGCACCACCACCCGTAACCCGTTGGCGAGCGTGAAGCGCGTAGCCGGGCTATCTTCGCCCATCGGTGCCGGGTCTTGCGTATGCCGGGCGGACTGTGAGATTCCGGTGGTCGCCAAGCCGCTCAACGCGGCTGTCAGCATCAGAATGGATGATATTGGTGCCATATCGGCCATACTGCCGTCGCATGGCGGTTCGGGCCAAGTAGAATTATTGTCGATGGCGACGATGTATGCATCGCCCGATATCATGGACGCGAGCCTTCGCCCGCGTGGGCGATCGCCCGATGACAGGCGTTTCGCCTTTATGTCGGGTGTTGCGGATACGGAGGATGGGAAGATGACCGGCAGGTTCGTGATCGTGGTGGATGCGCAACGGGATTTCATGCTGCCTGACGGCGCGCTGTACGTGGCGGGCGCCGAAACGCTGGTCGGGCCGATGAACGACTGGCTGGCCGCGCTCGATCCGGGCGATATCGACGGCGTGTTGATGACCTTCGACACGCATGATGCCGCAACCTATCCCTCATCGGGGGAGGCGGCGCAGTTTCCGTTGCATTGCGTGCGCGGCAGCGCCGGGTGGCGATCGGCGCTCGACCCGGCGGCGATCGATCCGGCCGTGCCGCTCTACCGCTTGGAAAAGGGCGTGTTCGCGATGTGGGAGGAACCGCACGTGACGATCGATGATGTCCGTGCGCCCGATCGACCGGCGATACCGCGCGACCGCTTCTTCGCCGACCTGAAGGCGCGCGGCGTCGACGAGGTGATCGTGACGGGCGTCGCGGCCGATTTCTGCGTGCGCTGGGCGGTGGAGGGATTGTTGGCGCGCGGCTTCCACGTGGTCGTGCCGCGGGCGATGACGCGTGGGATCGTGCGGCAGATCGATGCGCTTGCCGTCGACGACTGGGCGGGGCGGAACGTGGTGCTGTCCTGACGCTCCGCCGTGCCATCGACGTAAATACCTGTGATAGCGGCATAAGCCGGAAATAATGCTTTGGCCCCGAGGATAAACGGCCAGTTCGGATTGTTCTCGTCCCAGCAAGTCGGGAGCCGTCATGATCAACGCCGTATTCGCCAGCCTGATTCTCGCCTCGGCCATGTCTGGTGGGACGGCGCAGGCGCAAACCCCCGCGAAGGTGATCGGAATGGGGACGCAGCCCGAACCCTATGCCACCGCATCGGTGGTGAACCATCCCCGCACGATCGGCTGGCCCGAGGGGCGCAAGCCGGTAGCGCCGCGCGGGTATGAGGTGGTGAGGTTCGCCGGCGGACTGGACTATCCCCGTCAGGCGCTGCTGATGCCCAATGGCGACGTGATCGTTGCGGAGGCCCGCACCAAACCCAAGCTGGATGCGGACCCAGAGGTACAACGCGGACAGGCGTTGTCGAAGACGACGGGTTATAGCGCCAATCGCCTGACCCTGTTGCGCGATGCGAATCACGATGGCGTCGCCGAGCAGCGTTTCGTGCTGCGCGAGGGGCTGAACCAGCCTTTCGGTATCCAATATGCGAACGGTCGCCTGTACGTCGCCAATACCGACGGGGTGGTGAGCTTTCCCTATCGCCCCGGACAGACGCGGATCGCCGATGCGCCCCGGCCGCTGATCGCGCTGCCGGCGGGCGGTTACAACAACCACTGGACGCGAAACCTGTTGCTGGGTCCGGATGGGAGGACGCTGTACGTGTCGGTCGGCTCGGCATCCAATGTCGGCGAACATGGCATGGACGAGGAGAAGCGCCGCGCCGCCATCCTGGCGGTCGATCTCGCGACGGGTCGGGAACGGCTCTACGCCTCCGGCCTGCGCAATCCGGTCGGCATGGCCTGGGCGCAGGATAGCGGGACGTTGTGGGCCGCCGTCAACGAGCGTGACGAGATCGGCGACGACATCGCCCCCGATTATCTGGTGGGGGTGCGCGAGGGCGGATTCTATGGCTGGCCCTACAGCTATTACGGCAAGCAGGATCCCCGCCACGCCAACGACCGTCGCGATCTGCTGCCGACCACGTTGTTGCCCGACGTGGCGGTCGGGCCGCACAGTGCCGCACTGGGGCTTGCCTTTTCCAAGGCGGGTCCGCAGACGGCCTTCGTCGCGCGCCATGGCTCGTGGAACCGGTCGAGTTTCAGCGGTTATGATGTCCTGGCGGTGCCGTTCGCCGCAGGACGGCCGACCGCGGCACCGCAGCCCTTCCTGACCGGCTTCGTGGCCGATGCCGGGAAAGGCGACGTCTATGGCCGCCCGGTCAGTATCCAGACGCGCGACGACGGGGCAATCTTCGTGGTCGACGATGCCGGTGACACGGTGTGGCTTGTTCGTCGAACATCGTGAGCGATCCGGGCAAGGGCGTCCTTTTTCTGATCGCCGCGCTAACCGGTGCGGCCGCGGCACCGGCACAGACGGTTCCGTTTGCCGACACCGAAGATGCGACGCTGACGCGGATCGATGTGGACGATGCCGGGGTCCATCCGATCCTGTCGGTCGACGGGCGAAACGGCGATTATGCGCGCGGTGCCTATGACGATGACGACGCGGGGCTGGGGCGTATACCTGTCCACGTGGCGGTCGGCGGCGTGGTCGTGCTGCACCGTGACGCGGCACGACGCGGAACGGTGTTCCTGATGGGCCAGAGTTCGAACGGCTTCCACGCGCCACGTCGCGACGAACGGGCGGGTCCGCGCGCCTGGTATGAGAGCAACAACCTGATCGGCCTTGCCTGGCGGCCGGCCGATGGTGTCGATGCGGCCGTCACCTATGCAATCAAGACCAGCCCGAACGGCGTCGCACCGACGAGCCACGAGGCCAGCCTGACGTTTCTTCATGCGACCGATGGCGGCATCGGCCGACTCCGGCCGCGTGTCGCGATCACACGGCGAACGAAAGGTGAGGGGGGGTTCTACACGATCCTGGGAATCGCGCCGTCGATCGCGCTGTCCGACGGCGAGGATGCGACGACGCTGGGCCTGCCGGTCACCGTCGGCATCGGCTGGCATGGTTTCTACGCCGCCGGCAGCGGCGACCGGATATATGGTAGTGGCGGGGTCACGCTCGACCGGCCGCTTCGGCTCGGTGGGGTCAGGGCGACGCTTCAGGCCGCGATGTTCGCCCTGATCCGCGACGACCGGTTGCGTCGGCTTGATTCGCCCGGCGGCACGACAGCGCGCATCGTGCCCCATGCGACGCTGTCCGTCGCGTTCGTCTGGTAGGGGCATACGGTCGCTGTCGCGGCGACGGATACGGAATGCCTCGCGGCCCCGCGATTCGCCGATGACTCTCGCCAGCACTCGGACCACTCCAAGCGCCCCGGGTGGCAGCGCAAGCGATGCCGACGGCCCAAGGGGTTACCGTTTGTCCGCGTGATGGATTCAGCGTTTGCGACCGTGTTTCGCACGCGGCGTTAACCAGTTGGATAGTGGCAACCCCCTATGAAACCTCGCAGATTGATAGGGGCGCTTCGTTGCATTCAGGCAGGTTGGCATGTGGATTGGCAGTGTTGGGATGGGCGACGCCGACGTCGGCTGGTCTTAACGTACCGATCGCGGCACGGGTCGTGTCGTTCGTGCAGCCGGCCCGTGCCGGTGCCGTCCCGGCCGCGATCCTGTTCGCCCCCGGCAACGAGGCATCCGAAGCGGAGGCGGACGCGATCGAGCGAATGACGGGGTCGGGCATCGCTGCCGGCCGTGGCACGCTCAAGACGCGGCGCGTGCCCATCGGATCGATGGGGAACCTGACGGGATATCAGGTCGCGTTCGTGACGGCCGGCCTGCGCGGCGAGCAAGGCGACATATCAGCGGCGGCCGCGCGCTCGTCGGTGCTGACCATCTCATCGGACCCCGCCTGCGTGCAGGCGGGCCATTGCGTGGTCGGGATCGCCACCAGTCCCAAGGTGCAGATCACCGTCAGCCGTGCCGCGGCGCGGGCAGCCAATATCCGGTTCGGATCGGCATTCCTGATGCTGGTCAAGGAAATCTGATGCCCGCGTCCTTGCGAAAGAGCGCGTTTCCTGCCGTCGTGCTTGCCGGTGCCACCGCCGTAGCACCGGCTGCGGTCGCGCAATCGATTGACTATCAGGCGTTGCAGGATGCGATCGGCGAACCGGTGACGACCAGCGTCACCGGCAAGCCGCAACGCGCATCCGAACTGCCCGCCTCGACGATCATCATCACGCAGGCGGAGATCGCCCGTTCCCCGGCGCGCGACGTGCCGGGGCTGCTGAAGACCTATGCCGGCATCGACGTGAACCGCTGGACGGCGGGACACAGCGACGTCGCGGTGCGCGGCGGGGTGCAGACCTACAACGCCCGGCTGCTCGTGCTGCTCGATGGCCGGCAGGTCTATCTCGACCATTACGGGATGACCGACTGGAACCTGCTCGGCGTCCAGCTCGACGAAATACAGCAGATCGAACTGGTGCGGGGGCCCGCCAACGCGCTGTTCGGGTTCAACGCCGCCAGCGGGGTCGTCAACATCATCACCCGCCGCGTCGGTGACGCGCCTGCCGCGACGGCGATGGCGGAAGGGGGCAATCACGGTATCGGCAGGCTGGCGGGATCGGTGATGCTGCCCGTCACGTCGACGATCGCTATCAAGCTGGCGGGCGGCCATGCCCGCGAAAACGAACGGCGCATCCCCGCCCCCCTGTTGCGACCTCCGAGGGTGGTCGATATCGACAGCGATCAGATATCGGGCGAGGTCACCGGTTCGTTCGACGGACTGGGAATGACGCTGGGCGGTGGCCATGCCACCAACCGACAGGTCGAATATCTGCCGAGCCAGTTGCTGTCCAACCAGCATTATCGCAGCGACAACGTCCATGCCACCGCGACCCGCGACACGGGCTGGGGCGGGATCACGCTGAACGGGTACGTCAACTGGCTGGACGTGCGATATGGCATCGGCACGACGGCCGATGCCGGTGCTCCCGTCATTCAGAAAAACCGGATCATCGCCACCCAGGCGTCAACCTTGGTCCGGCTGGGGGCCAACGACACGCTGCGCCTTGGTGCCGAGTACCGCAACAACCGGCTGCGTTCGGCGCAACAGTTCGCTGAACGAATATCCTATGACGTGGCGTCGGCGAACGCGATGCTGGATGTGCATCCCGACGATCGCCTGTCGCTGACGGTGGCGGGACGACTCGATCGCCTGTGGTTGCATCAGGGCGGTGCGATCGTTCAACCCGCCTATGACGATCCGCGCGCGTTCGATCGGGCGTTCACCAGGTTCAGCTTCAACGCCGCGCTGCTGGTTCGCCTCGACGAGCAAGGTTCGCTGCGGATCAATGGCGGCCATGGTTATCAACTGCCGTCGCTGGTCAATTTCGGCACGAGGCTGCAGATCATCACGCCATTGCCCGTTCCCGTCTTTGCGGTCGGGTCGGCGCGTATCGACCCGGCCAGCATGTGGAGCAGCGAGGTCGGGTACGTGCGTATGGTCGGCCCGGCACAACTGGAACTGACGGCATTCGTCACACGAACGGACGGTGCGATCGCCTCGCCGGGCGACGGTGTGCGGACCGAATTGTTCTTGACCCCGCTTCCCTCGTTGGTGGCGCGGTTCGCGGCGATCGGCGACTACACGACCTATGGTACGGAATTGTCCGTTTCTGGCATGACCGGTGGCCTGACATGGCGTGGCAATTACACCTGGACGCGCACGGACGAGCAATTGGCATCCCTCACGATACCCATCCCCTATGCTCTGTCGCCCCGATCGACCACACCGGCACACAAGGCCAACATCATGTTGGGCTATACGGTCGGACGGCTGTCACTGTCCGGCGTGGCCCGATATACCTCCGGCACCCGTCAGTTCGCTTTCTCGTCCGCCTCCGAACTGTCGCTCTATCCGGTCGATGATGCGATGGCGGTCGATCTGCGGGCGGGTTTCTCGCTTGCTCGCGGGATCGAGGTTTTCGGTGCGGGTGAGAACATGACGCTGGCCGGTGGTGCGGCGGGTTCGCCCATTCCGGCCGACCGGCGCATCCGGGCCGGTCTGCGGTTCGCGATCTGACATGCTGGATGCGCTATCCCGGCGGCTGGGTAGCCGCTTGCGGCTGTCCGACCGCTCGATCGCCCTGAAGGTCGCCGCCACGCCGGTCATCATGCTGGTGCTGTTCGTCGTCATGGCCGCGACGAGCACGGCGGCCCTGCTGGTCGCCGGCCACAGCGTGTCGAAGATCGTCAACGACGACATGCGGGACATCGCCCAGCTGAACGCCGCGGCCCGCAAGTTCGAAAGCGCGAATTCGGACGTGTATCACCTGCTGGTGACCCGCGCCGCCGCGCCTGCGACGCCGATCGGCGAACAGACGCAGGCGGTGCGCGACGAACTGCGCGATGTCCGGGTCGCCGTCGTCGACTATCGCCGTCGTCATCCGGCACAAGGCGAACTGGCCCGCCTGATCGCCGATATCGATCGTTATGTCGAAACCGTCGAGGTGCTGACATCGATGCTGGAGATCGATTTCGCCAGCACCGCGACGATGATCCAGCCGTTCCGCGCCAATGCCCGCAAGGTCGAGATGCGTATCCGGCAGATCACCGCGACGGGGGTCACGCAGGCCACCGATAGCGCGGCCGGTGCATTGTTCGCGACCAGGCTGACCCTGGCCATCCTGTTGTTCGCCTTTGCCGTGACGGCGGCGGTCGGGCTGCTCATGGCCTATGTCATCGGGCGTTCCACCGTGGCATCGATCACCGATATCGCCACTGCAACCGATGCGGTGATGAACAACCGGGCCATCGATCTGGATGCGTTCCGGCGTGGCGACGAACTGGGCCATGTCGTGACCGCGCTGGCCGGCTTCCAGGCGCAGCGTCACAAGGCCCGCGAGCTGGAAACCCAGACCACGGCACTGCGCCGGCAGGCGGAGCAGGAGGAACAGCGTCAGGCGCAGGTGATCGCATCGGTGGAACGGCAGGGCGAGGAGGAACGCCGCGCGACCCTCAGGTCGCTGGCCGATGCTTTCGAGCGGCAGGTTGCCGGCACCATCCGCGATGCGCAGCAGGCGATGGACCAGCTGGAATGCAACGCCAGCGATCTGGCCGGCCTGATCGACGGCAACCGGCGGCTTGCGGCCGAACTGGACACCGTGGCGCAGTTGTTCGCCACCGAGATGCACGAGGCGGGTCAGGAAACCCATTCGCTCGCCCGCGCCTTTGACGAGATCGACCGCGAAGCGGCAGGGACGAGCAGCGCGGCCCGATCGATCAGCGTCCATGCCCGCAAGGCGAACGAGAACGTCGCGCTGTCGCAGGCGCAGGCCAGCAGCATCGAACAGATCGCCGACGTCATCGGTTCGATCAGCAAGCAGACCAACCTGCTGGCCCTGAACGCCACGATCGAGGCGGCGCGGGCCGGGCCGGCCGGCGCTGGGTTCGCCGTGGTGGCCGCCGAGATCAAGTCGCTGTCGGGGCGCACCGGCGAGAACGCCAATGACGTGCGTACCGCGATCGAGAACGTCCAGCGGCAGATCCGCTCCATCGTCACCAGCACGGAAAGCCTGGGATCGCTGATCGCCGAGATGGACGACGGCGCCGGCCGGGTCGCGGCGATGTCGCGGGGCCAGACCGCCTCGATCGAAAACCTCAACGGTCGCATCGCGGCGGTCGGCGATCGCAGCCAGGCACTGACGGAAGCGAGCCGGGAGATCATCGTCTCGGTCAACGACAACACCGTCTCGCTCGATCAGGTACGGAAAAGCAGTCTGGCGCTAAAGGCGATGCTGCATAAGCTGTCCGTGGAAGCCGCGACGTTCACCGGCCACTTTACCACCGCACAAAGGCGATAAGCTCCTACCATTCGATCCCGATCTTGCCGAAATGGCCGCCGCCCGCCTCGAACGCGAAGGCCTCGGCAAGCTTTTCGAGCGGGAAACGGCGATCGACGACGGGCCGGATCGACGTGGCTTCCAGCGCCCGGACGAAATCCTGCTGCTCGCGGCGGCTGCCGACGATCAGCCCCTGCAACCGCGCCTGCTTCGCCATCAGGGCGGCGGTCGGCACCTCGCCACCCCGGCCGGTCAACACGCCGATCAGGGAGATATGCCCGCCCACGCGCACCGCCTCGATCGACTGGGCGAGGGTCGCTGGCCCGCCCACCTCGACGACATGGTCCACGCCCCGGCCACCGGTCCAGTCGGCCACTTGTCGTCCCCATGCCTGTTCACGTCCGTAATTCACCGTGAAGTCGGCGCCCAGCGTCCGGGCCCGTTCCAGCTTGGCATCCGACGACGAGGTGATCGCCACGATCGCCCCCATGGCCTTGGCGATCTGCAACGCCCAGATCGAGACGCCGCCGGTGCCCAGTAGCAACACGGTATCGCCGGCCTTCAGCTTGCCATCGACGACCAGCGCGCGCCAGGCGGTCAATCCGGCGGTGGTGATCGTCGCCGCCTCGACCGCGTCATAACCCCTGGGCGCGCTGGTGAACGCGGTCGCCGGCAGCACGACATGTTCCTGCGCGAAGCCATCGATGCCGTCACCCGGCGTGCGGCTGAAATCCGCGATCGTCGGCGGGCCATCGAGCCAGTCGGGGAAAAAACAGGATACGACATGATCGCCCGCGACAAATTCCGACACGCCCACGCCGACGCTTTCCACGATACCGGCACCATCGGCGAGCGGCACGCGACCGTCCGCGCTGGGCATCTTGCCCGTGACCACCCCGAGATCGTGGAAGTTGAGCGAACTGCCGTGCAGCGCGACCCGGATCATGCCCGGCCCCGGCTCGCCCGGATCGGCCCGCTTGCCGAAGCGCAGATTGTCCAGACCCGCCGGGGCATGCAGTGTCATCGCCTTCATCGTCGTCTCCTTCGGTACCAGAGCGTGGGGCGGACCAGATCGATCCATGCTCCGCCCCCTCGCGCCTAGCCGCCCAGGCGGGTGAGGCGGGCGTCGCTCAGATCGAGTTCGCGGCCGAGCTGTTCCGCCAGGGTAAGGCCGATCTCGCGTCGCTCGGCCATCGCGAACAGCGATTGCCGTTCCGCCCGTATCGCCGCGAGGCGCAGTTCCCGGTCGATCCGCCGATCCCTGTCCTTTTCGATCCGCCGTTCCTCGTCGGCGCCGAGGCTTTCGATCCGCTCGCGATACTGCGCCATCAGCCTTGCCGCGATATCGGTGTAACGATCGGCTTCGTCGCTGTTCGCCGCGAGGTCGTGCTGGACGCGTTCGATCTCCGCGATCGCCGCCTTGGCCGTCACGATCCGGGCATGGTCGCGCTCCCCCGCCGCGCCCTCATCGACCGGCAGTCGCAACCCTCGAAGCAGCAGCGGCAATCCGATCGAGGCGATGACGAGCGATGCCAGTATCACACCCGAGGCCAGCAGGATCACCAGATCGCGCGCCGGAAAGGGCGTGCCGTCGGACAGCGTCAGCGGCAGGGTGAGGGCGGCGGCCAGCGTGATCGCCCCGCGTGCCCCCGCCACCGACATCGCGCCGATGATGCGTCGCGGGGGACTGCCCGTATCGGCGCCGCCCCTGCGCCGCGCCCGGAACAGCGTGAGTTGCAACGACAGCCAGACCCAGCCGAAGCGCAGGGCCGCCAGCACGGCGACGATCGCGATGACATAGACGGCCAGCCATCCGGCGCCCTTGTGCCCCGTGCCGGCGACCGCCGCCCGCGCGCCGATGAGCAGGCCGGGCAATTGCTCCCCCAGCAGCACGAAGATGACGCCGTTCAGGGTGAACTGGAGCATGTCCCATACCGCGCGCTGACGGATACGGGTCGATGCGCCCACCGCCGCCCCGCTACCGGCGAATGTCATGGCGATACCCGCCGCCGCGGCGGCCAGCACCCCCGATGCGTGGAGATGTTCGGCGGCGAGATAGGCACCGAACGGCAACAACAGGCTGACGAGGATGCTGGACCCCTGATCGTCGCCGAAATGCCGGGCGAACAGTGCCTTGCCGCTGATGGCGAGCCACGTCACCGCGCCGCCGATCGCCACGCCCGCCAGGGCCATCCACACGAAGGTGCCTGCCGCCGTGGCCAGCGAGAAAGTGCCGCTCAATGCCGCCGCGATCGCGAAACGCAGGCAGACCAGCCCGGAGGCATCGTTCAGCAGCGATTCTCCTTCCAGGATATGCATCATGCGCTTGGGGATCGGCACCTTCTGCGCCACGGCGCCCACCGCGATCGGATCGGTCGGCGACACGACTGCCGCCAGGGCGAACGACACCGCCAGCGGCATCGTCGGGATCAGCCAGTGGACGAACAGGCCAAGGCCCAGCACGGTCAGGAACACGAGTCCCAGCGCGAGGCCCAGCACGGCCTTGCCGTCGCGGAACAGTTCG
>Ga0265798_10007161_pt1 | contig 14502 bp, 12 predicted proteins | sample P3T30metagenome_FD_192430 | JGI IMG/M metagenome (GOLD analysis project Ga0265798, IMG submission 192430) | Plant litter microbial communities from East Loma Ridge, Irvine, California - P3 T30 | ecosystem: Environmental > Terrestrial > Plant litter > Unclassified | place: USA: California...
TGCTGGGTATTACCAAGGCATCGCTGTCGACCGATTCGTTCATCTCGGCCGCATCGTTCCAGGAAACCACCCGCGTGCTGACCGAAGCGGCGATCATGGGCAAGCGCGATGGTCTGCGCGGCCTGAAGGAAAACGTCATCGTCGGCCGCCTGATCCCTGGCGGTACCGGTCTGGCCTTCCACCGCGCCCGCAAGGAGAAAGAGCAGTGGGAAGCCGAAGAGCGCCAGGCGCTGCTGCAGCAGGAGAAGGCCAACATGGCTGCCGAACTGCAGGCGATGGAAGACCAGCAGCAGGCTGCGGCTTCGCTGGAACAGCACCACGGCGACGGCGAGTAATCTTCGCTTCAGCTTTCAGCCGCTGATAACGGCTAGTAAAACGGCACCTTCGGGTGCCGTTTTTTTTGGGCTCACTGATGTTATCTTGACCACCATGACGACACCGATCGCACTCATCATCATCGACATGCAGAAGGGCATGTGCAGCGCCAGCCTGCCGCCCAGGAACAACCCGGCAGCCGAAGACAATATCGCGCGCCTGCACGCCGCCTGGCGCGCCGCCGGTCAACCGGTGGTCAGCGTGCGCCACATCAGCCGTTCGCCATCGTCGGTGTTCGCGCCCGGCCAGGACGGCGTCGAGTTCCAGGAACGCTTCATGCCGCTGGCGCACGAACACGTGGTCGAAAAGAACGTGCCCGACGCCTTCATCAACACCGGCCTCGAGCGCTGGCTGCACGCGCGCGGTATCCGGCGCCTGGTGATCGCCGGCGTCAGCACCAACAATTCGGTCGAGGCGAGCGCGCGCACGGCCGGCAATCTGGGTTTTGACACGGTGGTGGTGGCGGATGCCTGCTTCGCTTTCGAAAAGCAGGATTTCGGCGGCACCCTGCGCAGCGCGGAGGAAGTGCATCTGATGGCGCTGGCCAACCTGCACGACGAATATGCCGAGGTGCGCATGACGGACGAGGTGCTGCGCGATATGCCGCGCTGACTTAAAAATCCAGTTTACAGGATATTAATATCCACTATACTGGACGACATGGACATCAACCAGCTCATCGCCCGGCGCCTGCGCGAACTGCGCGACGCCCAGGGCTTATCTCTTGCGCTGCTCGCCGAACGCAGCGGCGTCAGCCGATCGAACATCTCGCTGATCGAACGCGGCGAGAGCAGCGCCACGGCGACCGTGCTGGATAAACTCAGCGCGGCGCTCGGCGTGACGGTGGCTTCGCTGTTCGAGCAATCGGCGGCCGATGTGCCGTCGCCCGTTTCGCGCGTGCAGGACCAGCCGGTGTGGACCGATCCCGGTTCCGGCTACGTGCGCCGCAACCTGTCCCCGGGCGTGTATTCGCCGATCCAGCTGGTCGAGGTCAGCTTCCCGGCGGGGCAGGGCGTGGCCTACGAGACCGGCACGCGCGACGCCGAGGTCTACCAGCAGGTCTGGCTCATCGAAGGCAGGATGGAAGTCACGGTCGGCGCCACGCAGTGGACGCTCGACGCCGGCGACTGCCTGGCGATGCGCCTCGACCAGCCGATCGCCTACCACAACCCGACCGGCAAACCGGCGCGCTACCTGGTCGCGCTGGTCACGCAGGTCCACAAGCCGCCACGGAGGGAAGCATGATGGCCGATACGATGACCGTACGCAGTCTGAGCGCCGACGAAACCCGCGCACGCCTCGAGCAGCTGGCCGACGTGCTGCTCGATTGCGTCGAAGGCGGCGCCTCGGTGAGCTTCATGCTGCCGATGGCGCGTCAGACGGCGCTGGATTTCTGGCGCAAAGTGGCGGACGGCGTCGCGCGCGGCGAGCGCACCCTGCTGGTGGCCGAAGACGGCGCAGGCATCGCCGGCACGGTCCAGCTGATCACGGACATGCCGGAAAACCAGCCGCACCGCGCCGACGTCGCCAAGCTGCTGGTGCACCGGCGCGCGCGCGGCGTCGGTATCGGTCAAAAGCTGATGGAAGCGGTAGAGGAAGCCGCAAAAGAGCAGGGCAGGCGGGTGCTGGTGCTGGACACGGCCAGCAGCACCGCCGAGCGCCTGTACGAGCGGCTGGGCTGGCAGCGGGTGGGTGTGGTGCCGGATTATGCGTACATGCCGGATGGGGCGCTGTGTGCGACGACCTTCTATTACAAACACGTCTGAAAAGTTGAGCTAACGGGACACGACGAACTTGGGGGGATAGTGCCGGGGGCACTATCCCGCCCGCGCGGGAACGACGACGTCTACCGTCCGCCCCCTGCCATACCGTTGACATACACTATCTCCGCTTCCTCATCCAATCTGAAAGGAGACGGTCATGAACAACGCCCGAACCGCCCTGCTGGCCTGTATCTTCGCCGCAGCCGCCACTGCCGCAGCCACCGCCGGCGCCCAGACAACACCCGCGGCCCAGTCCACCAAAGCGCCGCAGACGCCGGTCCCCGCCGCGGCGGGCGCCAGCGGCCAGCTGCAGGCGCCGATGGCGCTGGTGACCGCCGCCGGTACCGGCAAGATGATCGGCGTCGTGTCGATCAGCGAATCGCCGAACGGCCTGGTGTTCACGCCCAAGCTGACCGACCTGCCGCCGGGGCCGCACGGCTACCACGTGCACGAAAACGGCAGCTGCGGCGTCAATGAAAAGGACGGCAAGAAGGTCGCCGCGGGCGCCGCCGGCAGCCATCTCGACCCCGGCGGGACCAAGCAGCACCTCGGCCCGACCGGCGCCGGCCACCTGGGCGACCTGCCGCCGCTGGTGGTGGGTGGCGACGGCCGCGCCACCGTGCCGGTGACGGCGCCGCGCATGAAGAGCCTGGCCGAGATCAAGGGCAAGGCGCTGATGATCCACGTCGGCGGCGACAACTATGCCGACAAGCCGGCGCCGCTGGGCGGCGGGGGCGAGCGCATCGCCTGCGGTGTGATCCAGTAAGGCTGCCGGGGTAAGTGAAAATATTGCATCGGGTATATGCATTGATTTAACAATGCCTGCTATGATCGGTAGCTGAGCCGACTGTCCGCTCTGCCCTTTGTAAACACTATGCCCTGGCCTTTCGACCCTGCCGCGTCCGCAGATACATCTCCTCAGAACCTGAGCCGGATGGAGCTGCTGATGCAGCGCCATCCCTGGGAGACGACCGCCGTCGGTCCGGTCGCGTCCTGGCCGTTCAGCCTGAAGCTGGCGGTGCGCACGCTGCTCGACTGCCGGCTGCCGATGTACCTGGCCTGGGGCGAGGGCAATACCCAGTTCTTCAACGACGCCTACATCCCTGTCCTCGGCGACAAGTTCGCCACCGCGCTGGGCAACGACACGCGCGTGACCTGGGCCGAGATCTGGCCGGTGATCGGCCCGATGTGGGAGGGCGTCAAGCGCGGCGAGCCGGTCGGTTCGGACAACCTGGCGCTGACCATCAACCGCTACGGCTATTTCGAGACCTGCTGGTTCAACTATTCGTATAGCCCCATCTACACCGAAGCGCGCAAGGTCGAGGGCGTGCTGGTCACCTTCGTCGAGACGACCGGCACGGTGACCGAGGAGCGCCGCCAGGCGTTCCGGCTGGCCCTGGCGGACATCCTGCGCCGCGAGACCGATCCCGTCGCGCTGATGCAGTCGGCCGGCCGCCTGGTCAGCCACTATGCCGCGGGCGCCGCGGCGATCTATGCGACGGTCGACCACGCGGCGCAGGCGGCCGTGGTCCGCGAGCAGTGGCGCGACGGTGCGCAGGACGCCGAGCCCGGACGCACGCTGCCGCTCGAGATGCTGGCCTTCGGGCGCGCCACCCAGCTGCTGCGCGGCGAGACCGTGTGCGTGCCGGACGTCGCCAGGGAAGCGGACATTCCCGGTGCCGACGCCTGGCTGGCGCAGGGCATCGCCTCCGGCCTGGCGGTGCCGCTGATGGAAGGCGGGCGCCTGGAAGCGGTGATGGCGCTGCACGCCCCTGGCGCCCAGCGCTGGGAAACCGCCGAAGTGCACATGCTGGAAGACAGTGCGCGGCGTACCTGGGAAGCGTTGCGCCGCATCCGCGCCGAGCAGGCGCTGCGCGACGAGACCCGCATCCTGGAGCTGATGAAAGAAGCCACCGAAAAGCTGGCCTCGACCCTCGACCTCGAACCGTTGATGCAGGCGATCACCGATGCCGCGACCCAGCTGACCGGCGCCGAATTCGGGGCTTTCTTCCACAACCACACCGACGGCAACGGCGATGCCTACCTGCTCTACACCCTGAGCGGGGCGCCGCGCGAAGCCTTCCAGCATCTCGGCCAGCCGCGCGCCACCAAGGTGTTCGGCCCGACCTTCCACGGCAGCGCGCCGATCCGCAGCGACGACATCACCAAAGACCCGCGCTACGGCTCGATGGCGCCGCACCACGGCATGCCGCCCGGCCACCTGCCGGTGCGCAGCTACCTGGCGGCGTCGGTGGTGTCGCGTTCCGGGGAAGTGATCGGCGGCCTGTTCTTCGGCCATTCGACGCCCGGCATGTTCAGCGCGCGCACCGAGGAGCTGATCGGCACCTTCGCCGGCCAGGCCGCGATCGCGATCGACAACGCGCGCCTGTACGACATGGCGCAGAAGGCGGCGCAGGAGCGCGAAAGCCTGCTGGCCAGCGAACGCGCCGCGCGCGCCGAGGCCGAGCGCCACAACAAGATGAAGGACGAGTTCCTGGCGATGCTGGCGCACGAGCTGAGGAATCCGCTGGCGCCGATCACCAGCGCCGCCCAGCTGCTGCGCCTGCCCGAAGTGAACGAGGGCCTGCGCCTGAAGGCCGGCAACATCATCTCGCGCCAGGTGCGCCACATGACGGAGCTGGTCGACGACCTGCTCGACGTCTCGCGCGTGACCCGCGGCCTGATCAAGCTGGAGACCGAGGTGCTGGACCTGAACAAGGTGGCGATGGCCGCCGTCGAACAGGCCCGCCCTCACATCGAGGAGCGCCGCCACGCGCTGGTCGTCGATCTGCCGCCGGAGCAGGTGCCGGTCGAAGGCGACCGCACGCGCCTGATCCAGGTGCTGGTCAACCTGCTCAACAACGCCGCCAAGTACACGCCGGCCGGCGGCAGGATCGCGCTGTCCGTCACCGGCAAGGGCGCATCGGCCGAGGTGAGCGTGTGCGACAACGGCAGCGGCATCGACGCCCAGCTGCTGCCGCACATCTTCGACCTGTTCACCCAGGCCGACCGCGCGCCCGACCGCTCGCAGGGCGGCCTGGGCATCGGCCTGGCGCTGGTCAAGAGCATCGTGCGCATGCATGAGGGGACTGTCGCCGCCTTCAGCGGTGGCGCCCGGCAGGGCACGACGATGACGGTCACGCTGCCGCTGGCGGCCGCGCCGGCGCACGCAGGCCAGACCCCGCGCGCGCACCAGGCCGCCGCCGAGGCCCGGCCGCTGCGGGTCACCATCGTCGACGACAACCTGGATGCCGGCCAGTCGCTGGCTGTGCTGCTGCGCGCCCACGGCCACACGGTGCAGGTGTTCGAGGACGCATCAAGCACGCTGCGCGCGCCGGAAACCGAAGGCACCGAAGTCTTCATCCTCGATATCGGCCTGCCCGACATGACCGGCTACGAACTGGCGCGCCGCCTGCGCCGCCTGCCGGCGCACCAGGGTGCCGTGTTCGTGGCGCTGACCGGCTACGGCCAGGAGCGCGACCGCGAACTGTCGCGCCAGGCCGGCTTCGACCATCACCTGGTGAAGCCGGTCGATATCGCCAAGCTGGCGCAAATCCTGGCGCGTGCGGGCGCGGTCCCGAACGCCGCGTGACGCGCTCAGCCGGGTAGCGCCCGCCCGTGGATTGCGCTGAACAACTGCAATTCCCTGTCGATGGTTTCTGCCACCTGTCTGTCGCTGCCGTCCCAAACGAATTCGACGGGTTCATGGCCCGCCTGCTTCGAGCGGACACACTTGATGTAAACCCGTTTGCCGCCGCGGCCTACCTTGGCGCGCAGGACGCGGATTTCGCCGATGTACAGCGCGTAGCGGAGAGGCGTCGACGCGATCCGGAAGCGGCCCGGATAAGCCTCGAGCACATATTCCACCAAGTCCTCCAGATCGGCCGGCGCTTCCGGTGTGGCCGGGGCCTGCTCACGCTGTGCCGATGGCGAAGCCGGCATGACAGGCGGCGCAGCTTTCCAGCGGCCGTTCAAACCGATGCCGTCATCGAGGTCGCAACCGAACTCGCGGATATAGCGCGCCTCGACTTCGAAAATGTCCTGGCCGGCGGGTACATTGCACAGGTAGCTCAGCGTGATATCGCGCCCGGCCATGGCGGCATCGGCTAGCGCAACGTGCACGCGCCTGTAATGCTTGCCGTTCCGGTACGGAAGCTTACGCAAGAGACGGTCGACGTTGCGGCTGTAGTGCCGGGTCGGGCGTTTGTCGCCACCGTTCGCCTTGCCGATGTAGCGTCCGCTTACCCGACCTGCCTCGTCGCGGATTTCCCACATGTAGATCAAGGGAGCTGCGGTATCGATGTCGCCCGGGAGGAGGCGATAGCTCATTGTTGTCATGCGGTGGCTCTCCAGAAGTGCAAATGGTGCAAATACATCATATCCGCAAAAAGTTCAGTTAAGGAAATTCAGTGACTTGTTGACAATCATTTCCTTACCGCTCAGTATTTGCGCATGTCCCGCAAAAAGAACAGCCGTCAGTGGGCCCGTCTGCGCATCCTGTGCCATGCGGGCCTCGACCTGATGACGATCGTCCCGGACGCCTTCGGGCTCGTGCGGGAACTCATCCCCAATTCCTCCGCCCACCTGGTGCTGCGTCCGCAGCCGGCCCAGCCGGCGCCCGGCGACGCGCTGTACACCCAGGTGCTGCCGCCGCCGGAAGGCTATTTTTACAGCGACCACGCCGGTTTCAATGCGCCGGCCGCGGCGCCGGTGCACGTGCTGGAAGCGGCGCTGGCGCCGGGCGGCCGCCGCTGCGGCGAGATCGTGCTGTGGCGCGACGGCGGTGCGCCTTTCGACCACCACGACGAGGAAGACCTGGCGCGCGTCGCCGGCTACTTCGGGCACGTGCTGCGCAATGCGCCGGAACTGGGCGCGGGCGGCGCCGGCGTGGTCGAGGACGAAGCCATGCTGCTGGCCACCGGCGACGGCCAGATCCTCTACCTGAGCGACTCGGCCGGCGCGCTGCTGGACCAGCTGGCCGCGCAGGAGCGCCAGACTTTCGACCGCCGCAGCGTGCCGCCGTTCTGCCTGCGCCTGGTGGAATCGGTGGTGCACGGCGACCGCTATCCCTGGCTGCTGCCGCTGGGGACCCTGGCGATGGGTGGCGGCGTGCTGGAAGCGCGCGCGCAGTGGATGAGCGTGGGCGGGGCCGCGGCCCTGCACATGGTCGCCGATGCCGGCGCCGCCAGCCGCACGGTCGGCATCTTCATGAAGTTCGTGGTGCCGCTGCCGCTGCGTATCTGGCGCGCGATCGGCTCGGTCGAACTGTCGCCGCAGCAGGCCGAGGTCGCGTTCTGGATGGGCCTGGGCGGCGGCCGCGAATCGGCGCGCGCCAACATGGACGTCAGCGACGCCGTGCTGCGCGACTGCGTGAAGGCGGTCTACGAAAAATTCGGCTGCTCGTCCGAGGCCGGTCTGCTCGAACAGCTGCGTCCGGCCATCTCCCGCATGTAATCGCTTAGTTGGTAACCTTGGTGGCGTCGGCGGCGCGCGCTTTCGCGAACTGGTCGCCTGGCTTCCAGGCCGGCATGGCCGGTGCGTCCGCCACCATGCGGCCCAGGTTCAGCGTGTACTGCGCCTGCTGCACCATGCCGGACAGGTCCCAGTTCGGATCGTATTCGTCGCCGGCCTGGTGGTAGCGCGCGCCATAGGCCTTGCGCCTGGCCTCGCTGGCCTCCTTGTCCTTCACCCAGTCGTGGCCGCCGGAAACCGAGAACGCCGGCACGCCGGCCTTGGCGAAGCTGAAGTGGTCGCTGCGGAAGTAGCCGCCGCTCAGGTCCGGACGGGCCGGCGCCACCGTCAGCTTCATCGCCTTCGCGGTGCTGGCGGCGAGCAGTCCGAGACTGCTGCGTTCGCTGCCCTGCACGCCGACGTCCTTCACCGCGCCGACGAAGTTCAGGCTGTCGAGGTTGAGCGCCGCCGCCGTCTTGTTCAGGGGCCACAGCGGCCGGGCGGCATAGGCCGCGCTGCCCAGCAGGCCCTGTTCTTCGGCCGCCACCCACAGGAACATCTGGCTGCGTTTGGCCGGATGCCGTACCGCTTGCTGGGCCATGGCCAGCAGGCCGGCGCTGCCCGAGGCATTGTCGACGGCGCCGTTGAAGATGACGTCGCCCTTGGCCGGGTCGCCCTGCATGCCCAGGTGGTCCCAGTGCGCGCTGTAGATCACCAGTTCGTCCTTCAGCTTCGGGTCGGTGCCCGGCACGATGCCGGCCACGTTGAACTGTTCCAGCGTGCGCACCGCCGCCCTGGCCTGGCCCTGCACGCGGGCGTTCAGCGGCACCGGCCTGAACGACTTGTCTTCGGCGGCTGCACGCAGCTGGTCGAGGTTCTGGCCGCCCGCCGCGAACAGGGTGCGCGCCGCCGCATCCGTCATCCAGCCCTGCATGCCGGTGCCGAGGTCGGCGTCGGCCAGCTGGAAGCGCTCGGCGGTCCAGCTGTTCTGCACCACGCTCCAACCGTAGGAAGCCGAGGCGTCGGTGTGGATTAGCAGCACGCCGGCGGCGCCGCGGCGCGCGGCTTCCTCGAATTTATAGGTCCAGCGGCCGTAGTAGGTCAGGCCCTTGCCATTGAAGCGGTCCGGTTCGGCGCTGGTCGGCGCCGGGTCGTTGACCAGCATGACCAGCAGCTTGCCCTTGACGTCCATGCCCTTGTAATCGTCCCAGCCGCCTTCTTCCGGGGCCGTGATGCCATAGCCGACGAACAGCAGTTCGGCATCCATGTCGTGTACCGCCTTCGCATCACCCGGCGCCCAGACCCAGTCTTTGGCAAACGCCAGCGCCAGCGGCTTGCCGCCCGCGACCAGGGCCACCGCACTCTCTTGCGGCTGCGCCTTCACGCCGGCGATGCGCACGCTCTGGCGGTAGCTGCCCTTGTTTGCCGGCAGCAGGCCGGCGGCCATGGCCTGGGTCTCCAGGTAAGTGACCGTCAGTTCGCCGCCGCGCTGGCCGGTGCCGCGGCCCTCGAGCGCGTCCGAGGACAGGAAGGCCAGGTGGGCGCGCAATGGCGCCTCCTGGACGATGGCGGTATCGGCGGGTTTCGCAGCGTGGGCGGAAAAGGCCAGCGCCAGGCTGGCGGCGATGGTGGTGTGGAGGATTTTGTGCATCCGGCCATTCTAGCGGAAGACCAGCACGTCGGCGGAGATCGTGGTGCCGGTCTGCGGCAGCAGCCGCGGCAGCATGCCGGCGGGGCGCGGCGGCAGGTCGCGCTCGGGAATGCCCGGTATGCGCTCCTGGATGAAGACGATGAAGGGCTGGTCGTAAACAAAATCGATGGCGAAGCGCAGTTCGCGGTCCTGCATGCCGTGCAGGTCCAGCTTCCAGCTCCGGTAGCGCCGGTCCGTCAGCACGCGGCCGTTGACCGTGGTCCTGAGCGTATCGGCGGCCGGGATGCGCAGCAGCAGTTCGGGCGCCCGGTTCCTCGAGCGCAGCAGGAACTCGACGTGGCGCCCGCCGGGGCCGCGCTGGTCCTTCTCGATGATCAGGTCCGGATAGGCGATGGCATCGTTGCGTTTCGCTGCCGCGTACCACACCGGGGCGCTGCCCTCGCCGAGCAGATAGGGGAGCTGGTAGGGATGCAGGGTGTTGGGGAAGACCTTGCGCGTCCAGGCATCGAGCGGCACCGGCGGGTACAGCCAGAAGGCCTGCCAGCTGGGCGTGTCCTTGAAGTAGACCAGTCCGTTCGGCGAGGGCAGTGCGGGCGGGACCGGACTGGCGCGGTAGGCCAGCACCATGCAGAGCGACACGCCCAGCAGCAGCGGCCGCACCACCAGGCGGGTGCCCACTTCCGCCAGCAGCGGACCGCACAGCGCGGGCAGGCAGCAGGCCAGCACCGAAGGCAGCACCAGCCAGGCCGGCGACAGGTGCAGCAGGCTGTCGCGCGCCGCCGGCACGATCAGCAGCGCGGCCGGCAGTGCGGCGAGCAGCAGCACGATGCGCCGCCGCGCCGCGCTCCAGCCTTGCGCGCGGCGCCCGGCCAGCATCAGCCAGGCCGCCTGCGCCGCCAGCAGCGGCCAGGCCAGCACATAGCTGGCGCCGGGCGCGAGCCAGCTGGCGCCGAGCAGGGCGATGACGAGCACGCACATCGCGCCGAGCAGCACGGCGTGGACGCCGGTCCGCGCCTGCAAAACGCGCTGCAGGGCGATGAAGACGGTCACCGGCAACAGCGTAAAGGCGAGCAGCTGCCAGCGCACCCCGGCGGCCAGGCTCGAACCCTCGGCCAGCAGCCCGGCATCGTAGCGCGGCGCCAGGCCGGGCAGGAATTCGCGGCAGACCCAGGCGGCGAAGACCGACAGCACCAGCATCAGGAGAAAGCCGAAGCCGCCTTGCACGATGTCGATGCCGTCGACACCCTGGCGCCGGATGGCCCTGGCGCAGACCGCCACGCACAGCACGCAGGCCAGCAGGCCGATGGGCCAGACCAGCGAATAGGAATAATGCAGCATGCCCAGGGCGGGCAGGGCGAAGAACACCTGGCCGCGCGCGCCGGTCGCGGGCAGGGGCGCCGCGCCGAAGTGGCGCAGCAGGGCCAGCATGGTGTCGCCCTCATGCTGCAGGCTGGCGCTATCGAGGCGTTCCGGCACGTCCCAGGCGCCGCCGCCCAGCGGGCCGGCGGTGGTGGCGAAATGCAGCACCGCCGGACCCGCATCGGCACCGGCGCCGGCGAGCAGGGAGGCGCCGGCGTGCTGCGGCAGCCGGGCGTACAGCTCGCCCATGAAGGAAGAGCCCTGCGGGCCCGGCGCCAGCGCGGACCAGGCGCCGACCGTGAAACCGTCCGCGCGGTCGGCGCCGATCAGCTGCAGCGCGCCGCGGTTGCCGAGATTGTCGAAACGGAGGGCGACCCGGGCGCGGCGTGCCCATGGGTGCGACTGCACGAAGCCGCGCGTGCCCAGGGCCTGGCCGGCATCGCCGTCGGTGAAGACGACCAGCAGGTCGTTGTCGAGCGGCGCGCCGGCCTGCAGCACGCGCAGGCTTTCCAGCAAGGCCGCGCTGGAGGCGGCGCCATCGGCCGCGCCGAGGCTGGCGTTGCCGGAATCGTAATGCGCCACCGCCAGCACCGCCGGCCGGCTGCCGTGGCCCGCCACCATGCCCGGCTTCCTGACGATCACGTTGTGGACCTCGGCCAGCGTCACGCGCACGTTGGCGGTCAGGTCCGAGGAAGCCGTCTGCGCCATTGCCGTCTCCACTGTCGGCGCCAGCCCGATCCCGCGCAACTGTGCCAGCAGGTAGTCGCGCGCCTGCAGGTTGCCGGGACTGCCGATCGGGCGCGGCGCCTTCGACAGGGCCTGGACATGGGCCTGGGCGCGGGCCGCGGAAAAGCCGGCCGCGGCAGGTGCCTTGCTTGCCGCATCGGACACGGGAAGGTGGCGCGGGGCCAGCGCGAGCCAGGCCAGCAGCGCGCCCAGCAGGCATGCGGCGGCCAGGCCCTGCACCCCGGCGGCGCCGGGCAGGGCGGATTCGTGCGACATCGGGTCTCCAGACGAAAAAAAGCCCGCCAGGCAGAGAGGGGACGGGCGGGCTGTAAAGGGAACGCTGGCCTGGCTTCCGTTGCGGCTCAGTCGAGCGTCCAGACATAGGCCATCTGGGCCCAGCCGGCTTCCGGCACGCCGTTGTTCATGGCCGGTTTGAACCTGCACAGGCTGAGCGCACTCAGCGCGGCACGGTCCAGGGTCCGCGAACCGCTGCCCTGCAGGACCCGTGCCGAACTCACGCGTCCGTCGACGCCCACCAGCAGGGCCAGGGTCGTGGTGCCGGTCTCGCCGTTGCGCGCCGCGCTGGCCGGATAGGACGGCAGGGCGCAGCTGTTGGCGTCGGCGAAGACGGCGGAGTGCATCTGGCCGGTATTCGTACTCGGCTTCGCGGCTGGCGGCACGTCGGCATTGGCACCGCTCGTGGTCACGGGCGGCGGCGCCGGCTCGGAACCGACCGTGGCCCGGATCGGCGGCGCGTCAGGCGGCGGCGCGACGTCGACTTCGACCTTCGGCACCATCAGCTGGGGCGGGGGCAGCTGCTGGGCCGGCTTGGGCGGATCCACCGGCACGGGCGGCGGCTCCGGACGGGTCGGTTCGAGCCTCACTACCAGGTCGTCGGGCAGGCTGGGAAGGGACAGGTGCCGTGTGTTCAGGCCGTGCACGAACAGGGTGCCGAGCGCCACGTGCAGGCCGGCGATCAACATGAACCTGGTGGCTTTGCTGCCATTGCCGTTACGCGAATGAGAGAAATGCATGGCGTCCTCCATGTTGTTGTTGGGCTAGAAACGGTTTGGCTAAGCTGTGGAATCAATATATGCTAGGTGCTAGCAATATGTAAAGCGAATTCTTGGTAAATTATCTTCCTGGGATTGCATATTCTGGCTTCGTTGGAGTTGCCGCTCTTGTATGGAATAATCACACCATTCCCATGCCAGAGAATGGTAAGCACATGAAGAAAGAGCAAAAACCGATCCGCGTGATGCTGGCGGACGACCACCCGATCGTGATGACCGGTTTCGCCATGTCGCTCGGCGCGCAGGGCATGGAAGTGGTGGGCCAGGCCAAGACCCCTGACGAGGCGGTGGCGATGTATGCGGAACAGAAGCCCGACGTGGCGGTGCTGGACATCCGCTTCGGCACCGAGCTGACCGGCATGGACGCCGCCCAGAACATTCTGAAAGCCGATCCGCAGGCGAAGATCGTGTTCCTCAGCCAGTTCGACCAGGACAGCCTGATCAAGGAAACCTACCGCCTCGGCGCGCACGCCTTCGTGACCAAGGATTGCGATCCGGCCGACCTGGCCGAGGCCGTGCGCCAGGCGCATGGCGGCAAGCTGTACTTCCTGCCGCAGATCGCCGAGCGCCTGGCCAGCCTGGCCGTGCGCGGCGACGTCTCGCCGCAGTCGATGCTGGACGAGCGCAGCCTGGAGATCTTCAAGCTGATGGCCGAGGGCCTGACCAACAACGAGATCGCCGAGCGCCTGAACCTGTCGACCAAGACGATCAGCAACATCAGCCAGTCGGTGAAGGAAAAGCTGGGCGTGCACAGGCAGGCCTACATCACCAAGCTGGCGGTGAAGCATGGTTTGATCGAGCCTTGAATCTGTGTTCGGGAAACCTGACCTGGGTCCCCGCCTGCGCGGGGACGACGTGCGAACGCTAACACCGTCGTCCCCGCGCAGGCGGGGACCCAGGTTCGCATTGGCGGCGTGCCTGGCCGCGGTGCTGGCCGCGAACGCCCACGCGGCCAAACCCGCGACCGGCTCCATCCAGGGCTTCCGCTTCCAGATCGTCACCGCCGCCGGCGACGACAGCGCCGTCACCCGGCGCATCGCCGAAGACCTGTACAAGCGCCTGGTCCCGATCTTTTCCGCCTTCCGCACCGAGCTGGCCCAGCGCCGCCGCATGGTCTATGTGGTGGTCGGCCCGGCGGCCCTGCGCGAAGTGACGGCCAGACGCTGCGACTGCGTCGTCATTTCCGCTTTCACCTCGAGCCAGGTCTACCGCGCCATCATGGACAAGGCCGCGCATGGCGGCACGCAGCCGGCGGCCAGCACCGCCGTCTACGCCGAGCCGGCGCCCAGCGACCAGCTGCGCCTGGCCGCACTGCTGTACGGCCGTCCGGTGCGCGTGGCGGCCATCCTCGGTCCCGATACCGCCTTCCTGCGGCCGGCGCTCGAAGCCGACAAGGTCGCGGTGCTGGACGCCGGCGGCGAGGACATCAACCGCCTGCTGAACCAGGTCGCCCAGACCGACGTGCTGCTGGCCCTGCCCGACAGCACCGTCTACAGCACCGAGAGCATCCGCAACATCCTGCTCTCGACCTACCGCCACAAGCAGGGCGTGATCGGCTTTTCCGGCGACATGGTGAAGGCCGGCGCGCTGTCCACCACGTATTCCGAGATCGAGGATATCGACGCCCAGGTAGCCGAGATCGCCGGCGCCTACGTGGCCGGCGGCGAACTGGCGCCGCCGCAGTTCCCGCACTACTTCCGCACCATCGTCAACGAGGGCGTGGCGCGCTCGCTCGACCTGGCGGTGAGCGACGCGGTGCGCAATTTCGCACGCCTGCCCGCACCGGCGCGCCAGCCATGAGACCCGCTTTGTCCTTCTGGCGCGGCTGGAGCATCGGCCTGCGCATGGCCTTCATCACCATGCTGCCGGTGGCGCTGCTGTTCTCGTCCTTCGTCTGGTATTCGTGGTACTCGCACCGCGCCCAGGTCGACGAGGAGCTGGCCGAGCGCGGACGCATTCTGGCGCGCGCGCTGGCCGAGACCAGCGAATACAACGTCATCTCCGGCAACCTGTCCGACCTGCGCCTGACCATCAACGGCCTGGTGCAGTCGGACCGCAGCGTGTACCGCATCGACGTCATCGATTCCAACGGCAGGTACAAGGT
>Ga0265798_10007162_pt1 | contig 14501 bp, 7 predicted proteins | sample P3T30metagenome_FD_192430 | JGI IMG/M metagenome (GOLD analysis project Ga0265798, IMG submission 192430) | Plant litter microbial communities from East Loma Ridge, Irvine, California - P3 T30 | ecosystem: Environmental > Terrestrial > Plant litter > Unclassified | place: USA: California...
CAAGAAAACCAACCAAGTTTTCCAACTTAAAACCAACCTTGTCTTCTCGGCACACATGCAGCAAAAACGTCCAGCGAGCAAACATTCACCACATTACATGAGGCTTACCTCAACACGGCGCAAGTCCTCTGTGTTCCTGAACCCGACTGGCGGGAATGCTTGCTAGATTTTCGACATGCATATGCAGTCCATCGCCAGCCCTGCCGCTGCAAGGCACGCGACGGTACGAGTTTACCGCAACGTGGCGTGGCTTCGTCAAGTGTGAGTGGAGCGAAAAGTCGCGCAGCCGCAGGTGGAGGATGTTGATGATGTATGTATACGTGTTTGCGTCACGATTGCGCTGAAGTGTGATGCGCACAGCAGTGGCATCAAACACCTTGCCAGAGGAGCGCAAACTTGTTGACTGTGTCGCGCGCACTGCGCATTCACAGTCACAGGCGTGCTGCCGAGGACTGTTTCGGTGCGATTCATGCTGTCAAGGTCGAGTCGAAATGAAAAAACGTTCTGGAAGAGCGATGTCTCCACCAGCGTTCGCGGCGACAAGGAGGCCACGCCATCGCGTCCCAATCACGACGGACTGGCCCACCGCGACGGCGATCGCAATTGCGCGTCCATCATTTGCATCCCCGGACCTGCTGAGCCGTGCGCATGTGGGTGACGAAGTGTTGCAATGCCATGTCGTCGGTGACAAAAGTCGTTGCTGTCACTCGCGATAAACCTGTCGCAATGTTGTCGAATGTGTGGCAGCCATCAGGCGCATGGCAGGCCAGCACGTTTTTCGCTGGCGCGTGTCCCAATCATTTGAAACCGCGCGGGTTCCTGAGCCAGCGCCCAGGCACACCAATAAGGACGCTTGCCCGACAAAGCCCCACTATCTAGGCACGGCACCCCATTGGCACAGACCAGATTAGCACACGGTGATTGTCACGCATGGCGCTAGGCCTGTTCGATCTTCAGGAGATGAGATGGAGCAGGCCGGCTGAGCTGTCTCTTTATCCTGCGCCTGGCCGCTTTGTTCCTTGTTCCCTTTCTCTTTCACCGCTGTCACAGGTATTTGACTCTATTGTCCCTCATTCAAGTCCAGCAACTTTCGCGCGTTCACTCATTCACGCCCGAATTGCTGTTGTACGACCAGTCACTCTTTTCCACCCATCGATACTCATAGCCGCCCACTCCTTGTGCAATCCAACCTTGCCAAACGACTTAACGAACAACCAACAACATCTCCTCAAACACCATCAACATGAAGTGCACATCTGCTGTGGTGCTCAGCACCCTCGCTGTCGGCCAGGCCGCCGCCTTGAACCACCGCCACGCCAGCTTCCATGCGCGCCGTGAGGCAGCGTAAGTACTCTCCAAGCGCGACCATGTCGATGCCTTTGCTAACTGTCTGCAGCTCCAAGCGTGACATGAAGGATGTCAAGTGGGACGACGTCGCATACGACCTGAAGAACGTTGACTGGAACGCCGTGAACTGGAGCTCCGTCTTCGCGTCCACTCCTGCCGCAAAGCCCACGCCCACGCCCGAGCAGAAGAAGCCCGCGCCAGTCGTCGCCGCCACGCCTACTCCTGAGCCCAAAAAGGAGGCCCCTCCCGCCCCAAGCAAGCCTGCCGAGAAGCCCGTCGAGGCACCCAAGCCAGCTGCCCCCTCAAAGAAGCCTGACTCTTACGAGACCAACGACGTCGTCGGCGATCTGATGGCCGGTGTCGCCAGCGTCGGTGAGGCTATCGGCGCCAAGATGGGCGTCAACGCAAAGGCGAGCAACGGCGGTCTGTGGGTTGGCGGCGATTCCGCCAACGGCTTTGATGTGACCAACACCGGCGAGGACGCTGTCTGGTACTGCTGGGTAAAGAGCGGCTTCACCGGCATGTCCCTCAACGTCAACGCGCCAGCCATCTCTGTCGGCATGAAGAAGGGCCAGACCGTCAAGATCTCTGCCGCCCAGGGCGTCTCTGGAGGATGCGCTCCCGCCACCGCCAACACCGGCAAGTCCATCTTCGGCGGTGTCAAGAACACCTGGTTCGAGTTCACCACTCCTACCTCTGGCAAGACTGCTTCGGGTGCCTTCAACATCTCCAAGAACGTCAACATGAAGGGTTGCAGCATCAGCGCTCAGGGCTCCACCTGCACGTCTGACATGAACACCTGTGTCTTCCAGTGCAAGGACACCAGCGCCGAGTCTTGCGAGTTCGGCTACGACCTCATCAACTGCTCTGCCGGTAACGGTGGCGGCGGCGGCTACGACCCAATCATGCAGGGTGTCGGTGGTGGCTGCACCATGGCCGACAACGGCGAGAGGCTCAAGGTCTCCTTCTCCACCTAGGGAGCCTTGTCTGCTTTTTCGCTTGGAGTTCCTGTGTTGGGTCTGTTGTCTGCATCTGTTCATATTCCTCTTCACGACCTTTGGATATTCCTCTCGCCTAACTCGGCAATATTCTTGAACATACCTTAGCTTCTGCAAGATACCCATTTACATCAGACCAGGGCAACAGGTTATCGTTCTACATGGGCGGGGGCGCAATGTCTTGTGTATACCTGTCTAGAACATTAGTTTGAAATTCAAAAACGAAAAACAATGCTTTGCTCTTGCCTGGTGATGCCGTTGACCATATGTGATCTCGATGGGGATGCGTCGGTGTTGCAGTCTGCGGATTCGTGCACCGTTGTTGATGACTGCGCTCTTGGCGGGCTCTCATTGTAAGTCGAGCTCATTGAAAGTCGACGCCACAATTCGTCCCTTCAGATTGCAGACTCGGTTCTTGGTGCGCTTCGTGGTCAATCAATTCCTCGTCTTGCTCCATCTCTTTTGACCAACAGTCGCCTCTCCGCCAAGTTCACCATTGAATCTTCTCGCTCACTCTCGAAATTGCTAGCGCGACGTGACGTGGTATTTAGTCTGATCAGTCCCCGTTGCGCTGATGTGCAGCACTCAGTGAAGTGTCCTCGAACGTGACGGAAGATGTGGTGAGTCCCGGTGAAAGCAGAAACGGCAGCCGCGCGAAAACACGGTGAACAGCCGTCAAAGTCGAGTGTACAGTCCAGTCACAAAGTCAGTGAGACGCACGCGCACGAGCAGCGTGTCATGTGTAATGTGTAAAGGAACGCAAAGTAAGTGAGTGAAGTAGAAACGCAGCAGGCGCGTGATCGATCGTTAGCAAACCTTCCCTTCCCCAAACAACAAGAGCAGCAACAGATAACAGAAAAGTGCGCTAGACACCCACCGTTCAAACATCATTCATGTAAACGAAACAAAGCATACTCGTAAGCAAGAACGCGCATAAACACAAACGGCACTCGCGAAACGCTGTGGGTCATCGAGAGTAGCAACAAAAGACGAAACGTAACAGCAGAAGGGCCACTGCACGCCTTAAAGCACATCACAGGGACAAAGGGTAGCTCAGCATCGAAGGAAAATGGCGTAAGGGCTGCATCGACTAGAAATGCATACCAAGCCGCCTTGCATTCTAGAGGACCAGATTCCGGAGACTCGGCATGCACACTTTGATTAGCGTTCTACTCAAGTGAAGCCTACGTTCCATACAAGACCTAACAACAAGATTTTGACCCTCAGTATGTAATCAGCTGGCTTCAAATAAGGTAAAAAGTTTTGATGAAGTGGAATCAGTCGACAACATGTGACCTTGATCACTGAATTAGTATGTCGAGCCGGCACGGACCAATCTCACGCATCATCAACACCACACATTGGCATCGAACCTGATAAAGTAACTTGTACTCATTTTGCATTGAACATAATAAATACTCCCATATCTAAGCCAGCCATATACGATGCTACTTATACACGGTCGGACCACAAAGCGCGACCCAGGATAGGAAATGGCTTGGCTCCAGATGTATGCAAGGGGAAGGAAGACTGCACTTTTCTCTTTGGACACCCCACATCTACAACTCGTCGTGGTCGGGAGCCTCGTCATCGCCACCAGCGCCGCCAGAGCCATAGAGCTTGGAGGTGATGGGGTAAGCGACGTCAGACAGCTTCTGGAACTGCTCGTCAAAGTCCTCAGAGGTCGCCTCAGCGGCGTTCTCCTCGAGCCAGTCCTGGGTCTCCTTGACGGCGTCCTTGAGAGTCTCCTTGTCATCATCGTCAACCTTGCCACCGAGACCCTCCTCGTCGTTGACTTGGTTCTTCAGGCTGTAGGCGTAGTTCTCGAGCTTATTGCGAGACTCAATGCGCTCGCGGTTGGCCTTGTCCTCCTCGGCGTACTTCTCGGCTTCCTCGACCATGCGCTCAATGTCCTCAGCGCTCAGGCGGCCCTTGTCGTTGGTGATGGTGATGCTCTCAGCCTTACCGGTGCCCTTGTCGACAGCGGAAACCTTGAGGATACCGTTGGCGTCGAGCTCGAAAGTGACCTCAATCTGGGGAACACCACGGGGCGCGGGGCTGTCAAAAGGTTAGCTAGGTATCTCCGCATTATTTGGAAGTGGGAGAGCTTACGGAATGTTGGTCAGCTCGAACTTTCCAAGGTTGTTGCTGCGACTCGAGTTAGCAGGAGATTCCGCGGCGACGCTCGTGGCGAGGGGAACACTCACTTGTCCTTAGTCATAGTACGCTCTCCTTCGAAGACCTGGATCAGGACGACGGGCTGATTATCGGCGGCGGTGGAAAAGATCTGGCTCTTCTTGGTAGGGATGGCGGTACCACGCTTGATCAGAGTGGTCATGACGCCACCAGTAGTCTCAATACCGAGAGTAAGCGGGTTGACGTCCATGAGGACAATTTCGTCAGTCGCAGAGTCACCAGCGAGGACACCACCCTGAACGGCGGCACCGAAAGCGACGGCCTCATCGGGGTTGACATCCTTGCGGGCCTTCTTTCCGAAGTACTCCTCAAGCATAGCCTGAACCTTGGGGATACGAGTGGAACCTCCGACAAGGACAATGTCATCGATTTTATCCTTCGTCAGCTTGGCGTCCTTGAGAACCTGCTCAACGGGCTTGAGGGTCTTCTTGAACAGGTCATTGTTGAGCTCCTCAAACTTGGCGCGGGTGAGAGTCTCAGAGAAGTCCTTGCCCTTGTGGAAAGACTCGATTTCGATCTTGGTAGTCTTCTGGGACGAGAGCGTACGCTTGGCCTTCTCGACCTCGCGCTTCAGCTTACCCATCGTCTTGGGGTCCTTGGTGATGTCGACGTCGTTCTCCTTGTTGTACTTCTTGGTGAAGTGGGAGATGACACGCTGGTCGAAATCCTCACCACCAAGATGAGTGTCACCAGCGGTAGACTGAACCTCGAAGATGCCTTCCTCGATGGTGAGGATGGACACATCGAAAGTACCACCACCAAGATCGTAGACGAGGACCTGGCGTTCCTTCTTGTCGGAAAGCTTGTTAAGACCGTAGGCCAGAGCAGCCGCAGTGGGCTCGTTGACGACACGGAGAACGTTGAGACCGGCGATCGTTCCAGCGTCCTTGGTGGCGGCACGCTGAGCGTCGTTAAAGTAGGCCGGAACAGTGACGACCGCGTTCTTCACAGGCTCGCCGAGATAGCTCTCTGCAATCTCCTTCATCTTGCCGAGAACCATAGCCGAGATCTCCTCAGGTGTGAAGGTGGTATCCTTGCCATGAACCTCGACGCTGATGCGGGGCTGGCCGCTCTTGTTGACGACCTTGAAAGGGAAGTGCTTGATATCGTTCTGGACGGCCTTGTCGGCGAACTTGTTTCCAATAAGACGTTTCTACCGAGTTGTTAGTGCTTGAGTGTGTACAGCTGTGGGAGCATTGTACGTACGACATCGAAGACGGTGCGGGCGGGGTTGCTGGCGAACTGGTTCTTGGCGGCGTCTCCGACAAGACGCTCCTCGTCGGTGAAGGCGACCCATGATGGTGTGATACGGTTGCCTGCATATGGTTAGGATACAGCTAGACACGGAGGCATTTGGGGACTTACCCTGGTCGTTGACCATAATCTCAACCTTGCCGTTCTTCATGATACCGACACAAGAGTAGGTGGTTCCAAGATCGATACCAATGACGGGGCCGGATACCGCGTTGGCGTCATCCTTGAGAGGCTCCTGGGAGTCCTGGGCGTGTGCTGTCTTCGCCAGCATCAGACCGCCGACGAGGACGAGGAGAAGGTAGAGGCAGATCGACCATGTCGACCGCTGGGCGGTGCTCCGTGAGCTCCGTGCCATTGTGTGTAAGGTGTAGGTAGTCTTGACGACTGAGAGGCGCGGATGCCGGGCGTGGTGGTGAAGCGACACTCGCTGTGAGCTCGCTGGTAGTGGGGTGGGATTCTCAGAAGCCCCGGGTATCCAAAGGGAAAAAAGAGGCAAAAGAGAAAGATGCGAGTTGAAGATGCACTTCGAGTGTGGATTGGAGAAGGGAGGGTCTTCGTCGGCGGAGGGCAGACGTTATATGGAGAGCGGTCCCTAACTACTCGATGTGAACACCTTTTACTTTCGAGCTCGGAGCCGAATGCGGCTAGCGTGCTTAGGCGCCACCGTGGTTCCTCCCCCAAACGCGCACATCAGCCTCAATTTCACCTATTTTGACGCAGCGGTGTACGGGACACGTGGAACTTGGCCTGCTGGGAACATTCGGCGATCTTCTATCGCTGTGCAAACGCGCCTTGTGTGCACCACTCACTCGATCGGTATCTTGCACAACACAAAGTGATAGCTGTCCTCAAAGGCAATAATTAATCCGAGGCAGCCTCAGACATGTTTCGTCCAGAGAGCCCCTCCCCCAATCGGATTGCAGGCATCCCCGCGCTAGCCCAGCGGACATTTGCTTCGAACTTCACAAGTGTCCTTTGGGCAACTCCAACTGCCATCTGTTCATTTGTGACTTGACGGTTTGCGCACGAGCTCCATCTCTGACTCTTTGACTCCCAGTCAGACCCTCAACGGTTTTGTTACTGAATGACTCCTTTGTGAATTTGACACGGTTTCCTCAGCGTTCCTCGGAATCTTGGAGGCTTCCAAGAGGCTGAAGTGAAAAATGTTCGTGTCCGTTGTGCCAATCTTCAGGACGACTGAACCCCAAAGTCGGTGACTGCAAAACCTGCGCGAACAGCTTTGTACACGCAACTCGCCTCATCTTGAAACTCACTGGTGATGCTCTACATGCTCGATCGCCAGTGAAGCACTTTGGTTGTTGTTCCCTTTGTACATGCCCACCTCCGACAGTTCCCCGATTCAACTCCTACAGCAGTCCAGAACGTATACCGGTACCAAGCTTCTCCAATGCTTAGTCGACTGACACATCTCCTCAGGACATATAGGTTGTTACTTCTTACGGTAACTTCAGAAGCCATCGATTGCAGCACTAAAGATTGGCATTGCAAAATGCTCAGTGCCCAGCTTTTGGCGGCCCTTCACGAGAGTGTGGGTAACGAAGATGTCATCGCGAAATACTCGCGACATGCTACGGACTCGTTGCAGGTGAGGATTCGTGTCTCGAACCACATAAACGAATAACTTCCTTGCGCAAAGCATAACTTTCTCGCGTGTACTTCGTACATGTTTAACATCTATCTTTGAAGTCGGGCTTAGGAACATCAGTCAAATTCCAGCTCCTCGGACAAGCCTCGGTGCACAAGCGCAGCTCATAGTTATGCAGTCAGCGCCTTAACCGTGTCGATCCACAAGCAACACTCGAACAAGGTCTCTTAGCATTCTCAATTCGGCATTTCAGCTTCAACGCATCGATCACAGCACTAGGGGCTTGGAATGGCGCCTCAAAGGCTTGTATTCCTCAAGACCGAATTTTCACCGCAGAACAACTTCAATTTCGTCACATCAAGTACGCTGCTTAGTAATACAGCATCGCTCCCGAATGTAGGCGTTGTTAGTCTGCACTGAGGCATGCTTTGGCAAGCTGTGCGTCTCCCAATGTATTGTACAGCAAAGTCGCGTGTAACTGGTAGATAACTAACATGACCATTCAACGGGGAAGGACTCGTCTCACCTCGCATCGCAAGTAGCAGTCTCAGCGAATCACACAAGAACAAGCTTTGCAGATGCACATGTCAGCAATTTTGTGTACACTCATAAGCCTTTGCTCGTATCTCATTGGCGCAGATGCAGCGCAGTGGCCGGGTAGCCTAGCGTACCTAAGCAACACGTTCCTTATTGTCGCACGTTCAACGCTTTCAGGCTGCTAGCGAGGAGTTGCGAAGTCGCTCATATGGTGGTTACAAATCAAACGAAGACTTTTGCTTGGTTCAGAGTGACGTTGTCTGGCCCGATCGAGGAAGGCGGGGCACGATGTTGACATGGCCCTTCCTGCAACGGGACGTCACTTTCAAGAGTGGGAGGAGGTATAAAGACGCTCTCATCCTCGCTGCATTCTGGCATAACATCAATTGCACCCGCAACTCTCACACCATACCAATCTCTTCAAGGCCTCAATACCATCTTCTCCAAGACCTCAACACCACACGCAACAATGAGCGTTGATGCAAACACCCAGAAACCGCATGGTCACCATGCTCTTCCCAAGGATATTCCTGAGGACGATGGTCTGAGGAATCACGCTGCACCAGGCGTAAGTAAATTCTACATGGATTTCGAAATTGAAAGCAATGCTAACGCATACAGATCTCCTACTTCACGCCCAAGCAAGAACCCGTGGCCGGTACAGCTATTGGCATGGTCGATGGCAAATCCAAGATCCCTAAGCTCTTCACCCCACTCAAAATCCGCGGCATGCAGGTCCAGAATCGAATTTTCCTCTCACCTCTCTGCCAGTACTCCGCCGAGGATGGCCATCACACAGCGTGGCATTTCACCCATCTTGGAGGCATCATCCAGCGTGGACCTGGTCTCGCTGTTGTCGAAGCTACGTCTGTGCAAGCTAATGGACGCATCACACCGGAAGACAGCGGTCTATGGAAAGACTCTCAAAAGGAGCCTCTTCGCAAGATCGTTGAATTTGCGCACTCGCAGGGCCAGAAGATCGGCATCCAGCTTGGTCACGCCGGTCGCAAGGCAAGCACCGTGGCGCCTTGGCTGAGCAAGGGAGACGTCGCCGGCAAGGACTTGAACGGATGGCCTGACAACGTACACGCTCCTTCCGCCATTGCCTACAACGATCACCACTGCCAGCCCAAGGAGATGACCATCGAAGACATCGAGAATCTGAAAGCCGACTTCAAGAAGGCCATCGAGCGTGCTGTTGACATTGGCTTCGACGCGATCGAGATCCACAACGCCCACGGCTACCTTCTCCATACCTTCCTCTCGCCCGCCTCCAATCAGCGTACCGACAAGTACGGTGGATCCTTCGAGAACCGCACCCGTCTAACCATGGAGATTGTTGACCTTGCGCGTGCCACTATCCCCAAGGATATGCCTCTCATCCTCCGAATCAGCGCTACCGACTGGCTTGAGGAGGCCGGCGTCGACGGCTGGACTCTCGACCAGACCGTGAAGCTCTCCGAGACTCTCGCTGAGCACGGCGTCGATCTGCTTGATGTCTCGTCTGGTGGACTCCACGAGAAGCAGCACATCCACGGCGGCCCCGGCTACCAAGAGCCCTTCGCCAAAGCCGTCAAGGAAAAGGTCGGCGACAAGATGCTCGTCGGTACAGTCGGCTCCATCACCAGCGGCAAGCAAGCAAACGGGTATCTCGAGGACGACAACCTGGATGTTGCTTTCTGCGGCCGTATGTTCCAGAAGAATCCGGGTCTTGTCTGGCAATTTGCAGATGAGCTCGGCGTAGAGGGACGCTGGGCCAACCAGATCCGATGGGGCTTCGGAGGCCGCGGCAAGAAATGAATTGCTTGCCGATGGTGCTTCTGAGTGATTGGGACGGATGAGGGGGGCTTTGACATGGTGGAGTGGGTGGATTTGATTCTAATGTATATTACATGCAGGGATAAAGTTACGAAGATGAAGCAGTTTGCGAAGGAAGGCGAGTTCTCAATGTATAAGGCAGCATAGATCCTATAAAAGATGTAAATTTGACAATGCCCACCACCATTTTCAAGTCTCAGCACTCGTCATCTGAGCCAACCTACAACTAGCTAGGACGCCATCGCAAGTTGGTAAATGTGTTCCAACCACTCATACATGTTTCCTTGCAAATTTGCTGAAAGAGATGGCGCGGTGGTGCAGCTGGATGTTTCGGAAAGGAAACGCCATGTTTGGCAGGTGAACGATGATGCGATTCGCCTTTTTTCTTAGTTGTCACAGCACATGATGTCCACGTTCTTGGGCAGACTTGTAAGTATCATGCTATGGTCCCTGAAGAGACAGTACCAAGTCTTGGCAACAGTAGCTAACGCACGTATCGAGGACAGTACAAACGATGAAGGAAGAGGATGCAGATTGAAGAGTAATTCGTTCTTGCTTGGACACCCGCCGTGTCCTCTATTAGTCTAAGTAATTGTCGATGATGAACGTCATCATCGGGGTATATATGTAAATGCCTCCCATATCCTCCTTCCCTCCTTCACTAATCACTGCCCGAGTACCCACGGAAGTTCTCGCACGGAAGGTAATTGTTCTCGATAAACGCACTGTCCAGTCGAATGCCGTAGACACCGCTCCACTCGTGCTCCTCGGTGAAGGGCGGCATCGTCGCCTTCACTGTTCCTTTCACAGTTTCTATTCGGTTCGGCGATGTCGATACGCTGGTATTGAAGAGCCGAATCATGTTATCGCATGTCTTGGCGTCGGCAAACATGACTTGGTTGGTGACGTTTTTGTAGAAGGATAGTGGGAACGGTGAGTCCTGCACGCACGAGAACTGGGTGTCGACGCTCGCGGTGTTGTTACCAGTGCTCTTTGCGCTGAAATACGTAGCGCTTGAGTCCGCGTCGTATGAAGGAATAGATCGGTATGCGTCGCACGGTGGGTCGAAAGAGGCGCCGAAAACGTTGGTGCCATAATCTTTGGCGCCTTTGAGTGCGATGTCGTTGCCGGTGCTTAACAGTAATGTCGGTACCCATTTGAAAGATGTGCTGTTGTCTCCTAGCAGGTCGAGGAAGGGGAACTCCATGCCCGTGCGCTGTATGCTGTTAGTGCTGGCCTGCTAGTTGTGTCGAATTGACTTACAGAGAAATCTGGTATTTCGTACCCAAAGGCTTGTACGTCATGGTCGTGGACGGCTTGCAAGACGACTGGATACATGCCCTCCGGAAACGACGGGAGAAGGCTCCGGTATGCGTGCTCCAGGATGCGGTATTGGGTCGGTATCATGCTGCGCGCCAAATCCAGCGAGATCGGAATCACTGCGACTGTTCCATTCAGCGTTCCGGTGGCATTGTTTGGATATGTCGTGGCTATCGGATTTGGTTGACTGCGTGATTGGCATGTGCCAGCGGAAACCTCGTTCAAAGGCGCCGGGGTTGCCTTCAAGCGATCCCCGCTGAGAGCATTGGCGGATCGCAATGCGAATAAGAACAGGAAGCTGAGGACGAAAAACTGAATCCGTGGATTTTGAATCTTCATCGTCGGCCGCGACATTGTGAGGAGAGCGACGACCGGGTGGCACAACAGCACCAGATCAAGGCAAGTGCTCAGCATATTCCCAATTTCCTCTGGTGGTCCAGCGAGAGTGAATAATGAAAAGATATGATGTTGGACAAGAAGCGAATACGTTCGCAGTGGGAGACGGGAAAAGCGACAGCGAGGATGTACGTCAAAAGGTATACCTACAAACTCTACGCGGGTACGCATGATGCCCCGGCGCCAGAGAAGACTATTACTGGAACACGTAACTTCCGATCTACGGCAACTACGACGCCGTATGCAATCCCGGCTACCAGCTACGTTTTGAGTGTTGCTGGGCTTGAGTGGGCGCTTTGTTTGCGATAAAAACGTTCTAGTCCCATGGAAGCGTGACGTTCCGGGCGCTGATCGTATCACCGTACCAAAATGTGTAGGTTCCGGCGCTTTTGGGTGGATCACACGACCGGGAAGACTCGTCTGCAACTGCTGCTATGTGCGCAACGCGTGTCGTGCGCGCGTGTAATGTTGCCGTGAGAGTGTTGGGTGGATGCAGAGGGTGTGTCAAGGAGGGTTTCAAAGGCTTCGAGACGAAGTGGAGGCACGTGCGCAGGGCTCACGACATCTGTTTTGGCACGGCCAACACTCTTCATCACTGTTCGCATGCTTTGATGGCATCTACAGATTATCCTACATTACTCTGCCGGCTCTGCAGAAACTTCTCCACCGTCGCATCATCCATATCATCCACGCCCTGCTGGAGGGCCGAATTGCTGGGCCCTGGCGACGTATCTCTGCTTTGTGGCTCCGAATCCGAGGACGACGAGGTGTCATTCCACATACCCATCGCGGCGATAGCTGCGTAGATGGAGTTCGAGAGGGCCGTTACAGCGGCCGTTGCCGAGTATGAGCTATCTCCATCGTCATCCGGACCCTCCTCGGTTGATTGTGGCACTCGCGCCTCTGGCTTCTCTGTCTCGATTGCGTCAAGCTTCCCAGGCTTCACGGACACGTTACTCGATTGTTCTGATCGGTCGCCCACGTCTGGTACATCTGCAGCATCTTGTTTGCCCTCATCTCTTGCATCATTGCGTCCAACTTTCCCCCTCCCTTCCATTTGTTCACTCTTCTTCTCAGCATTCACTTTCTCCAACTCCTCCCCAAACAGCAACTTGAAAAACACCACAAACAGCACCTCGTCCGTGCTTCGATTCTTCAGCACATATCTCAGATGATGCGTCTTCTCATCGATGTACTTGGCGACCGATATGCTGAATCCCGGCAGTCGCAGCGAGAAGTTCGCAAAATCTAAATGCGGATTGAAGAAGTCCGCGTGATACATGCGCCTTTTTTCAAACGTGAAGTCTGACAGCGCTTGTGGGTCGAGAAAGTGCTTCCGCCTCTTCTTCCACTTTGACGGGAGATTCAGCGATTCGCGTACGGAATTTCCGGTCCCTGTGGCGCCTTCTTCGACAACGCCTCCGGTCGCTTGCTCTAGGCTTGCTAGTTGGTCTTTTGCAGGTGTCTCATCTACCCGCTCGCCGATGTTGAGTGTGAACAAGCCAGACAACGCAGGACCATACAGATACGGATTGTCAGAGTACGGATCAGAATACAGCCCAGGGTCTAGCATCGATGTCGCAATCTTCATGGCGTACTTGAATCCCGGCGGTAGCTGATGCTTGATGGAGTGGTCGTAGTCAAATCCGATCACGAGATCGCTACCAGAGAAGTCCCGCTTGGGCACAAAGGAGAAAGCGATGGAGTATCGATCTGACGTGTGCAGCTTGTGCTCAAAGTATGGCGACGATGCCGGCGAGTCGTGTGGTAGACCGTGATAGTCCTTGATCCGCACTTTCAACCAACAGGTTACCAGGTCGCTATCGATACAGATGGAGTCATGTCCATTGACAGGGACATCTTGATGTGTCGAAGGGTCGTAGTTGGGGCCCGCGGTCACTGTAGGGTGTCAGGAGCCTGAATATGGGGTAGTGTAGGTGTGTGACGGACCCTGAAGAAGGTACTTGTCTCGTGCGGCGGGATCAACAACACCGTCATTCCCCATTATATGTGAGAACCCGTCGTTCAACCCGTACAAATGGACAGCAAAGCCACAGACAACGGCAAGGTGTAACAGATCGATGAGCCACGTCGTGTAAGTTTACCCTCCCAGTATGCACGAACGTAAGAGGGGACCAGGCAAGATATTGAAAGACAACAACATGATTTCGCACCGCCCAGCCATGCACGCGTCGTCAATACCACCTATATTGCCTTAGTGTTGGCGGTGCACTCAAGAAGCATGACGTCGTGCAATGCTCATTGCCCAATCAACACACGGCATGCTAGCCTAGCATATACGCCACGCTCGGCCTCATTACAAGACACACAATAACCAAATCGACCAAGAAACATCACGCTCTAGACGACTCGACTTCATCAATGCATCGAATACCTCGTCTGCACCAGTTAGCTCGCCGGCGACACCTGCAATATGCCAATACGGCGGAAGTTCTTCCGGCTCATGTTCGCGAACGAGCAGAACGTCGAGTTGAAGCTTTTGGCTACGCGTGCAGAGTGGTGCTGTCGTCTGCTGGAGTTCGGGTCGATGTTATATGCTGGGACGAGATGTAGTTCGAGTTTAGGTGAATGATGTGAGCTGTCCCTGCCCCAAATGAAGCGTCTTGTCAGCATGTCTTATTCTGGATATATTTGTATTTCCTGGACGTAAATGCTTCGAAGCACCACGTCACGTAACTCCTAGCCCCGAAGGCCGTACCGTGATGCGGGTAGAGTTTGACGGGTAGGTAGTTGTTGACGAACAGGGTTTTGAACCAATTAAACAGGCAGATATTTCAGCGAATGGGCGGAGCGTCAACAACTACCTACCCGTTATATTCTATCCCCTTCGCGGTACTACTGGGACCCATTAGATCACATTGCATCACATGAGCTTCGTTCGTCTCACACCTTTCCCCTCCTTCACTCAACCACCCTCCCCCTCCCTCCCAACAACCCTCACCCACCCCGCCCCATCCCCCTCCATCCCACCCCCCACATCAAACACAACAAGCACGCCACTCAACCAA
>Ga0265798_10007165_pt1 | contig 14499 bp, 14 predicted proteins | sample P3T30metagenome_FD_192430 | JGI IMG/M metagenome (GOLD analysis project Ga0265798, IMG submission 192430) | Plant litter microbial communities from East Loma Ridge, Irvine, California - P3 T30 | ecosystem: Environmental > Terrestrial > Plant litter > Unclassified | place: USA: California...
CGATTGTGGATCAAAGCAGACCCGACACTGACGCTGGTAACAGACGCTGGCAACAGACGCTGAGTGCGAATCGGGGACCTATATCGAGACCGTGGTCATGGGTGAAACCGCAGGGAAGGCCTGTTGACGTGTATTGCGTGCAGTCTGCACGCCAACCAGCACCTACGAGTATGACTGAGCAGCCTTGCCATGACTGCACCTAGTGACCATCCCGGCTCTTGGGACAGACATTTCGGGGTGCTACTGGCGGCGAACCTCGATGGATATAGATTGCAGCGGTTGATGGCGGAGAGGCCTGGCTCTCTAGGAATGTGCATGGGCTCGTCTTTGCGTTTATGCGACGATCTGACCCAATCATCAACAGGCTGAAGTCGCTGGTGAATCTGGTCAGGACGAGGTGTCACATGCGACGAGGGCGTGAAGTGAGGTTGTGTATTGTCGGAGAGTTAGTCGCCGCACGGGGTTCCTGCAAGCTGATTGGTAGGGCGGCTCGAGCCGCTTTCCATTGCCGCCGTATTCTTTGGCGAACAACAATGGATCGCGTTTCACGTTGTTCACTTGCCGCGCAGTTCATGTGGCGTACGCCGACACGGCATCGGCAGAATTTCCGCGCACGCGGCTAGACTGAGTTGTCTATCGTGGTCTGAAAGGCTGTCAACAAGCCTGGAATCAGACCGCCGCGAGACACCCCGTTGAGGCAGATGTTATTGCACATGGTGAATGTCGCCACATATTTCGCCCTGCATTCACTCACTCACTCACATTAATGCTAACAATGCTCCAGCAACCAAACAACCTTTCGTAAATGCCGCCGCTCAGACTTCGACCTTCTTGCTCATATGCACAACATGAAATCCACCGGAGTTAGGATACCACCCCGGCTCATGGGCCGTTTCGTAATCTAACGAGTATCCCCTACGAACGTAGTAGCTCCAGTTAACCTCCTTCACTGTCGTTAGTAAAAGGACCAGCTTCAAATTCGGCAGCCCTTTCTCAGCTCTTGCGAGAACAAAACGGCGCTTCAATTCGTCCTCAACCAACTTCATAAGCAGAGCAGCCAGCCCTTGGCGCTGCAATCTCGGGTCCACGGCCATCAACGACAGCTCCCATCCCTCAGCACTGGGACCGAAAGTGCCAGACCGTCTGAAACAGCTGTCCGGACTATCCTTACTGGGCGGCTTCGATGCGATGTCATCTTTGTAGGGCTTGGCGGACGCGACACCGATCACTGTCTTTGTCCCGGTATATGTTACCACGTAGGTGAAAGTTTCGGGTCCAGAAAGGCTCTGTATAAGGTGGTCGTGCGAGTTCAAACGCTTTTGCACGCTCGGGAATGTGCTGTGGGAGATTTCGAAAGCCTCGTTTATGAGGTCGTGGATTGCAGGCACCAGTCCTGTGGCTTTGAGATTACGCGATGCATGCAGAGTGATAGTCGTGGGTTTAGAATTTACGTTTGGTCCGGTTTGCGATGTTGTGCTGATGTGAGAAGGATCGTCTTCGGATTCGCCATCTGCAGGTGCAGTCCTAAAGGTCGCTCCGGGCAGTAGTCCCGCCGTGTCCGTTGATATCTCAGGAGCTCCTCCGTTGGTTGCGTAAGACAACTCTTTAGCGGTCATAACGTATTGGTAAGCTTGCGTGCTCGTTGTATTTGGTATCGAGATCGACGTTATGATGCTGTCCGGAGGTGTGAACTGTATGAAAGTTGTAGTATATTCCATAAGCTCGCCAGCATGAAACTCTGTACGTAAGGTTTTTGGTGATACAAAAGATACAAGGAGTCATTGAAGTCCACACGTTGCAAAATTAGGCTTTTGCCGGTTGGCAAAAGTGTGCGGGGTTTAAATGGAATCAATGACGAATATGTAATGCATAGGGCGCGGAACAAAGACTTGGGTATCTCATACAGTAAACACTGAATCAAGCAACTCCAGGCTTCATCTCACCATAACAGAATAACGCGCTTAAAACTCCACCGTCCATCCATCCATCATGATTTGGCTAATGCGGCCCTTCTGCTTGCATAGAAGCGGTCAAGAGCGGTTCGACGTTGCTCTTGCGTCCAGCCTTCGACCACAAGGGCGAAATCACTGACGTTGTCGAATCCAAGAGACTTCGCCATGGAACAGAACTGACGCTTGCGCACAGCCTCTGTAGGCTTGTACTTGTAGCGGATACGGTCTTCCTCCTCAGGGCTCCCCTCGTCTTCAGAATTCCCCGGTCTCGCGTGTGGTTGCATCGAGCCAGTGCCACCGTCATTCTGTGAAGGCTGGCTGGGCACGAAAGCACGCTCGCGGTTCCAGTCCGCATCTCCGCCAGCTTTTGCTGCGCGAGAAGAGATTCTGGTCTCGACTTTGCTGGTGCCGATGACTTCTGCGTTTTCGTGTGTGTACTTCACACCTGCACCTGCGAGAATGGCCATCACTCCATCCGGTTTCTTGATGCCTTCCCCTGCCTTCTTGCGGCGGGTGCCTGGCTCGTCGATAATCTCTTGCGCAAGCTGAGAGATAGCGGTCTCTTCGTTCCATTCGTGCTCTTCGTCATCATCCACACTGCGTGAGGCCTCAAGATTAAGACCGGCAATTTCAACTCCTGCACGAGATTCGGCGATGTTGGTCTTGTTGAAGATGTCGCGAAGCTTGATCTCTTCACTGTTGGTTGGCGCAAAGAGATTAGCCAGACCAAAGATCTCGCCCTTTAGATCTTTCTGGTCCTGCACGCCCTTGAAGTATCGACGCTCCACGGAAGCGTTGTAGCCGATGTTCGCTTGTTGCTGCTTGTAGACTTGACGCGCATACACAATTTCTTCGATCGTACCAGCTGAGATGAGCCGGAACACCTCAACGTCGCGGGTCTGACCCAGGCGGTAGGCGCGATCTTGGGCTTGAAGATCATATGCCGGATTCCAGTTCGGGTCCACAATGACGACTTTGTTCGCGGAAGTGATGTTCAGGCCGAGACCACCGGCCTTTGTTGAGATGAGGAAAACGAACGCGCTTGGGTTGGAATTGAATTCGTCGACCATCGTCTGTGATGGATGGTCAGCTTTATCGAGCATGGTCTCTCAAGGGAACGGTGCTAATTGAATGGTCTGATCAACTTGCCTGGCGTTCGTCGTTGGGAGTCTTTCCAGAAAGAGAGGAGACGTTGTACGTCGTAGTCATTTTGAAAAGCATGTCGAGCATGTTAAGAAGACGAACAGAGTAGCTGAAAATAAGCACTTTGTCCCCATCGGCGTGCCAAAGCTTCAGCAATTTTTTGAGAATGCGCCATTTGCCACAGAATTGAGGGTTAGTATAGTGGATGATGTTCTCGCGGTTGTTGTAAAGCTCCTGCCATGAGTCAGGCGTGGCCATTTTCAGCATGTCGAGCTCTCTCTCATGTTTCTCTCCTCCGTCCGGGCTTTGCGGAAGTAGCAGCGCTAGATGGTTGGCGATTTTTTGGAATACATGGAGAGCCGGGAAGACAAAATTTTGCCATTTGATTCCGTCGACGTGTGTGTGACAGCACCAGCCTTGTTTCTTTCCAGAGTTGCAAGAGCATGGGTCATGAGCGTACCGAATGATCTGCAACATTTCGGTATCGCAGAAGTTGTTGTATGCAAGTTCTTGCGTTTCGCTCAAAGGGCAGAAGACCACTTTGTCGCTCTTGTTGGGCAATTGGTCGGCTATCAGTGACTTTGACCGGCGAAGTAGAAAGCTTGGGAGCAAGTTGTTGACCAGCTTTTGCGCGACCTCGCGTGCCGTCTTCAGTTGAGCGTACGTTGCGTCGTGACTTTGTCCAAGTTTGAGAGGAATTGCAACAGAAGATTTCCAGCTAGACAAGTGACCGAACGCTCCAGGGTTGGTCCAGTTCAAGAGGGTCCATAGCTCTTCGTACTTGTTTTGAATGGCTGTACCTGTAAGGCCTATGCGGCAAAGTGCGTTGATGTTGTTCATTGACTTGGTAGTCTCTGAGGTGCGCTCCTTGATTTTGTGGCACTCGTCGGCGATGACGCAGTCCCAACGAACGGTGTCGATGGCACTAGCATGATTGCGGTAGGTGTCGTAAGTGGTGATCATGATTTCGAGCCTCCCGCTGGCCGCAACCTCTATGGCAGAATCAATCGTCTTTTGGTGGCAAGTGTCAACATGCCACCACCCCCATTTGTCGAGCTCGTTCTTCCAATTCGCCACGAGAGTACCTGGTACTACAAGCAAGACACGCGGGTACCACTTGTCATCGTGCTGGCGCCGCATCTTGCGCATCCGCTTGTTGTCACGCTCATCGGCTGTCTTACAGAAAGCAACCGTCAAAAAAGCGATGACCTGGATCGTTTTGCCAAGACCCATGTCATCGGCAAGGATACCACCTCTCTGATAGACGAAAAGCTCATGCAGGAACGCAACGCCTTCGACTTGATATGGACGTAAGAACTGAGCAATGGGAGCCGGTATGGAACCGCATGAAGCAGGCAGTTCAATATCCTCATACAGAGCGCGGGGCTGCATGTGTTCGGATATGGCGGGTCGCTCCTTGAGCGACTCAAGGCGTTCGTCGTCCGAAAACTCGACATCCTCGTAATCGGGTGGGAATTGCAGTCCAGCATCGCCTAGTTCATCGCGTTTGAGGGACATCGCGACACGACGACTGTGCAGATACTCCGGAAGAGTGCTCTCCATAAGAGCCTCATCGTCGTCAGATGGGTCGCCGTAGTGTCTTTCCTGGCGTTTCTTTGGATCAAGTACGGTCTTTTGCCTCTTGCCTACCATGGAATTCTTGTTCGCTCTCTTCTTCGTCTTTGCCCGCTGAGCAGCTTCCTGTTTGCGTTTTACTGTCTTGCGCTGTTGAAAGCTCTTGAAGGCTGCATCGCTATCCTCATCATCGGTGAAAGCCACTCTCTCGCCTTTGGCTTTGCGCTTGCGGCCAGAGGACACGCCTTCGCCATCATCAGAACTTACCTGGACAATGTCGCGGTTGTCCATGCCGATAGCGTTCATGTATTCGTCGAAGCTGACGTTCTGGTCTTGGCCTGGAATGATGTCGAGGTCTTCTCCTGAGTCCTCACCCTCCGCGATATTGACGCGTTCTTCGAGTGTAAGGCGGCGTTGATCTGAAATACCCAGTGTACGGGCCGCCATGTTGCATGTTTTATGGATAGACCTGAGTGACGGGTTGTTTGTGACGCGTCTTTGGCCTAAAGCAAACAAAAAGTCAAGAGGTGACGTTGCTTAGTACATCTGAAGTGAATGGTTGCTTCCAGGGTGGAGGCAGGCAGCAACGCGATGTCCCCCACTTTGCTTGTGACGCCAGCGAGAAAGTGAAGCTCGCTTCTTGAAATTTGTCGCATTCGAAGCGGCGGTCACTGACAAACAGGGAAAGCATTGCAGTGAGATCGCAGGATACCACTGCACGAATACGATGCCGCTCGATACCTCAACCTACATATTGGCGCATCTGCGCTTGGACGGCCGCCGATGGAACGAATTGCGCCGTCTCCAAGCTCAGATGAGCACGCAAGCAGCAGCAGACGGATCCAGCTACTTCGAAATGGGCAACACCAAGATCATATGCACCGTCGCCGGGCCACAGGAACAGAAGAGTGGCGGCGGTGGAAGGTCGCAGCAAGACAAGGCGCGCATTGAAGTAGAGGTCAACTTCGCCGGCTTTTCTGGCATGGACAGGAAGAAGAGGGCGCGAGGTGACAAGTATGCGATGATATGTCCTTGTCTCGCCAGAATGACTTGCTGACAATTTCATAGACGTACTAGCGAGATGCAACACACAATCGCGTCTGCCTTCGAGAGCACGCTCCTCACACACCTCTACCCGCACAGCACCATAACCCTCAACCTTCACATTCTCTCACAAGATGGATCGCTTCTCGCTGCCTGCTTAAATGCCGCTACTCTCGCTCTTGTGGATGCTGGTATCCCCATGACAGACTACATCTCAGCAACTACCGTAGCTACTACCGCCAGCTACGCAGACAAGGAAGAGGAGGCGGACCCATTGCTGGATTTGAATGGATTGGAGGAGCAAGAGCTTCCATTTTTGACCATCGCTAGCAGCGGGAGCGACGACAGAATTTGCAGTCTGATTCTCGAGACAAAGGTGCACATGGCGAGGCTGGAATCTATGATATCCGTCGGTCTCGATGGTTGCAGCCAGATTCGTGGTATCCTGGACGGCGTTGTTCGCGCGCATGGAAAGAAGCTGATTGAGGGCAAAGTGGGATGAACACTGCGATCTGTGCAAGACGGTGGAAAACTTGGCAGTTCAAGAGTGCCATCGTAAGAATGGACTTGAGTTCTCAAGGGTAAAGCTCCTTGACGTCGGAGGGACACAGCGGACAGCGCATGAACAAGCGAGCGTCCGTTGCAGACTTGTCACGCATGTTTTGCCTGAGTGGTCTACTGGCATGTACGGCACGAGTGATCGACATACGCTCCGCGCGACATGAGCGATGCCGACTTCCCGGCGAACGACGGCGAACGACGAGCTAAACGGAAGAACGCCCTAGGCACTGTATTGGTGTCTAATGCCGGCCGGGATGCTTAGTAAATATCTAGAGGAAATTGCGTCGACAATGCTGAGAAGACGCAGCACCGACGAAAGCCTGGCAATCCAGTGCCACGCAGCCGTTCAGGAATGCTGGTGTATATATTATACAGCGATTTGCAAGGAGCTACTGACCATTTCAAGCGCTCACTCCAAGGTTGCCATTGAAATTTTGGCCGCGTGTCAACGAATATAGTGCATGTTTGCATTACATGTATCAATCTGGCATCCTATCAGAGGCCCCGTATATGGACTTCTAAGCGCCAGCCCCTTCTCACGACAGACATACCGCCCACTAACAATAGATGTCACGCTACCAGGATGAGATCGCGACGTTTGTAAGGGCGCTAAATCGCATGACAAGACACAATGTCGGTTTCTATTTCAAAGATTGGCTTCTGTTTTTAACAAGACTTCTGCTCACAGATCCATCTCTTTCCCAAGTTCCTACCTTCTTGTCTGCCCCTGTACAGTCTGTGTTTTCGTAACCCTGGCGGTTCACTCACGATCATGGGATTGAAACATGTTCTTTCTGCTGCAGCTCATTTCGCAGTCCAGGCAATCGGCGCCTCCAATTCTTCTGACGCTGAAACATTCGTTTTCCGCTCTTCCTCCACAGACCAGACTTTCGTCTTCGCCCTCAATGCCGTGGAGGCGACAGGCGATCTATACTTTCATCTGGAGGCCCCAGCCGGACAGTCCTGGGCTGCCGTTGGCATTGGATCTGAGATGAAAGATGCTTTGATCTTTGCCGCGTATGCCAGCGAGAATGGTACAGGTGTGACTGTCAGCCCACGCATAGCTACCCGCCACTCTGAACCATCATACGCCAAGGATGTGAACCTACAGCAAATCTGGCCTTCGGAACTCAACGGGAGCAATACCATTGGCAGCGATGGAAGGCTGCGTGCCGATGCCGTTTGCAGAAATTGCACGTCATGGTTGTCCGGCGGTGTGAATCTGGACCTCACAGACACTGCAGCACCATTCATCTTCGCCGTTGGACCGAGCAAAGACATGCGCTCCTCGTCGCTCACAGCTTCTATGCGCCGCCACGATTTCTACGGCCACTTCACCATGAACATGAGCGCCGCGACATCCTCGGAAGAAGGAGCCGTGCCACCGCCCAATAGCAAAAATGGCACCTACGAACTCCGTGATGCGAGCGGCGCTAAAAACATGACTGCGGACAGTAGTACCGCACCGGCGGCGCATGCGCTGGTCATGATTGCCGCTTTCGTACTCCTATTCCCCCTAGGCTCGCTGGTGGTGAAAGTCTTGCAAAAAGCATTATGGCACGGCATCGTGCAAATCCTAGCCGTTGTAATGATCACGGCTGGATTCGGGCTGGGTGTCTATCTATCAACACAATACAACAAGGTATGTCGAACCCAGCCTGGCAAGCGAAAATTCGCTCGGAACTGACAAAAACCCCCGAACAAAGTCCAAGTCCTTCGCTTCAGCCCACCAAATCATCGGCCTCCTAGTCTTCATCTTCCTGCTGATCCAGCTCGGCCTGGGTCTTTTACATCACCGCACCTGGAAGCAGACCAAATCCCCGACCAAATTCTCCAAGATCCATCGCTATCTTGGGCCCGCGATTTTTCTAGCTGGCCTGATAAATGGCGGGCTAGGGTTCAATTTCGCAGGAAACTCGTCGTACAACCCTCGGTACGTCGTTGTCATCTTGGCCGTTGCGGTTCTATACTTTGGCATCCGCGGAACGGCTTGGTGGTGGTCTCGAAGGCATGGGGGGAAAAAAGAGCGGAAGCAGCAGCAGTGGATTGGTGATGATGGCTATCGTCAGTCTGGGCGGTGTGACCCTCAGGATCCGTATGGACATGCGGTGCCTTTGAGAGACATTCCGGGCCGGTCCTGATGTGGTGGAGATGAGGTCGGGCTGTGGAAAGATATGGGTTCTGGTTATGCCGATGACGATGCATCATGTGTATTCCAACGATCAATCGGCTAAGGCGCCTGCGTGATGAAAGTCCGCGGCGACGTCGCCTTAGAGAACAATCTCTCACCGGTTTCAAGTGATGATTTCCTACAAAAAGGTGAGTCGATGTTGGTTAGCCAACACCGGAAGACTTTGAACTTGAAGAACTGTCATGTCTAAGATGCTCCTCAACAGGGAATTATTACATGACAAGCGGAAATCATAGCCACTAGACCATTGGGGATGTAGCGAGTTGACACTCGTTAACGGTGGTTGCTCATAACAAGCAGCGGGCATCAGGAATCATATCTTTAAATTTGACACAGATCAGCGCCACTAAAAGGCGTTGACCTCGGCGCGATCTCTAAGGGCTCGCACCTTAGTACATTCACAATGGTAGTCTGGACATTAGCATTGAGCGATCGGCTATCAGCATCCCAGTCACGGACCGAATACCACGTTATCTAACAGCTTGCGCATCAACTCATCGCAGCCAGCAAATCTCCAAGGGCTGACTCAAGCAAGGCCGAACCACTTCATATCTTGGGCACTGTTCGAACAAAAAGTCAGCACAAATGTCCGTTGTTATATGCTCAACGAATGGACCTATCTAGGGAGATCACCTGTTCTAGAAGGCAGTATCTCAGTGGTCTAGTCTCGGTGAAGGAATTTTTTGTACACGTCCGCCGATACTTGCTCTCAGATCGGAATAGTCCACGGAGATCGACTCCTCAAGGAAGTAGTAGCTCAGCAGCTTGGGTGTTCCTGTGCGGATAACTACCAGTTGGCATGTGAGAGCTTCAGAACGCCAGTCAGCATTCGGTATCGACGGCTATCTTCGCTCGATGTAGCATCAGGTAGAACCAGAGATCGCAACTACATGAGTACACTTATCGTGAGTACACTTTGATGTACATGTAATATATCTACATTCTCAAGCCGTGCCATAAGTTTCATGACCGTGGGGTCGTTCAGTGTTCTCCACGTCCGCGTCCGGCATGAGAGTCTCGCGCGCATTTTCCGCCTCCTCCTCGAGCTTCTCCCTGTGCATAGTGTAGCTCTTACGCCAGACGTAGCCCACGAGCGCGATACCAACGACCAAAGCCGATCCCAACAAAAGAACATTGACGGGAATAGGGTCGTTGCCGAAAGCCTTGTGCGTCAGAGCGTCCAGACCCGCTTGGAAGAAGTTGAGCACTCCGGCGAGGCAGATTACCAGACCGTAGACTTTACCGAAAGTGGCGAAGCCGAAGACTTTGGCGCTGTAGTCGGATACCGCGGTGTAGTACAACGGTCGGTAGATGACGAAGAGACAGATGTTGGCGTACGCAGCCCACATTTGAGGTATGACGCCGAGGACTCCGATGGTGGTGGCCATGGTGACGAGCAGTCCCAAGACGAAGGTAGTGCTGGTGTGATCGAGGACCAGTCCAATGAAAGGCACGGCGATGACACCGCCTAGTGGTAGAGCAACGTCAAAGAATTCGTTCACTTGCACCGCGCGGGAGGGTGACTGCAGCATCTCGGTGTATTGGGTGCGGATTGTGGCGACGAAGTAGTTGATCCGCAGCATTTGGATTACGGTAAACAAGGTGATGAGTACAAACCATGGTGAGGCGATCTGTTGAGCGGCTGTCTTTCCGTGCAAGGCGCCGTACACCCCTGACCTAGCAGCTTTCTCTTGTTCGGCTTGGGCCTGAGTTTCTGCGTTCTTGTTGCCCAGCAAAGAAGTTTCTTCCTCCACGCCATTGGCACCAATGCCCTCATGAGTTGGGCTAGTATTGTTGGCAGAGCCATTGCTTTCGACTTGTTCGACCGTCTCGCCGAGAGTCTTGTAAGACTGACTTGGCATAATAAAAAGCTGGGCCAGCAAGATCAAGACCGGGACGATGAGGTAAAGCAAAAAGAACTTCTTTGGGCTTAATGCACCGTCTGTTCCCTGGTATATGAGGCGGTAGCCCAGAAGTATTGCACTGCTGGTGTCGAAAGCACCAGTCAAGAGAGCCAAGATCAAACCCGAGTGCTTCGGGAAAGTGTTGCTCAGTTGGAAAGAAGGAATGAAGATGAAAGGTCCGCCAAGTGCAAGGAAGAGATAGCCTGGGATGTATCCGTCAAAGGGAAGATCATTGGCAAAAGCCATGAGTAGTGCGCCAAGAGTCAGGAAGAAGACGCCGACCAAGCTTGCAATTCGAGGTCCATATCTGTCCAAGATAGTTCCGACAGGCAAAGCACACATGTTGGTGCTCACGGCAGCGACGGTGAACATCAGGTTCAGTCGTACCTCCTGCTCGTAGCATACCCACACACCCGCTCGAAGTTCATCTTCGGTACATTTGTCTTTGTAGACGCCCACATCGACCAAGACTGGCTTTAAGGCGGCATAGCCAAAGACAACTCCAGCAGCGAACAAGCAATACAGGACAGCAACAGCTACCTGGACGATTCGCTTGCTTTTGCTGGTTGCGAATGCCTGAGCCGGAGGTTCTTCTTCTTGGGCAATGGCCGGTTCCCAGTTGGCACCCGGTTGGAAAGATAGCTTTCGCCGTTGCGATCCGGTTGGCGACTGACCTCGCCAGCGGTCAAAGGAGTCGGAGCCCTTGTTGGAGGATGGGCGCCGTTCGATGGATGTCATTGTGGTTGTGGAGCTGATGACAATGATGATGTCCAACTGCAAGGATGCTCAGTCCGGCAAAACTTTATAGTCTTTGCGAGATGGTGATTTGGGTTGGCAACGGTCCCTCCCCACTTGCGGATCAGCTTCCGGTTGCCCTGGATGAGTGTCAATGATGCTGTTGGTCACGCGGCCTCGACCAGATCACGAGCAAGTCTTGTGGAAGTATTGACAGTAAATATACTAGGGACCACTGTCATACATTGCAGGGGTGCAAAATGCTGTGAAAAGAAAAACGCAGAAGGGGTCTGGATTCTCCAACCACATGCACGATAAGGCATGGCTTCACCATAGATTGACAAGAGGTCCGAGCTTTGCCTCGCCAGGTAATGGCATCGAGTAAAAGTTGAGCCGCTTGAACTTTCCTCTATAGACGACCCAGATAGAGGCAGAGGATGAAAAGGAAACAATGCATATGACCAATTATTGAAGAGAGTCTGAAAACTTCTCGCGTCACCAACTATGAGGCGAGCTCCGATAAGAGAGACTGGACGGTGCACTTGAACATCTCACATCGCATTGATGCGATAACAGAAGCCAACTTATGCCAACTCGCCACCTACAACACCTGGAAAAAAGATCAATGCTCTCCGCTTACTTCTCCACCCCAGATAGACTAGACTTCATTCCCCTTCAACTCGGTCGTCAGCTCATGCCCCTCCCTATCACCCGTATTCACAGTTCCAACTTTCTCCAGCATCATGATCCCCGTCTCAACGTCCGCAACAGGACGGTGTTGCACGCCTCGAGGCACCTTGAAGATCTCGCCGACTCTGAGCTCGACATTTTGATCTGGGCCGAGTTCTTCGGCGTGCTCCGGCGAAGTCGCTTTGGTACAGAGTTCGAGTCTCATTGGACCACCGGAGACACAATAAAAGACCTCGTCTGTGGCCGGATGACTGTGCCAGATGAAAGATCCTTGGATTTTAGCGAGTTTCAGGGTGTGGGAAGAGTCCACTGTCATGAGATGCTCCGGCTGCCAGTGGCCTTTGATGTTGTCGACGCGGTGGACGAGGTTAGTGGCTTCCATGATGGTATTTGGTCGTGTCTTGTCGGTTCGGTTGTTTCAACTGTTCTCGCTCAGAGGAGCGTGAGTACATCATATATGAGCGCGTGTACATCTCGCCAAGCGATAGGGCGTGTTGTCAACATATCTGCAGAATGTAATAGGTGCACGAATAGTAAAAGGCCGTCTTGCTTACATGTTCAACAAGTTGCTATCCGTCATGATTGCATACAGGGCGTATTTCAGCCTTGCCTTTGCGAACATGAAAGGCCGATGCAAGTCGCATGTTCGGCTCATGCATTATTTCGAATCGACGAAGAGAGACCATCTCATCCTCTGCCTGCCTGTATGTAATGCACTATGAGAGATGCTTAGTCATACGAGCCGTTGATCTGGTAAGACCCCAGATCTTCACGCATCGCGCCACCAACTGACTTCCCGAACATTTTTTGACACATGATCCCGCGATCTCTGGTAACGCCTTTCCTTGAGAGACCACTCTCCATACCCTCAGCCTATAAGTAGCAAAAACACCACCGCCAAAATGTCTGACGAAAACATCTACGACGAAATCGAGATCGAGGTGCGTCCTGTCGCAAAAGCCCAACACGACCAAAGCCTCTCGCTGACACCTTCACCAGGACATGACCTACGACGCCGATCTGCAGACTTACACATATCCCTGCCCCTGCGGCGACCGCTTCCAGATCACGATCGACGACCTACGAGACGGCGAGGAGATTGCTGTGTGCCCTAGTTGCAGTTTGATGATTCGGGTCATTTTCGACGCCGAAGACTTGCCCAAAGCAGAGGGAGAAGCGAAGGCTGAGGCGGCGTGAGAGGCTGAGATGGTCGCGGGGAAAGAAGAGAAGAGAAGGCTCTTATGAGCTCTGTGTAGAGGGCAGGCCACCGGACGGGCCAAGATGTTCGGCGTAGCTTCGTGCAATGCGCACAATGAGGCTGCGGTCTACGCGATACGCACATTTGCAGACACGAAGACGAAGAAGAAGACCGCGCCTAGGGACAATGTCCGCTGTGACATGCAGTTGCCATGCTGCATGCTAGCCACGTGCACGGGCGGCCGTATACCGCCCGCGTGCCTTGGGAGCGCTGGGGCTATGGAGAGTGCTGGAACGATTGAGCTCTCAATTCCACGCTCGGTGTCACATGGCGGATCTTTCCAAAGAAGGACGGTGGGGCATCATTCACGACATCCCTTGAGACAAGTTGGCATCAAGATTGTGCACAACCGCTACAAATCAGTCAATCGCTTAGTCTGAGTCTACTCATTAGAAACAGCTAGCTTTATCGGTCCATGATTGCTCCGCTGAGCCATGGCCTTCGAAACCATTTAAATCCTTTCTCGTCCCACCCATGCATGCAGTGCTCTACTGGGTCGGATCCTTGCTGAGCGCCGCCTCCATTTGCTCTTCATGTCCGCTGATGTCCACGCTGAAACCAAGCTCCTTCCTCAAGATCTCCTCTAGAGAGCTGCCATCCCGAAGGTAGACCCATTCACCCTCTCCTGAGCCCTCCTTTTCGTTCATGCCCTCGCCCTGGATCGTCCAGTCGAAGCGCTTTGGGCCGGAGATAGGCGATGAGAGCCAGATTTGCTTGTTGGGAGGCTGCTTGTTGAGTACGTAGGTACCGTTGGGCGGGAAAGTGATATTAAGGACACCGGCCTGTCAATTCGTTAGTTCGTTGAATCCTTGCTCTGCACCGATCTTTCCCGTTATGGTGGTATACGTACGGAGTACTCAACCTCCACGTCCTCTCTGCCCTCTTGCACCTGCTCCGCCTTTTCGTGAACCTTCTCCAAGAACTCATCAGCCCGAGCGTGGAACTCATCGTCCGTGACCTCGGCAGGCATGAGATTCGCTGTAGAGGACTCGCGCTGAGGGGTGCTCGGGTTCTCAGTATCAGGCATGATGCCGGTAGCCTTGGAGGCACTGAAGGCAAAGCTTCGTGAGCAGCTTACGGCCCTGATGGCGGGCACGACGCGGCATGGCTGGAGGTGGAAGGCATTGGCCTGGCGCGAGCGGACAATGGAGCGGGATGCGGAGCGGGTTGCCTGGCTGAGCAGGCGAGAAGCTGACGGGGCGGACATTGTGTGAGTTGATTTGATGGGTAGGTGAGGTTGACTGTTCAGGTAGTTGGTAGATGAAGATGAGAAAGGTACTGTACGGCGTTTGGACAGGCAAGCCAAGCTATGATGATGATGGAGGAGCTCCAGGTGCTCGCCGCGTGGTTTCACATGGCAAGCACCAAGCAAAGCATGGAAGCCACAAGCTTGCGGAGAGACCCCGCATTCAATCAAATGAAATCGGCTCCTTGGTGGTTCCTTAA
>Ga0265798_10007167_pt1 | contig 14496 bp, 9 predicted proteins | sample P3T30metagenome_FD_192430 | JGI IMG/M metagenome (GOLD analysis project Ga0265798, IMG submission 192430) | Plant litter microbial communities from East Loma Ridge, Irvine, California - P3 T30 | ecosystem: Environmental > Terrestrial > Plant litter > Unclassified | place: USA: California...
AGCGGGCACAGGTGTACTGCGGCTGCGGACTGCCCTTACGTCCGATGCTTGTGTTCTTGGTGCTGCTGCAGCAGGCAACAGCAGCGGTAGCAGCAGCAGCAGCAGCAGCAGCAGCATCCTCGGCCAGCGAAGCCCCATCAGCCTGTCTGCAATAGTACTCCACGAGATGGTCTGTGCGGCGGAGAAAGAAGCCGAGGTCGGAGTGCTCCGCGGTGGAGCCGCCTTCCCGCAGCGCGCGCATCCACGTGCACTGAGTCAGTACAGTGAAGGAGCGCTTCAGAGCTCCAGCGGAGTTGCCGCACAGCTTGCGCGCAAATTGCGTCACCTCGTCCGCGTAGAGCTTCCTCATGGCGTCACTAAGGCCGAGGCTCTTGGCCTTCTCGTCCTCCTTGCCGTCGAGGACGCCCGTCTCCGCGTCCCACGCCCACGATGTGGGCAGCTGCTGCTGCTGCTGCTGCTTGCGGCCGCTCGGCTGGATCGCGCTCGCGATCGGCTGCTCGGCAGTGGCGCCAGCTGAGCACATCTCTCGGCAAAGCTGCGAAAAGAACGCCTGCCGCGCACGTGCGACCACCGACTCGTCGAAGGCGCGGCGGATGAGGAGGAAGCCGTGCTCCAGCAAGCGCGTGCGAAGCCGGCCGTACTGTCCGGCCTCCCAGTCAGAGGTGGAATCGTACATGACCGGCTGGCCTGCAGCCAGGCGAGAGAAGCTGCAGCTCTCCTTGCCAGCGGATATCTGGCCGGCAGAGCTGCGCTTGCTGACAGCGGGAGCAGCTGCTGCAGCAGAGGTGAACGGTGTGCTCGCCTCATCTGCATCTGCCAGGACTGAACCTGCGCCACTAGTTGGCGTAGCCGACTTGCGCTTGCGCGTCGCGCTGCCCGCAGCGACAGGCACCACGCGGGATGATGTGCTCTTATGCAGGTGGCTTGTAGACCGCTCGCTGCAGCTGTCGACACTGCGCAGGTCGATGCCTTCCGCTACCGTCTGCATCTGCACAGGCGTGGGCGGCACGAGCCTAGCCACCGCCTCGGGCGCCACTCCGTGCCGCCAAGCCAGGTGCGCATACACCGCACGCTGGAGCTGCTCATCGGACAGCGGAGAATTCTCCAGCGGCCAGCGGAGATACTCTGTGCTGTTGACCGTGAGCACGATGAGTTCCCAGTGGACACCGCCCACGTGATGCAGCAGCACTTGGTGAGAGGCGCGTCGCTCGCCCGCACCAGCGCCAGCAGCACTGACGACGGCGGTGTGGATGCTGGGCCCCTGCAGCTCATCTCCTTTGAAGGCGTAGGTGCGGAAGTTGATGCCGAGGCGCAGCGACAGCAGGTGCATTTCCCTGTGGCCGCCCCACTGGTGCTGCTGGAAGAACTGCGAGGCGAGATATCCTTTGCGCCTGTCGTCAGGAGAGTCTCCCCACACTGCCCCGAATGCCCGCTTTTGATCTTCGGGCGAGAAGCCAATCTTGTCGAGCACCTTGTTGTCTTGCACCGACTCGATGCCGTCTCGCAGCGCCTGGTGGAAGGCGGGCCAAGTGTAGGCGGAGTCAGCTGCACCGGACAGCTGCTGCGCCTGGTAGCCAAGAGAGAGGCCCACCGCATGATAGAAGCACTGAAAGTGTTCACCATTTGTCTGGACGACCCGCACCTGGACACACGGTTGCGATGTAGCAGCTGCAGCAGCAGCAGCCGGCGGCATGGTGGGAGCGTGCTTGGCTGCAGCAGAAAGGACGTCGGCCGGCCGAGCTTCACCCCCGCGCAACGCTGCGGGCTCCGTCGTCGCATGGGAGAGCGACGCAGCCAAGTGAATGAGTGCGCTGTCGCTCTGCTCGCGCGAGTCGAGTGTGACAGCAGCGAGCGCCGGAGCCAGCACTTCCGGCCGCGCAGACGTCGGGGCGGCCGCGGTGGAATTCGTCGAAATCGCGTTGGGCGGACCGATCGAAGTCGCGTGGCATGGCAGGCTGACCCAGTGCAGCCCGATGCTCTGCGTGTCCGACATGTTGCGCATGGAGCATGCGTTCTTGTGAGCGAGCGCAGGAAAGCAGAAAGAATCAGCTGCACAGTGTCACGCGCACAGAGAGAGAAAGAGAGAGAGACAGAGAGAGGGAAAGTGTGAGGAGGTGCGAAGTGTGCGTGGGAGGTCAAGAGCGAGGAAGAGGGATGCAATTGCTCGCACCCAAACTCTCGGACAGCGGCAGCCGCAGCGCGCCACGACGTGAGAACTGACTGGCTGAGAGGTTCACTTTCTGGTTGTTGAGGGTGACTTCGAGCATGTTGGCTGGGCTGGAAATCTGTGTCAGAGAGGAGAGAAAGCGAGGCGGCCAGCGGTTCGTGTGAGCGCGGGCGGTGCAGTGGCAGCCCGAGATGCATCTTCGCTTGCCTGCAGCTCCAGCGCAGCACTGACAACGACATAGACTTTGCTGGCGTCGGTGTGGGAGTGGTACTGCACCGAGCGTGGAGGGAGCTTGAGATAGCCGCTGCTGCAGCCCGCCACACCGAACTTGTCGCTGCTCACTGCATGCAGCAAGACACACACAGCACGGTGCCACACAAACAGCGTCAGATACACTCGCGCTAGCGCTGCGTGCTCTCTGCGCCGCAGAGCAATCAACTGACCTTGCGGTGGCAGACTCTGCGTCGCGCTGGAGACATCCAGAGGCTGTATCTCACTGTCGATGTGGTAGCGCTGGAAGAGCCGCTCCGTGTCGATCACCTGCGGCTCGACTTGGTCCGCGACGAAGCACGAGAGCGTGTCGGGCCAGCTGGTCGCCTCGCTGGCTGCGGAATCGCTGGCGCTCACAGAGGCAGCGCTGGACTCCACCGCCACGCTCCACGCAGCCGCACCGCTCGTCTCGCGGCTCTGCCGCGAGAGCTTCTCCAGCGTGTCTGCACATACAAGGAGACAACGACGAACTCACAGCTAATGAGCGCAGCACGGCAGTGCCGCCGCTTGGTTCGCAGAGCTGGGTGTGTCGCAGCTGGCTCGCACTGACTCTTCAGTTTGCTCGGCAGTGGCTGCTGCTGCTCGCACGTCACCGGCTGCAGCTGTGAGTCGTCGTCCCACTGCTCCTTGTCCCACCCGTGCAGAGTGCAGATGCAGAGCGAGCACTCATTGTGATGGAAGTCGTCGCTCTTCTCGGTGCACGCGCTGCAGGCAACGGGGTTCATGGCGACGAAGAAAGGCCGCAGCTGGTGCAGCGCATCCAGCGCCCACTGGCCGTCGCGGATGAGCGAGTCGAGCTCCTTCGTGTCGCCCGCTGCTGCCCTCTCCTCCAGCACCGGATAATGGCCCACTGGCCGAAGGGCGCCGCGCGGAGAGCGCTGCAGAAGGCGCAGGTCGGCGAGCACTCCACGCAGCCAGCCACAGGTGAAGTTCGGCGGAGCAAAGCTGAGCAGCTTGCGCATCAGCTGGGCAGGCGACAGCAGGCGCTGCAGGGCGGGCAGCTGCATCCATGCTTTGCACGCTGTGGCGGTCGGATCCAGCGAGTGCGGAGCGAGGAGCTGCTGCAGCTGGGCGAGGTAGCTGAAGTGGCTCCGAAGTCCGGCGAAGCTGCTGGCCAAGTTGTCTTCCGTCACCACGTTGCAGGCGAAGGAGACAGTGTTGCCGCAGGCGGTGCTGAAGCCGAAGTGCGCGCAGTCCCCGCGAGCAATCAGCACCTGCCCAGCGGAGAGAGTGCGGCGCGTAAAACGGATTTTGTGCTGGCGCAGCAGCAGCAGCGAGGGGAAGATGGACTTGCTCATGAGCAGCACAGGCGCCAACTCTTGCTGCGCTTCCGCCTGGTCGGGCCATATAGCACCGAAGAACTGCGCTGCCAGCTGGTGGAGCTTGTCCATCTGTCCGGGCGCGAGGATGATCCACTCGGAGGAGCCCGTCAGCTGCTGGTGCACGAAGGTAAAGAGCAGCTGCTCCACGTGCAGGTTGAAGAACTGAAAGCCGAACTTGACGTACAGGTAGCTGCTCGACACGCCTTCGAATTCCACTGCAGACAGATTGACCAGCAGCTCGCGGTGCAGCGGCGACTGGTCCGGGTACAGCGAATGGAACGCCTGCAGAACGCTCGGGTGGTGGGCCAGCCACGCAAATCGAGCGCGTAGAAGCGCACGGTGCGCGTGGAAGTACTTTTGGCTGCCCAGCAGCTTCGGGAGCGAAGGCGCCCTCTGGGCGCCCTCAGCAAGCACTGCTGCCAGCGCCGTATCGTGCTGCTGGAAGAATCGGTTCCGACCGTCGTTTCGGCCCTTCTTCATGTTGCGGAAGGGCACGTCCTTCGCGTAAGGCAGCGAGCACATGTTGGCCGCGGGCTGCGGGCGCGGCTGTCCTGCGAACAGCGCCTCCACATCTTTTTCGATCCACAGCAGCACCTCCCCGGCCGACGGCGGGGAGGGCGCGCTGCCGGACTGAACTGCCGCCTGCACGCGGGAGTGGACGCTCCTCGACGTCAGCCGCTGGCCGTAGCCGTTGTCGTTGACGCACGCGAAGGACATGTCGAAGAGCGCGGCGGATTTGACGCTCGCCACTCCCAGCGAGGGCAGATCGCACATCTGCTCCACACGCGCGCGGTCCACGCAGTGCACTTGGAAGAGCAGCGGGTGGCTGCGGACTGTGGAATCGTGCGGATCCGAGCAGGAGCGCATTGCTGCGCGCAGGCGCGGCTCCATGGGCAGAAAGTGCGCAAGAGGCCCGTCCAGCTCCAGCTGCCGCACGAGGTTGGGCAGGCCGCTCACAGCCTCCAGATGCTGCTGGAAACTGTCAGCAGCAGACTGATGCTCGTTGCTGCTGCCCAGCTGCAGCTGCGCTTCCTCTGCTGTAGAGCCCTGTGCACGTGTGTTCGCTGGGCCGCTCTTTCTGCCTCGCGCCGCCTGCGATGAGCCGCGAGCAGCGCGGGCTGCTCTGGCAGGCGGGGTGCTCTTGGGTGGCGCAGCGGCAGCGCGAAGAGAAGGCGCTTGCGAATCGCCGTCGTCATCCACCTCCATGGGCGAAGCACGGCCACACTCACTGCTGCGGCTCTGCGACCCATTGGAATGATCTGCTTCTCGCTCCTCTTCGCCCTCTTCCTGCTCCTCCGGATCCGCGGCCGTTCGCTGGGGCTCCGCTTCTGCCGCCTCGCTCTGCTCCTCTGCGCGTGCCTCGAGAAATTCCTTCTCCTCGTCCTGTGACTCCATCATCTCCGAATCCGCCGACCCCGCGGGCGCAGCGCTCGAAGCTACTGCGAGTGCGGCGCTGCGCTTGCGAGCCGCCTCATCGCGCTCGTCGACGGCGGAAATGTGCAGACGCGCCTCTGCTGCAGCGGCGTACATGAGCAGCACAATGTCGAAGTGGAGGAGATCCGCCAGGGATCTTGCGCTGTGATACGTATCGCCAGTCGCGATCGGCATGTGCTCGTTACACACTCGCTGCAGCACGGAGGGATAGACACTGTCAGATCCTTTGCAGGGAGCATCTGAGCGGCTGTGCATCTGCTTCCACGCGAGGAAGGATTGGCTGGTCTCACGGCCGCACATGCGCAGCACGCAGAGACCCTCGAGAAAGCGCTCCGGCTGACGGCTGCTCACCCCGTGCGCCTGGAGCATGGCGCACGCCTCCGTCATGCCGACGAGATTGGCGCGCTCTTCCGACGAGCCCGGCAGGCGCACACCGTACTCCGTCTGCACGAGCAGCACGTGGAAGGCGAGCACGGCTAGCTGGGAGATGCACTCCTCCGCGTGGGAGCCGCTGCCTGGGATGGAGTCGAGTGTGAGGCGCCGGCCGCATTCGAAAAGAGGCACCACACAGTTGAGGGCCTGCTGCAGCAGAGCAGTCGTGCCGGCTGCATGGTTGAAGAATGCGTCGCACACCGCCGTCGTGAGCTGCGCGATGCTGCCGCTGGCGCTCTTGCACCTCTCCACCTGCTTCGTGGAGCGATGCTTTGGCTCGATATCGACGATGAGACGGAGAGACTCGAGGAGAGCCTCTGCAGCAGTGCGGAGGTCGCTGAGGCACTGCCGCTGGGCTGAATGGTCAGCGGTGCGGCGGGCAAAATTTCTGCCCGACATGGAAGTGCCGATGACGCCAGTGCTAACGCCACGGCCAGCAGTGCCAGCACCGACAAAGCGGCGACACTTTGCCGTGCGCTCGTCATGCGGGTCCACCAGCGCCACGAGGGCGGCAGAGTAGACTTCCTGCCAGCGCAACGAATGCAGAATACAGCGCACTGAGCGACGCGGCTGAGTGCGCAGCATTGTTGCACAGCATTGCGCACTGTACGAAGCATGCACATGTTGAGACTGACCTGTGCCTCGGCCATGTAGAAGCGCCAGTGGCTCACCGCCTCCATGCCGATGGCCAGGCTCGGAGCAGTCTGCTCCTTGAGTAGGCTGCCCTCGCGCAGCTTGGGCCACGCCGAGCGCTTCCAGCCCCACAGCAGTGCGCGGGTCTGGCTGTGCCAACCCTGCAGTGCCTGCGCCTCCTGCGCTCTGTCCAGCCGCAACTGCTGTGCTTGCTCCTCTGGGTGTTGCTGTTGCTGCAGCTGCGCGTCTGGTACACGCGTGATGATTTTGGTGCAGCGCTGCTTGACTTCTTGCTCGGAGCTGGCGCCCACGAGCAGGTGCGACCAGCACGGCTGGCGGAGGTGGGAGGGAAGCGCCGTCCAGGCCGGCATGGCGTGGCGATTCACCAGCACGAGGAGCTTGTTCCAGCTCAGTTTCACTTCGCCCCAGTGGTTGGCGAGGTGAAACCAGAACACATGGTCGCTGGGATCTTCCAACAGCGCGCGCAACGAGTTGTAATGTTTGTTGATAGCGCTGAGATCCGTAGCGGAAATCCGCTCCGCCTCGAGCAGCGAGGCGCTGCTCAGCTCGCTCATCAACTCCTCCGCATGCTTCGGGCAGATGGAGGCCTGCGCATTGGGGCGCGGGCGCATGGAGCGGATCCAGATGGCGCGCGCCCACACCACCACCAGCTGGAACTTGATGCCACTCGCCGCTTGGATGGCATTGCGCAGCACCGACGCAGTGACGCCATCCGCCGCTGCGCTGGAACAAACAGAGCCGGAGAAGAAGGCGAAGAGATCGCTTTGCGAAGAGCTGATGCTGCCTGCTGCGCCAGCGGGAGGTGGTAGCTGCAGCAGTGGGCGCGCAGCAGACGCTGCTGCTGCCATGCTGCGTGCGCGAGAGCCCAGGCGCAGCCTGCCGACAGATCAGCACGAAGAATTCATGGCAGACACATGCATGAGCAACTGCAATCTTTTTCTGTTTGGCGCGCTCCCTCGCGACCGCGGCAGTGCTGCGATGCGACGACGGCGAAGCGAATATGAAACGGATCGCGGCCGCGGCTTCGATCCGTTTCATTTGCGCGCAGCTTTTTGCCCTGTGTGCACTGCATAACTTGAAGATATGTTTTTGCTTGATTTGAATCTCAATGTCGATGTTTGATTGTCTGATATGGATGAGGTTTGCGGATTCCGCAAACCTCATCCAAATCTGCTCGCGTTGTACAGCAGTGACACCGTCGCAGCAGCAGCAGCAGCAGCAACAGAGTATGTGCGCAGGAGGGGCGGGTGACCATGAACATGGCCGTGCAGAGAAGCGTGAGCAGTTGAATGACAGTGAGTGGCTCTCTGTTCATGTGTCTGGCACAGCCACCTCCAAACCGCTATGGCAGCAGTATGCAACGATTTGCTGACAGCCCTCTCTGGCGACCCAGCCCTCGGGCTGGTAGATGCAGTAAAGGAGGCTGCGTACTCAGCCGCCACCCTGCTGCAGAACGCGCTTCATTCAGAGACGGCAGCGCGCGTGCTGACGCTCTACCGCTACACACGTCTGCAGAAGAAGCTGATGTGCAAAGGCAGGAGCAGATATGCTGCAGCGGCCAAGCTCAACAAGTATCTCACCGCAGTCTATGGAGAGACAGAGTGGCAGAAGAAGGTCAGCAGCGGCGCATCTCGCCTCTTCCAGCTGTTCGCTGCGCCTGCCAGAGATGATGAGTGGTGGCCGTCACTGCTGGGCGAGATTGTCACATGCGTACGTGGTGGGTCCCTGAAGCATCTGCACGAGGCGCTCCTGATGTTCGCCCGCCATCGCCGCAGCATCGCCAAGAGGTACACGCCGAAAAGTCGACTGCAGCTGATCCGTTACTACTTGCTGACGGAGCAATGGACTGCACGGCAAATTGAAGCTGACTTACAGCAGATGGGCGTCATCGCAGCTGAGCATCCATTGCCTGCTGCGCATGCAGATCCACTGCCAGCATCGCCCTCGCCATCTGTGCATGCTGCATCTTCACCTCTGCTGCAGCAAGAGCCTTCTGCTCCTCTGTCACCTGCCTCTGCATCTGATCAAGTCGAGTCCCATGCACTTGCGCAGTCACCTGTTGACCATGAGGCGGCTGAGGAAGGTGCGTGACAGCGCATGATGCATCTGCAAGCGGACTCGCACCGCAGCCAGACCTGACAATGTCATGTGTGTACTAGACTGACATGATCTGGTGGATGTGATTCGCTTTGCGCTGACTCCTTCACAAAGTAAATGCGCCGGTACCTGCTGCAGCTCAGCCACTGGGTCTCAGCGACGCTCACCCGAAGAGTAGCGCAAGCATCGGTGTGAAGCGGCCATTGGAGTCAGCCTCCGAATCGGGCGTGGCAGACGATGGCCAAGTGCTGCAGCAGGAAGACGCGGTGGAGGCGCAGGGCGAAGATGTGGCGGAGCAGCAGCAGCACGCAGCTCACGCTAACATGCACAGTGCGCTCCCCAGCGCCAAGCGCCGGCGGCTACAACGCGCCGACAGTGCCGACTCTTACTTACGTGGAACGGAGCTGCTGCACCAGCTGCATGAGGCGCAGCAGCTTGCATCAGCCGCACAAAGCAGCGCTGATCTCGCAAAATGCCAAGCTGAGCTCGCCAAGTGCGTAGACTTGCTGGAGCACACGCATGAGGATCACATCGCTCGTGTGCAAGGCACGCTGGAGGCGGGGTGTGATCCCCATCCCACCGCCAGCTGCTTGTGGGAGATGGTGCAGCTTCAGCAGAAGGCGGAGCTGTGCCCAGCAAGCGAGGACATTCCGCTTCTTTACCCTGTCACCGACGCCATGGTGCAACGGTGGGAGAGTGATGTGTAGGAGGTGCAAGCGGCTCTGCGGGGGGAGATGCTGGATCCTATCATCCTTGTCTCAGCCGAGCAAGCGAGCACCGTCATCAACCATCTTCGCGTCATGTTGCAGACGCTGCAGAATGCCCAGGACTCGCAGCAGCAACTTCCCCGCATGGAAATGCTGCTTCTTTGCAAGAAGCTACATATGATCGACCAGATGCGCCCTGCTGACAACGCCGGAGCCACAGATCAGCCGTGGCAAGTGGTGGAGTTGCAAGCATTGCTAGCGCAGGCGGTGTCGCACCCGCTGGTCTTTGCGCAGCTGCTGCGCTGGCCTTCTTATCTCTTCGCAGAATCTCAGCACCAGATCGACCTACACGCCGCAAAGCTCTATGCAAGAGCTGCAGTGAGTGCTGCTGCGCGTGGCGAATACGGCCACACAGCGCGTCTCATGGTGCAGCAGTGCAAGGTTCTGCAGCGTGCGGAGTGCCTGCATCTAGCGCTACATTTGAAGGACGTTAAGCCTCCCACACCCTCGCTGCTGCTGGTGCGCCAAATACACACGAATGTGCCTGCAGCAGGCCCACCGCCGAGACTCGACATGGTGACGCTCAGCAAGGAAGAGTGGGCAGCGGCACTCAGCTCAGTCTCAGCCGACGCAGCCACGCGAGAAATGAAACTTCAGCAGGCACGGAATGAGGACACGTCGAACATGTCCAGGCGCCAGCAGCGGAGGCACTCTAGGCATGTGGCCAAGCTTCGTGAGAAGGCGCATCATGCGCAAACCAAAGCAGTCAAGCTGTCGAAGCACTCCACCTCCTTACGCGCAGCAAGATTGCAGTCGCTCAGGGTCCTCCATCCAGACCAGCGACCCGGTCTCGCCACAGCCGGCACAGAATTTGACAGGGCCCGCAAGGCCTGGGAAGAGCTCATCATGTACAACGAGGCTGCTCCGCAGCTGCGAGAGTTCCAATCGCTGCATCAGCAGGCTATGGAGCAGCAGCAGCAAGCAGCAGCAGCAGAAGCAGCATCGACAGCAGCAGCGGCAGCAGAAGAAGAAGAAGAAGAAGAAGGAGAAGGAGCAGGGGAAGAACTGGAGGATGATGCTCAAGTGTCTCCCTTGGCTGTTATGGAAGATGAAGAGCCATTCACATATGCGGAAATTCCAGGCAGCTAAACCTAGCAAGCGCTCGCTGCTCAGCCTCCTCAGCCACTCACTCAAGAACAGATGGAAGAAAGGAGGCTGCAGCGAGGAAGTACCGCTCCTCCACTGTACGCCAGCACCACATTGCCTGCAGCTTGTATTGCACTCACTGCGCCACAGTGACTCATGTGTGCTGCTTGGCGTGTGTATGTGCATGCGCAGTTCGCGGCGACCCTTCCGCCAGCAGCAGCACCACGGTCTACACCTGTGCGCTGAAGCAAAGGGGTGTTCTCTCATCATGTCAGTCAACAAGCGCGCCACAGCCAATGGCTGACAGCATGACATAGGGTACGGCTCACGGTGGCTGTGACGTGTGCCCGCTGTCAGTCGCCCCGCAAGCCGCCCTGACTTGTTTTTTGAGACATCGTTCCTCTTTGCATTCGCATGATCATGAGGTTGAACCACGTTGTTTGTTGCGCTGAAAAGCAGAGCTAAGTTGTTTGATCATGACCAGAACCAGCGGTGGCAGCGTCAGCTTTGCGGCTGCGTCGTGAGATACTGTCACGCTCTTGAGCACAGCTGCCAGCGCCTCAATGTTTTCCTGCGAGAGTCCGGCATCAAGCCGCGCATGTGCGTTTGCCAGCTGTTCTTGAAATGCGCATCGAAGCAATGCGGCTGCGTGAAGGCTAGCAGACCTTGCACCAAGCAGGGCGACAAGACGGACGAGGCGCACTGGTGCGCATGCGGCGAAAACTGCCAGACCGCGCGCAAGCAGAAATAACTCTGACCAGCACCTCCACTACATTTGACGTTGACGATCCATAAAAATCTGAAAGCATACACTATTTGAATTTCAGTGCCGCGTTGTTGAAGACCAGCGCACGCCGCGGAATTAGCTAGCTCTGCCGCAGAAGTAGTTATGCTGAGGATCAGTCTTGCTGTGCTGGGCAGTTCCAGCTTTGTTCACAAAATGTTCCAGCGTTTGCGAATCGATGCACTCATGACTTTTCGATATGCCAGTCTGCTAGAAGTGTGATGAAACATCATGATTCAAATGTGGCAAGAGAGATCTAGATCACAAAGCGAGCTGCTGAGCCTGTGCTTTCGTTCTTGCACAAGCCAGCCAGCACTTTTGCTAATTGTCGAAGATTGGCAGCTGACGGGGCAGCATCGAGTTGCGCGTGCTGCTGAGCAAGCGCTTGCTGCTGTGTTCGCCAGTCGTGTCGTGCGGCGAATCTGCGCACCTCTGCCACTGCGCTGGCTGCTTGCGCCTCGTCGGGCAGCAGAGACGGTTGACGAAGGCAGGAGAAGGCGAGCACGCCCACGCTGAGCTCCCGCACCAGCTGTGGCATAGGAGGCGCCCAATCGAAGCTCCACGGGCCGCGAAGGCGCTGCGCGCGGTACCACGCAGAGGTGTGCAGGAAGATGGCGCACAGGGCCTTGACCTGCTTCGCTCCGTGCACCACTCCTTGCGACTGCAGCGCCGCCACCAGAGCGAAGCAGTAGCACGCCAGAAGGGGCGCCAGCGGGAGCAGCGGAGCCACGTCGATCATGCCCGCCAACGTGCTCGGAGATAATTCATCCACCGCAGACACCCACTGACTCACAGCGCGCACGCGCACGCACACACACACGTGGACACGTCTCGAGAGAGTCAGTTCTAGTCAACTGCGCTGCTTGCGCGAAGCTGTGCACAAAGCAACTGGCTGAGCTGAGCATGCGCACTCACCAGATCGTACATGCGCGCGTGATGGGGCGCAATTGCTCCGACGAGAGCGATCGCTGTGAGCGTGTCCTCGCGCGCCTTGGTTGGCGCGCTGTCGGAGAAGCGCGGTCCGTCCTTCCGCACCTGCACCCACAGCATGTCGCTGCGCCGGCAGACCTTCGCGGCGCTGTTCACGTCGGCCAGCCTCTCTTGCCAGTCGCGCAGCGAGAGCGGCTGCGGCAGCTCGCAATGCACGAAGGCGCACTGCAACACGCAGGAGCTCGCAACCAGCATCGCGGTGATGTTGGCCCGCCCGTAGAGCTCCACCAGCTCCGCCAGCGCAGAGCCGCAGCGCCACGCGCACGAGAAGGGATCCATGCGCCGCTGCCGCATCCATGCAGAGAAGAGCTCCAGCCGCGTCTGTGACAGTCCGGACGACGCTGCCACCACCGCATCGCCTTCGGACGCTCTCGAGAGAAAGCGCTGCAGTGTGGCGACGAGCTCGCCATCCGACGGAGGATCGGTCGCGAGAGCAGCTGCAGCGCTGGCGCCAGCTGCAAATTCCGGTGCTGTAGAGATTGCCGCCATCCGACGCGCGGAGGCCGACGGCTCTGCCGCAGCCAACGTCGCCAGTGCAGCAGCGCTGGCCACCGAAGCCACGGGATCCTCCAGCTGCTCGCGCTCGGCCACGCTGAGTGATCGGCCGCTGTGGTCTGCCGGCTCCGGATCCGCTGCTGCGGCATCGCCTTCCAGCAGTCTGAGCGCACAGCGACAAGCCAAATGCGACTCTCTGCGCATTTCCTGAACAGCGTGTGGCACCTCCGCTACAGACGAACTCGCAGCCAGCTGCAGGTTGGTGTTGTCATCATTGTCGCCGGAGGGCTCGCGCTCGGACGGCGCCATCGCCTTCCTCTTGCGATTCTTGGTGGCGCGCTGATTCTCGAAGAACTTGCGAACGCGCTTGAGCGGCTCGGCGGTCTGCTGCGCGAGCTGGATGAGAAGGGGCCCATCGGGCTGCTCGTTGGTTCTCCACACCGCCAGCAGGCAGTCGAACTCGCGGGACGACAGCAGCTGCAGCTGCTTGCCAGAGTCGCGCCCACCGGATGCAGCAAGACGTGCCTGCACCGCAGAGGCTGCGTGCTGCAGTTCCGTCATCCGCGCGCAAGCATGGGGTCCGACTCGGGTTGGGAGGCCAGGTGGAGGGGGGTTGCGCCTGCAGCTGAGTGCAAAGTGGCCGCACGAGTGCACTGCCAAGCGAACACAGCACATCAGCGAAGAGATGAGCACTTCCCCTATCCCACTTCCAAGTGAGAATGCTCAGGGCGCAGATTGGAGTGTGTTGGGACCGGCTGAGCGCGAGTGTGCGGCCCGTTTGGCGGCCTGCTCGGAGGCCAACCCAAGCGCAGCCAGCAGCCTGCTGCTGCTTCCTGTTTGGCGTCAGAATCGAAACCCGCCGCCGAGTGGCCTCTGCGCTGCAGGCTCAGGCAGCGCATGGACAGGGAAGGGCTGCACGCAGAGACAGACGAGACGAGTGCGCTGGGCCCCCTAGCCTGTGGCCAGCTATGCAGCGCTCGCAAGCGGCGCTGGCCCGGAGTCACAGCGCCCCACTGTGAATCAGCTCGTCACCATGCCGCCGGGCAGCGCACACGCAGCCACACGCCCGAAGAGCAGAGAGCAACGCGCTTCCCATGGCAGTCCCAAATCTGCTGCTGCTGGCGTGCAGGAGTCCATCGCCAGGTTCGACGCGGTCGCGGCGCTCAGGGCAGTCGCAGCGGCTGGCCATGGCAGCCCTCAGCCTCACAGCACTCCGCCCGCGTACGCGTCTGCACCGGCTGACGCCTCTCTCCCCAGTACCGCTCCCGCAGCTGCAGCGCATTTGGGGTCGAACGCGCCGGCGCCTCGCATGCGCAGTGCTCCTCGGAGGCAGGCTGCGGTACCGCTCCTCGCTGCAGCTGCAGCTGGAGTATCATGTGCAGCTGGAGCTGACGCACCTGCTCCAGTAGCTGCACCTGCGCCGGCGATCGTCTTGGAAGCGCACGCGGTAGCTCCAGATCATGTGGCAGATGCAGGCGCAGCTGCGCATGCGGGTGCAGCTGCAGCTCCGCCTGAGGCGGCGCCGGCGCCCTCCCAGCGGGTGCCGCTCCAGCTCTCCCGCCGCTCGAAGGGCCGCATCTCCATTCACCTGGCGCGCCTCTTCCGCCTCTATCTCACGGAGGAGGACTTCAACAAGTACGGTCGAGGCAAGACGACGCACGTGGAGACGAGAGAAGAACTGTCTGCCATCTTCGGCGTGAGGCGGGAAGACAACTCGAGCGGGCGAGCGCGCAAAATATTTGTGCGCCTGGGGGCATGCAAACTTGTCAATGCGGTACTACACCATCTACAGAGAGGGCGCCAAGCGAGGGCAGAAGCGCTGGCCATGGATGCTTGAATTGTCAACTGGTGGCTGCTGCTGCTGAGGCCTGGCAGTGTATGTGTGCTGACGGCTGTCTTCGCTCGTGCTGCTTGTGTGGCTTGGCTTGGTGTGTGCTTCGTGTGCTTGCATTGGATGTTTACGCAGGCGGTGTTCAAGCTGGTTCACCACCACGCGCT
>Ga0265798_10007169_pt1 | contig 14493 bp, 13 predicted proteins | sample P3T30metagenome_FD_192430 | JGI IMG/M metagenome (GOLD analysis project Ga0265798, IMG submission 192430) | Plant litter microbial communities from East Loma Ridge, Irvine, California - P3 T30 | ecosystem: Environmental > Terrestrial > Plant litter > Unclassified | place: USA: California...
GCGCGGGGTGGAGCAGCCCGGTAGCTCGTCAGGCTCATAACCTGAAGGTCACAGGTTCAAATCCTGTCCCCGCAACCAGCGTTATCACAAAAGCCTTAGTCCCTCCGGACCGGGGCTTTTGTGCGTTCGGCGCACACGCTACCAATGCAAACTCCAAGATCCGTGACCTGCCCCAGTAATCAGGTCGCTGACACCTCAGCTAATTGTCCATGTAGCGCGATGCGCCCGCGAAATGCTCGGGATGGTAGGCGTTTTTTCGTCGCAAAACGCGATCATCATCGGCTTCTGGCAGCAGGCAGGCCAGCCCGGCGTCCGATGGTGGGGTTCGCGTTCAAGCTACTGTTGGTCCCCTTGACGACAAGCTGGTGCGTCAATCGAAGACTGCCGCCGATGCTTGATCCCTAACTAGAAGGCCATCGCGCAGCCGTTGCAGGCTTCAAAAAAGATTGCGCTTCTGCGAAGTGGCTTGGTGTACCAGCCGTCGGGAGCGGGCGGCGATCAACATTATTGTGCGACAAACACGTCGCGCCAGTACCTAGCGGGGAACCACATGCGACTGCGTACGATCATCTGGATATTTGCCGCACTGCTCCCTGCGGCACCCGCGATGGCGGACGAAGAGCCGCGCTTTTGCCCGACACGCCCGAGCATTGGCGGTTCAAGCTGCACCACCGAGCCCGGGCAGGTGCACGTCGAATACTCCTTTCTCGACTGGCAGCGCGACGATCAATCCGACCAGCGTAACGACCGAATCGTAACGGCGGATCTCCTGACGCGCGTCGGCGTCGGCAAGAACACCGAACTCCAGCTTGGCTGGACCGCCTTCGGACATGACCGCACCCGCGACAAGGCGTCCAGCGTGATCGACACGGCCAATGGCACCGGCGACGTCACATTCGCCATCCGTCAGCATCTTGCGGGAGCGGAGGGGAAACCATTCTCCCTTGGTGTCCAGGCGTTCGTCACGGCACCGACCGGCCGCAATCCGGTTGGCGCGGGGACATGGACGACGGGCGCGATCATTCCCGTCCAGTACGATCTTACGGAGAAGGTCGCGGTCTCGTTCACCGGGGAGGCGGACACCGCGGCGAACGAATCGGGCGATGGGCGACATCTCGCCTACAGCGGCATCGCGGGGGTGCGTTACAAGCTGACTGACAACATCTCGACCTTTGCGGAGTTGTCGATCGAGCGTGACGATGATCCCGAGGGGCATGAGACATTTGCGCTCGCGGCGTTGTCGACGGCTTGGCGACCGACCAAGAAGCTGCAGTTCGATGTGCTGGCGGTGGCGGGGCTTAATCACGCATCGCCCGACATCCGGCTCGTCACGGGCGGTGCGGTGCTGTTCTAGGACAGCGGCCGCGGCGGGTGGTCCGGCGCGCCGGTATCACGGCAGCTTGCACATCCGCGAACTCAACCACGGGTCGATCGTTCTACCGATGCAACAGGATGAGGACTATGCCATGACCAAAGCTGATGCCGAGGCCCGCAACGCGCTGGGCAAGACGGAGTTCGCCTTCCCGAAGCAGCGCAAGGAGCCGCTGGAGGACGCAACCCACGTCCGCAACGCGATTTCCCGCTTCAACCAGGTGAAGGACGTGAGCGACGACGAGCGGGATGCCGCATGGAAGCGGATTCAGGCCGCCGCGAAGAAGCACGGCGTCGAGATCGCGGAGAAGAGCTGGCGGGAGATCGGCAGGGAGTGAGGCCTGCCGCTCGCGATGGGAGGCCGAGGCGGTCAATCAATCTTTCGGATCGTCTCGTCCAGCACCGCGACCCGGATCCCGAACTTGCGCACCACGAGGTGGTTGCGGGCGACGCGTCCACCGGGCTCCAGCGCAAGCCATTGTTCGATCCGAATGTTGCCTTTCGCCTTGAAACGAATGTGCAGGCGCCGGTCCTCTACCGTAACCAGCACAGGGCCGCTCGCGTCGCTCAGCACGCTGTCATAGCCTCCGGACCCATCGGGCGTGAGCGACCATGTCCGGGTTCGCGGCTTTTTCCCCTCCTGTTCGACGCGCTGGATGAGATTGAGCGTTCCGTTCGGGCTCAGCCGGCCGCTCCCGACGACATGGACGCTGCGCGCGCGCGATGCGAAAACCTTCAGCACCCCTTGTCCTTCCGTGTGGCCGCTGAAGAACGCGATCGGCGCGAAGGACGGTGCGGCTGCATTCGCTTTAGGTCGCGTCGGCGATGCTACGCATCCCACCGAAGCGATAGCGAGCAGTGGCGCGAGGGGACGGATCATGAACAGCGGTTCGGCCTTTCTGAAGCGAGACGCTACGCGATCGGGGTTGTACCCGGTAGTCCATTGTCGTCAGAGCAGATCAATCCATAGCCCGACGGGTGAGATAGCAGGCCGCCGCTCTTGTCATGGTGCCACCGGGCATGAGAGCGTCGCCATAACGATGATCAGCCAAGGGCATCTGAGAGGATCGTGTATGAAGGTGCGCCTGTTTCCGCTTCTGCTTGTTGTCGTCGCTACGCCGGCAACGGCGGCCCCGGTGGTGAAGATCGCACAGGGCAGCTTGAACGGCAGCGAAGTCGACGGCGTCGCGGTGTTCAAGGCCATTCCCTATGCCGCGCCGCCGGTCGGCGCCTTGCGCTGGCGAGCGCCCGTGCCGGCGGCGAAATGGCCGGGCGTGCGGCAGGCGGCCGCATACGGGCCGGTATGCCCGCAGCCGCGCGTCACCTGGGCCGGGCATGATCTCGACCGCACCAGCGAGGATTGTCTCACCCTCAACGTCTGGACGCCGCACGCGGCGGTCGGGGCGCATATGCCGGTGCTGGTCTGGTTTCACGGTGGCAGGTACACGGCTGGCGCAGGCTCGCAGAGCACCTATGAGGGTAGCAGGCTCGCGCGCCGGGGCGCGGTGATCGTCACGGTCAACTATCGCCTCGGCGTCCTCGGCTATCTCGCCCATCCGGCACTCAGCAAGGAGGCGAAGGACGGCACCTCCGGCAATTACGGGCTGCTCGATCAGATCGCCGCGCTTCGCTGGGTTCAGGCGAATATCGCGCGTTTCGGTGGGGACCCTAAAAACGTCACGGTGGCAGGGCAGTCGGCGGGCGGCGGGTCGGCCATGCTGGTGACGATAGCGCCGCTTGCCCACGATTTTTTCCAGAAGGCGATTTTTGAAAGCGGCGCAGCACTCGGTTTGCCCGGCAGCGGCGAAACCGGCCTAGGCCCGGCCGAGGCGGCCGGTGCGGCGTTCGCGAGAACGCTGAAGGTGCAGACCGTCGCGCAGCTTCGCGCGCTGCCGGTCGCGACGCTGCTGGGGGCGGTCACGCCGCGTGTGAGCACCGGCCCGATCCTCGACGGCAAGGTGGTGCCGATGGATATCACGGCGGCCTATCGCAGCGGGCAGGACGCGGGCGTGCCGATCCTGCTCGGCTGGAACAGCAACGAAGCGGCGCGTTTCATCGATCATGCGACGCGCGCGGGATACGCCGAATCCGCGCGGCAGAGCTACGGGCCGCTCGCGCCTGACTTGCTCCGCCTGTACCCCGCGACCACGGAGGCGGTCGCCACCCGCGCCGCGCAGGATCTGATGAGCGACGCCGGCTTCGGCTGGCGTAGCTGGAGCATCGCGGAGGCGCGGAAGAGGGCGGGTGCGGCTCCAGCGTTCCTCTACCAGTTCGACGATCCCCCGCCGGGGCCGGACGGATCGCGAACCGATGGGGCTGTCCACTCCGATGAGCTCGGCTTCGTATGGGGCAACGACGATCCGCACGGGCGCTGGTCGGCCGCCGACACGGCGTTGGCTGACCGAATGCAGGCGTACTGGGTCAATTTCATGCGGAAGGGCGATCCGAACGGTTCGGACCTGCCGCGATGGGATCCTTACCGGGCCAAAGCGACTGCGCTGTGGCTGCGCCGCGACGGCGTTACGATGGCGCGCCCGCTCCGGGTGGAGCGGTTGCGTCACGTGGATGATCTTCTGCAACGATAAGGGCGGATGTCTGGAGCGTTCGCGGATTTGGTCCTGCGGCGTGTGGGGTGTAGGCTACCCACAACGACCAAAGGCATCTGGAGAGGGCGGCATGCCCGCACGAGCACCGAACGAAGGCCGCTGTTCGCCCCGTAGAATCGGCGGCCGGACGCTTCCGGCTTTCGTATGCTCGGAGGAGGCTCGGCCGTGATCCTCGCCGCATTGGCTGCGTGTCTGACCGTCGCGCCTGCTTCAGACTATCCTGCCCTCACCAGTACGGCAGGTTTGTCCGAGCCATCGCAACTCGCCCCGCTACCGCTCGCCACTTTGGACGAAACGCTGGACGTTGCCGGCCGTCCGATGGACGCGTCGGAGATCCGAACCCGCCTGACGCTGGCGGTCGAGGTGAATGGCGTCGGTCCCTTCCGGTTCGTGGTGGACAGCGGGGCGGACCGTTCGGTGGTCGAGTTGCGCCTGTCCGCCCGGCTGCGGCTTCGCCCGGCGGGGTGCCTGCGCCTGCATGGCATGGCCGCGACCACGCTGGTCCCGGCCGTTCACCTCGACAGCCTGCGGTGGGGCAGCGGCGAGATCGAGAACGTGTCGACGCCCGCTCTCCCCGACGACGCGATCGGCGCCGACGGACTGCTGGGTATCGACGCACTGGCCGGCCGTAGATTGAAGCTGGATTTCGAAGCGCGCGAGATCACCGTGGAAGATCCGAGGCGGCACGAGACACCGGCGGGAGAGCCGGGGGATGTCGTCGTGACGGCGCGGCGCCAGCGCGGGCAGTTGATCCTGGCGGCTGCGACATCCTCCGGCGTCAAGATGCTCCCCGTCATCGACACAGGCGCGGAGGTGACGGTCGGTAACAGCGCGCTACGGGCGCGCGTGCTCGCACGCAAGCGGCCGCTGGAGCGGCACCCCGTCGACCTGATCAGCGTGACCGGAGAGCGACTGATCGCGGATCTGGTCACCATACCGGAACTCTCCATCGGTGGCCTGCGGATCAGGGATCTTCCGGTCGCGTTCGTCGATGCGCCGCCCTTCGCCCTGTTCGGTCTCACCGATACGCCTGCGGTGCTGCTCGGAACCGACGTGCTGCAGGCGTTTCGGCGCGTCAGCCTCGACTTTCGTCGGCGCAAGGTGCGTTTTTCGCTACGATCCTCGCGGTAACGTCGATCTCGCCATCCGCAACCCGATCCTTGTCGGGAAGCGGGGGCGCGGCTAGCGCTTCGGTATCAATCGTCGGGAAGGTGTCGGATGCTTACCAAACGCGCGTTTGTCGGGATGCTGATGGCGGGTACGACCCTGCCGCTGATCGACCCTGTGATCGCCTACGCCGCTGCCGGCACCGCGGCCGAGGACGCCCGGCTGCTGCGCTTCCTCGACGCGGCGTTCGATGCCAGAGTCGCGCTCAGCCCGGAGACGCAGACCAGCCTTGGCCTGAAGACCAACTACGACCGGCTCGACGACTATACCGAGGCGGCCGCGCGCCGCGCGCAGGCGCTGGAGGACGCACAGCTTGTCGACCTGCGGCGCGGGTTCGCGCTCGACCGGCTCGGGGCGGATGCGCAGCTCAGCTACCGTCTGTTCGAGGCGCAGGTCGCCACCGACAAGCGCCAGTTCGCGTTTCGCGACTATGCCTTCCCGGTTTCCACCAACGGCAGCCCGGCCGGCAACATCCCGGTGTTCCTCATCAACCAACACCGGATCGACACGGTGGCGGATGCCCACGCCTATGTCGCCCGTCTGCGCGATTCATTGCGAGTGATGCACGAAGTCGCCGCGACCATGCGGAAGCAGGCGGCAAAAGGTATCGTGCCGCCGAAGATGGTTTTCGCTCCGGCGCGCGGGGACGCTCGCCAGGTCATCACCGGCGCCCCGTTTGACAGCGGCGCGGACAGCAGTCTGCTCGCCGATTTCAAGGCCAAGGTCGGCAAGCTTTCCGCACCCGAGGCAACCAAGGCGGCGCTGGTCGCCGAAGCGCTCGCGGCGCTGACGGGGCCATTCCGGCAGGGCTTCGACGTGCTGTTCGCCGCGCTCGACGAGATCGAGCCGCTCGCCAAGGGCAATGACGGCGCATGGAGCTTGCCGGGTGGCGACGCCTATTATCAGGCGCGGCTCGCATATTACACCACCACCGATATGACGGCGGACCAGATCCACCAGCTCGGACTGGATCAGGTGCGATCGATCCACGCCGAGATGACGGCGGTGATGGCGCGTGCCGGGTTTGCCGGATCGTTGCAGGATCTGTTCGCGGCGCTGCGCACCGATCCGAAGTTCAAATATCCCAACACCGATGCGGGGCGTCAGCTTTACCTTGGCGATGCGCGCGCGGCGATCGCGCAGACGATGGCGGCCGCGCCGCGCTTTTTCCGCCGCCTGCCCAAAGCCCCGCTGGAAGTCCGCGCGGTCGAGACGTGGCGGCAGGAGACCGCCCCGGTCGCTTTTTACGATCAACCCGCGCCCGATGGCTCGCGGCCGGGCATCTTCTACGTCAACCTGGCCGACATGACGCAGGTGCAGAAGACGCAGGTGGAAGGCATCGCGCATCATGAGGGCGCGCCCGGGCACCATTTCCAGATCGCGCGCGCGCAGGAGTTGACGGGCGTGCCCAAGTTCCGCCGCTTCGGCTATTACGGCGCCTATACCGAGGGATGGGGCCTCTATTCGGAACGGCTCGCCAAGGAGATGGGGGCGTATCGCGACCCTTATTCGGAACTGGGGATGCTGACGTTGCAGGTGTGGCGCGCCTGTCGCCTGGTGCTCGACACGGGTATGCACGCCAAACGCTGGAGCCGCGATCGGGCGATCGCCTATTTCACGCAGAACGCACCGCTTTCGGCACGTGACGTGGTCAAGGAAGTCGATCGCTACATCAACAATCCCGGTCAGGCGACAAGCTACATGGTCGGGCAACAGCGGATCTCGGCCTTGCAGCACAAGGCGGAGGCGGCGCTGGGCGCGCGGTTCGACATTCGCGACTTTCACGAGGTGGTGCTCGCGCATGGCGCGCTACCGCTCGACGTGCTGGCGCAACAGGTCGATGCGTGGGTTGCCGCCGGCTGACGGTTTCGCTTCCGCGCCAATCCCTCTTGCCGGTGGTCGTCATGTTGACTGCCGCCGCATGCGCCGCGATGGTAACGATATGATGGAGAGGTCGTCGATGATCATGAACCGCCGCGCTGTTCTCGCCGGAGGGGTGGCCTTGATCGCCACCCGCCTCGATGCGGAAGCGCCCACGTCCGTTATCCCCCGTGTGCGCCGGCTGTCTCCGGCGCTGGATCGCATGGTGCTGCCGGGTTCGCAGCCGGAGGTAATCGCCACTGGCATCCGATGGGCGGAGGGGCCGGTATGGGTCGAGAAGGGCAAGTATCTGCTCTTCGCCGATCCGCCGGCCAACATCGTCCGGCGCTGGCAGCGGGGACGACCGGTTTCGGTGTTCCTCGATCCGTCGGGTGCGGCCGGCACCGATCCGAAGCTGGTTCGCGAGCCGGGTGCCAACGGGCTGGCGCTCGACGCGCACGGCGGGTTGCTGATCGCCAACAGCGGCGGGCGCAGCATCGACCGTGTCGATCTGGCCACCGGCAAACGGGTGGTGCTGGCCGACCGCTATTCCGGCAAGCGTTTCAACAGCCCCAACGACATGCATGTCGCGCGGGACGGTTCAATCTACTTCACCGATCCGCCCTACGGGCTGGAGGGCGGCGATGCCTCGACGCTGAAGGAGCAGACGGTGAACGGCGTCTACCGTCGCCGGCCGAACGGCGCGCTCGATCTGCTCGATGGCAGCCTGACGCGGCCGAACGGGATCGCGCTGTCCCCAGACGAGCGCCGGATGTACGTGTCGGTGTCTGACGAAAAGGCACCGCGGATCATGGTTTACGACCTCGACGCCCGGGGCATGCCAAGCAACGCGCGCGTCCTGTTTGACGCGCGCGCGTTGCTGGCCAAGGGCGGTCCGGGTCTGCCCGACGGGATGAAGGTCGCGCGCGATGGAACGCTGGTCTGCTCCGCGCCGGGCGGCATGATGTTCATGACGCCGGAGGCGGAGCCGCTCGGTCTCGTCGAGGATGGTTCGCCGATCGCGAATTGCGCGTTCGGCGAGCAGGGCAGAGCGCTGTTCATGACCTCCGGCACCCGTGTGCTGCGGCTGGCGCTCAGACCCGGCTGGCAGGCTGGCTGATCCCCGGGCTCGCGCAGGTCTACTGCGGAGGCTGTCCGTTGGAGGCCATCAGCCCGCCATCCACCGGCAGGTTCACGCCCGTCACCATGCGCGCGTCGTCGCTCGCCAGGAACGCCATCACTGCCGCGATATCCTCGGGACGTGCCGGCGTGCCGAGCGGCATCCGTTCCTTGAACTTGGCCATCAGTTCCGGCTCGGCCTGCATCTCCTTGGTCATGTCGCTGTCGGTGAGGCTCGGGTTCACCGCGTTGACGCGAACGCCGTCCTTTGCCGCATCCAGCGCCATGGCCCGCACCATGTTGGTCACCGCGCCTTTGGACGTGTTGTAGGCAAACATGTTCCAGTCGCCGCTCAAGCCCGAGACAGAGGAGGTCATGACGATGCAGCCGCGCTTCTTCACCAACTCGGGCATCGCCGCCTTGGCCATGTGGAAATAGCCGCCGACGTTGATGGCGAGAACGCGATCGAAATCTTCTTCGCTGGTCTGCACGATGTCGCCCTGGGTGGCGACGCCGGCGTTGTTGACGAGGACATCGAGGCTTCCGAACCGGTCCACAGCCGCGGTGACCGCCGCCACCGCCGCATCCTTGCTGGACGTATCACCCGGCTGGATCAGCAGCCGATCTTCCGGAATGTCGGTCGACGCTTCCTCCAGCGCCGCCCGATCGAGATCGACGGCGACGACGTTGGCGCCCTCATCGGCGAAGCGGCGTGCGGCCGCGCGTCCGATACCGGAGGCGGCGCCGGTGACCAGAACGGTCTTTCCCTCGAAACGGGTCATGTCATAATCCTCGCAAACCGTGATCGGTATCAACGGCGGAGGCGGGTCGGAGTTGCAGGTCCGCAAAGCCGCAAGGGACAGCGTTTTGTCGCTGTACCCGCTGGCTGGTGCTGGGAAGGGATCAGATGGACGCACGGCCAGACGATGCTTTCGGCTTCGCTGGGGGCGACCGGTAGTCAGGGTCGGTGCGTCTTCCTTTCGAACCTGACGACGCCGGACGCCGCGTCAGGAAAAGATGTCAGCGAGCCGGTCGGCGTCGGGACCATCCTTCCAGTTGCGAAGCTCGACGAACAGCGACGCGCCGACGGTGGTGAACCAGGTCAGCATCACCGTCGTGACGATCGATCGCACCAGCGCGACGGCCAGCGAAGGCGTCGGCACCGGTCCACTGATCTGGCCACCACGGGTGAACGCGCCGAAGGTGCCATAGCCCGCCACGGTAGCGAGGCCGACCGCCATCAGGACGAGCATATAGATGACAAAGGCGAGCAGCATGATGCCGAACACGTGCCACCGAGCGCCCTTGGTCAGCGCGCGACTGCGACCGAACGCGCCGAACACGCCCGGGCGTTCCGCGACGATCGCAGGCAGGCACACCGCCCACATCACCGCGAGCATGATCCCGGGTACCAGCAGAAAGATACTGCCGATCCACACGCCGAGCACGAACAGGAGATACACCGCGAGCAGCGGCAGCGCGCGTTGCACGCCCAGTTGCAGGATCTCGCGCAGATCGGCCGGCCGGCCCTGATCGTGCGCGACGGTCGCCTGGACGAGCGCGCCGCTGGCGACGAGCCACAACATGGCGACGATCAGCCCGTAGACGCCGAACATGGCATAACTGCCCCCGCTCAGGTTCCGGTTCGGCAACATCCAACCGCCGACTTGCCCGATAATGAGCTGCGGCAGCGCCATCAGCGCGAAGGTGACGCCCAGCGTCGCAACCGGATTCGCTCTGATGACATTCATGCTACGCCCGAACACGCTGCCCACGGATACCCCCAGGCGTGGTTCGACGACATACTGACTTGCCATGTTGCTTATCCCCCAAAAGCCCCAATGAAAGATGGTGGCGAACGGATGTGAGCCTGTCCAGCCGGATCTTGGCGAAGCCACCGCGAATAGCGGATTGCGCGGGACGGCAATCCGGCTAAAATCCGCACCGGGGCAGCGCGGCGTCGCTGGGAGGGCACCATCGGAGCATCAGCACACGGCTCGGCAGCCGATCGACTGGCCGCGGCACATGCCGCGTTGCGTGCCGATCCGTCGGTGCAGTTCACGCTGACGCGCGCGCCGGCGCCTCCGCAGCCGCCGGAATGGCTCCGCACGCTTGGGCACTGGATCGCGAACCTGTTTCGGCCGGTCGGGCGGCTGCTGCGCTGGCTATCCAGCCTGATGCCGGACGCACCCTATGCCCGCATCCTGTTGTGGACGCTGCTTGGCGCGATCGCGGCGGCGGTGATCTGGATGATCGTCGATCGCATCCGCTCGGGCGAATGGCGGCTGCCCACGCGGCGGCGCGGCGGCAAGGCGACGCCCGAAGCGGACCAGGACGATTGGATGCCCGGTGCGGAGCCGGCCCGCACATGGCTGCGTGAGGCGGATCGGCTCGCTGCCGAAGGGCGCTTTGCCGAAGCGATCCATTACCTGCTGTTCCATTCGATCGAGGATATCGCACGCCGTCGCCCGGCCTTGAAGCGGCCGTCGCTGACCAGCCGCGAGCTTGCCTCGGCGGCAATGCTGCCGGCCGCGGTGCGACCGCTGTTCGCCAGCATTGCGGGTCTGGTCGAACGCAGCCTGTTCGGCGGCCGGCCGGTCGCGGGCGAGGATTGGCAGGTCGCGCGTGCCGCCTGTGCCGATCTCGCGCTGCCGCAGCGGTGGCGCGCATGAGCGAGGTCGCGATCAAAGGTGGCGGGTCACGCGGCGGCAAGAATGCCGACAGCATCTTCTCGCCGCTGGCGGTGGCGCTGATGCTGGTCATCGGCATCCTGGGTTTTGCGGGATCGTTGCTGCTCGGGGCGTATGCGCCCGATCTGCGATCTGGCCACAATGCCGGCGCGCACGCGCTGTCCAACGCCGCCACCGGCGATGCGGGGATCGTCGAACTGGCGCGCGCCACCGGGCGCAACCCCCATATCATCCGCGCGGAAGAAGCGTGGGATGACGAGGATCTGGTCGTCGTCACGCCCGAACACGGCACCGTGAACATGAGCAAGTTCCTGAAGGCGCGCCGTGGCCGCCCGACGCTAATCGTCCTGCCGAAATGGGACACGGTGGCGGACGGCCGGACGGGTGGCTGGGTCAACGTCGCCGGCCTGCTGCCGGCGTTCGACCCTGCCGGCGTGCTCGCACCCGGTGTCGTGATGACGGTTACGCGCCACCGCAGCGGCGCGCGGCCGTTGCACGCGGTCGGCCCGGCGACACCGTCGCTGGTGACATCGGCACCGCAGCCGTTGCAGGTGGTGACCTCGCCCGCGCTGTTGCCGGTGCTGACCGACGATGCCGGCCGGATCGTGCTGGGTTGGGTCAACGGTTCCAGCATATACGTCCTCGCCGATCCCGATCTGCTGAACAACCACGGTATCCGGCGGCTCGACCGCGCGCGCGCCGCGCTCGAACTGCTCGATTACGTCAACGCGAACGGCGCGCGCGGTATCGGCTTCGACGTGACGCTGAACGGCCTCGGCCGGGGCCGCAGCCCGCTGAAACTTGCGTTCGAGCCGCCGTTCCTCGCGATGACGCTGGCGATCGTCGTCGCGCTCGCGCTGGTCGGATGGCAGGCGCTGGTCCGCTTCGGGCCGGCGCAACCGCCCGCGCGCGCGATCGCCTTCGGCAAGGCCGCGCTGATCGACAACAGCGCGATGATCGTTCGCAAGGCCGGCCGGGAGGGCGGGATGGGCGCGCGCTATGCCGCGCTGATCCGTGAGCGGGCACGCTCGATGTTCGGCATGCCGGCGCATCTGCCCGACGATGCGGTCGATGGCTATCTGGATCGTCTGCAAGGTGCGACGACGTTCACCGCGCTTGTCGCCGACGCTGGCGACGCGAAACACCCCGCCGACATGCTCGCAGCGGCACAGGCGCTGCACCAATGGCAACAGGAGAAGACACGGTGACGGTCAACGAGGTTCAGGCGCTGGGGGCGGCGATCCGTGCCGAAATCGGCAAGGCGGTGGTCGGCCACGACGGCACCGTCGATCTGCTGCTGGTCGCGCTGTTCGCCGGCGGGCATATCCTGCTGGAAGGGCCACCGGGGACGGCCAAGACGCTGCTCGCGCACAGCTTCGCGCAGACGGTCGGGCTGAAGTTCGGGCGTATCCAGTTCACCCCCGATCTGATGCCGGGCGACATCATCGGCGCGAACCTGTTCAACTTCCAGACGTCCGCCTTCACGCTCACGCGCGGGCCGATCTTCACCGAATTGCTGCTCGCGGACGAGATCAACCGCACGTCGCCCAAGACGCAGGCGGCATTGCTGGAGGCGATGCAGGAGCGCACCGTCACCATCGATGGCGAAAGCCTGGCGCTCAGCGCGCGGTTCACCGTCGTCGCGACGCAGAACCCGATCGAGCAGCAGGGCGTCTATCCGCTGCCCGAGGCGCAGCTCGACCGGTTCCTGTTCAAGCAGACCGTCTCCTATCCCACCGCCGAGGAAGAACGCCGGATCGTCGCCGGCCACGGTGCACGGCAGGCGGCGATGTCGCCCGTTGACTGGGGCGTGGAGCCTCGCGCGGATGCGGCGACGATCGACGAAGCGGTCGCCACGGTTGCGAGCGTCCGGCTGGTCGATGCGGTGATCGACTATATCGTCGCGCTGATCCGGGGCACGCGCGGGGTCGCCGATCTCGAAAGCGGCGCCTCGCCGCGCGCCGGCGCGATGCTGGCGGGTGCGGCACGCGCGCGGGCGGCGCTCGACGGGCGCGACTTCGTCATCCCCGACGACGTGAAGACACTGGCGCCGGCGTTGCTGCGCCACCGGCTGATCCTGTCGCCGGCGGCGGAGATCGGCGGCCGGACGGTCGAGGATGTCGTGGCGCAGATCATCGAGACGATCGAGGCGCCGCGTTGATCTATCCGACCCGCATCGCGGTGCTGGCGGCGGTGATCGGTGCGCCGATCGCCCTGCTGGTCGCGATGCTGTTTCCGGCATTATGGTACGCGGGGCTTGGCTGGCCGCTGGCGGTGCTGGCCTTGGTGTTCGTCGATGCGCTGCTCGGGCGCGGGCGTGCGGGTGCGACGCTCGCGCTGCCGCAGTCGGCTTCGGTGGGTGTGCCGCTGACGGTGCCGGTCGCGGTGACCATCGCCGGCCGGTACGTCCGGGGCGTCGCGCAAGTGGCGCTGGCGCGCGATCCGCTGGTGGTGGTCGCCGGCGATGGACGCGTCGACGTGCCACTCGACGACGGCCGCGGTGCCGCCGCGCTGGTGTTGACCGCGACGCGGCGCGGCACCGCGCGGTTCGAGTCGATCTGGGTGCGCTGGGCGGGGCCGCTCGGGCTGGTCTGGCAGCAGGAGCGGATCGACGATGCGCATCCGCTGCCGATCCTGCCCGATGTGGAGGCGGTCCGTCGCAACGGTGCGCAGGTGTTCCAGCGCCACGCCGTGCAGGGTCTGCTCGCGCAAAGCGACCGTGGCGATGGCAACGACTTCGATGCGCTGGTCGAGTTCCGCTCGGGCATGGACCGGCGCGCGATCGACTGGAAACAGACGGCACGCCACCGCAAGCTCTACGCCAAGGAATATCGCACCGAACGCAACAGCCAGATCGTCTTCGCGATCGATGCCGGGCGGCAGATGTCGGACCCGATCGGCGGCATCCCGCGTGTCGATCGCGCAGTCTCGGCTGCGTTGCTGACGGGGTGGCTGGCGCTGAAGCTGGGGGACCGCGTCGCGCTCTACGCCTTCGATTCGCGCCCGCGCGTTGCCAGCGGGTTCATCGGCGGCGCGGCAGCCTTCCCGGAACTCCAGCATCTGGCGGCGGCGGTGGATTACAGTGGCGACGAGACCAACTATACCTTCGCGCTGACCACGCTTGCCGCGCGGCTGACGCGGCGGTCGATGATCGTGCTGTTCACCGAATTTACCGACCCGATTTCGGCGGATTTCCTGGTGCGAGCGGTCGCGCGACTGCTCAAGACCCATCTCGTGCTGGTCGTCGTGTTGCGCGACGACGAACTCGAAACCATCGTCGATGCGGCGCCGGCACAGCCCGCCGACGTGACCCGCGCGGTGACCGCCGCCGCGCTGCTGCGCGACCGGCGGCTGGTGCTGTTGCGGTTGCGTCATCTCGGCGTCCACGTCATTGAAAGCCCCTACGATCAGGTCGCCGAGCGGCTGGTCGAAGGCTATGTCGACCTCAAGCGCAGGAGCCGGTTGTGAGCGCCTTCGTCGATGCGGCCCCGCCGCTGCTCAACGCCAGCCGGTTCCGCGCCGCGCACGAGGCGGAATGGATGCGGCTTGAGGCGTTGCTGAAACGGATCGAGAAGCGCTCGGTTCGTGTGCTGTCCGACGACGATCTGCTCGCTTTGCCGTTGCTGTACCGCGCGACGCTGTCGTCGCTGTCGGTCGCGCGCGAGACCTCGCTCGACCGC
>Ga0265798_10007170_pt1 | contig 14493 bp, 11 predicted proteins | sample P3T30metagenome_FD_192430 | JGI IMG/M metagenome (GOLD analysis project Ga0265798, IMG submission 192430) | Plant litter microbial communities from East Loma Ridge, Irvine, California - P3 T30 | ecosystem: Environmental > Terrestrial > Plant litter > Unclassified | place: USA: California...
AGAGATGCGGACGTCGCAAAGGCGATGACGTGAAGTGTGGCTGAGCAAGCTGTGGCGGCCGTGGGCTGAGGCTGGGCGTGGGGAAGCTTGGTATCCCTGCAACAAATTCACTTAGTCCCGCAACTTTCGATCTTACCTTGCGCCCGTCACAAAAAAACTGTAGTCTTACGCATGGGATAGTGACGTGAATTGTTGGAAGGCCCAGATTCCGCCATGCATTCCTATATTCGCCCCAACACGCATTTGGCCTTGCGGCTGCCCTCTGGCCTCTGCAAGATAGTTGAACTCACACCGAATACGTACGTCGCATAGCTGGAGTGAGCCCTCCGAGTGAATATCTTGTGAAGGCCTTACTAAGTTATACAGCAACATCTATCTTGGCAAGTTTGGTACCTTCAACTCGAACCTCCTCCTTGGCCGGCCCTACTATCTGACGTACGAGCTTCTCGACAAGGACGACGGCAAGTCCAAGACGGAGCTGCGCGTTGTGCCTGCCTCTGAACTACATGCCGAAACTCTGGGCGAACAAGCGCCGACTGCCGACGCGAGCGACGAGAAGGCTGAAGGCGGTGCGGGCTTTGATATCGTAGGCGAAGATGGCCAGGTCATAATGCGCAATAACCGCTTGACGGTAGATGATGCCTCGCGCCAGGCGCTGTCCATGGCCGAGATTGAGGAGCTGAAGAAGGCTGGCGCTGGATCTGGCAAAGAGATAATCGCAAAAATCATGGCTTCACACAATGCTATTGACGAAAAGACGAGTTTCTCGTTGGCCAAATATACCCTGCGCAAGTCAAAAAAGTACCTAAAGCGCTTCACAGCGTTGCCCATGGATATTGGCCTGCTGACAGAATATGTCTTGGAGAAGGAGGCGTACAAGATCATGGAGCTAAGAGAGGACTTGTTAGGTCTGATCAACGCATGGGCCAACGTCCACTCTGGAGCGACAAGTCAGGTACTCATAGGAGAAGACGGAGTCAGCCAGATAGGCGGGGGTCGGTGGCTCGTAGTGGATGATACTGGAGGTCTTGTTACAGCAGCGCTTGCAGAGAAGATGGGTATACTCTATCCTGAAGAAGAGGACGACGAGTCGGACGAAGAATCAGACGCTACAGAAACCGCGAAAACGAATGGCACAAGAAATACGGACGCCGCCATGGTCGACGCAGATGCAGACATTACCATGACATCCGATACGCCCCATCCAGCTGAACCCTCATCAACAAATGGCGCCCTTTCGGATCCTCCCCCACGGCCGCGAAAGCCACCACGACCGCACATTCCTCAGATGTCGGCCAAAACCAACACCCTCACTGTCCTGCATCCTAACAATCAGCCCAACCTCTCCTACCTCAAATATTTTGGCTACGATTACGGTGCGCCCACCGTGTCACACCCTCTGTATAAGCACCTAAAGTCGCTATCCTGGTTGTCACTCCTCCACCCAGAAGATGACCCCTCCTACGACGAACCCGAGGTCATTCCCGAGGACATCCTAGTAACGCTCAAGTCCACAAAGCGTGGCACATACTACAAGAAGCGGCGACGCTGGGAGCGCGTCAAGACCGTCGTAGACGAGACGCGCAGAGGAGGTTTTGATGGCCTAGTCGTAGCAACTGCCATGGACGCAAAGACTGTGTTACGAGAACTAATACCACTCGTACGTGGTGGGGGTAGAGTAGTCGTCTATAACCCTAACGTTGAACCACTGGTCGAGCTCTGCGATTACTACTCGAAAGAACGTCGCGCTGCGTATATAGCCCGCGAGTTTGGACCACCGCAGCAACAGCAAGCGAACGGAAAGAAGCATAACATACAAGATGACGACGGCGATAGCGCTACAGAAGGTGATAACGATGAAGACGATTTCCCGCTCAATCCCACGTTGCTGCTTGCGCCTTCGCTACAGACGGCTAGGGCAAGACAGTGGCAGGTGCTTCCCGGACGGACGCATCCGATGATGACGAGTAAGGGTGGGGCCGAGGGATATATCTTTACGGCAACGAGAGTGCTGCCGATTGAAGGGCGAGTGGAGGCGAGGGGCCATCATGGAAAGAAGAAGAGAAAGGTGGAGACGGCAGAGGCGGTATCGTAGTGTGACGAGTATGGAATTATGACATGATCTTTGAAGAAAACTTTTTGAACGTATTGGATTTGGGAATCATAATGACATGTGATATTCAACACCATCTAAGCCCATACTCTTGAGAACGTATATAAGCTCCCCCTTTCTCCTGTATCTCTGTCCTTCTTTCCCTCTTAACCCACCAAAAGTTCTCTTATTCAATCCTCCAATAAATCGACCTGCAAAATATGCCTCTCTCTCTCACACATACTCTCTCACTCTCCTTTGCCACGATTTAACTTTCTTCTCTTAAAAACATATGGCCTGTGACGGTTGATTTTCCGCCTTACATCATCTATCACATGACCATTTAAATCATCTGTCGCGCCCCGATCCCATTGATTTTTCCTTGTGTTTATACCCATAGATATCTCATCGTCGCCGCAAGGCCCCCAATCTCCTCCGCCTTAGGTCCAAAAAAGAAACAGTCGCAAGGTACCACCCCCCTGAGTTCTCCGGCCCTCAGCTTCCATAATCTGCTTTTCCCGTTCTTATCAAAATCTAGAAAACCTACCCTCATATGCTCCTCTGTTCCTACACTTTTCGGCTGCGCTTTGAATCAACAAATTTTGGAACGAATGAGTGAGGCGTAGTCTGATACCGAAAATAATATTATTGCGATACTATAAAAAAGGAGAGCTATTGGGTTGGAGGGAAGGGGAAAGGTGGATAAAATGTTGCTCATTATCGCCTCTCTTCTTCGTCTTCTTCCGTACAAACTATAGCATTGTTACTTCCCTCAAGAATAATTGCCTTTTTAGACATGTCTCCCTGCTTCTTTATTGTATGTCTTCCCACGTCTACGAAGGTACAAAGTATGACTGCTGCTTGCTTATGAGAGATGAAAACAAGAGACGTAACCTTACAACTTGAATTCAACCTTTATCGATTAGCCACTTCCAATAAATAAAATCAACTTGGTTGGAACGTACTGATAGAATATTTACATAACATCTCAACATGCATCCGATTTCAGACCTACAGAAACTTAAGATATAAAAATGTCTCCTATCTATTATGTCTATCCCTGCTACTTTTTCTTAACCCTAATTCGACACAGAGAACATTTGATTGAAAACTTGCAAAAAGCAAGGTCGATTTTGTTTTCCTTTCTCCCCCCTAGAAAAAGAGTTCAAGGAGACGCATACGTAAGACAGTGGGAAATGGGCGTTTACGTACACACAACTACATGAGATTAATTCATGATACCGTTTATTCTTCTGTACCAGTGAACAAAAACACTCGAGAGGTGATAGCAGAATATCAAGAAAGTAGAGAAACAAAGGCCTATATATACGAAATCACTCTAAAAAAATAATACGTTTGTAGCCATATCTCCTTTGAAATGACAAACTAGTTTTGCAATGTGTGGAGATGTTCTTCTTCTGTTTGTATTTGTGTATATAAGGCTTCGTCTCCTAGTGTCTACACTCTTTTCTCTAACTTTGTCTAATTCCTTCATTTCGATATAAAACATTACAAAAGACGTGGTATGCGGAAACGCTCTCCATCTCCGATAGGTAACTGTGTTTGGAAGACTCTCACCTAAAGGCCTATGTTTCTTGGCTTTTCGTGCGGCTCGTAACAACACTAATGTCTTCTTCTACTTCTTCTTCTCTATCAACATTGAGCCTCGATTTTCCATTTTTAAAATCCACTCTTCTGTTTAGTACGCGTGGAAACACCTCTCTGGTTACTAAAAAGGACAGATCTGTAACAGTATTTGCACCAACTAGACGATAAGCCTACCAATATCACTTCTCCAACCATTTCTCTCCCCCCCACCCTACATTCCTATTTTTCATGTTTAAAATAAGTAAATTGATATCACACATAAAAAACTATCGTTGCCATCGTCATCAAACAAGAGAAAAACCAGCACAGACTACACTCGGGTACGACGTCGTTGTCACAAGGAAACCACAACCCAAAGACATGGATGTAACGATACTGCTCGCTATAATACACTTGTAAGAGGGCAACACGAATTAAAAATGTTCCTACCGCCTCTTTCTCTACTTCATATCATAAAATGTTCTATCTTAGAAAAGAAAAAGACTATTAGTTAGGGTACATATTCTGCTTACGCCTAGAAAGAAAAACAACAAACATACGCAATACTCTAGTGTTGTTGACACGGCCCTCGCTTCATTATAGTATCAGAAAAAGGCTTGATTAAAGCACATGCATCTCTAACATACCTTTTCGATCCATACCACAAACGCGAGATACTTATGTGCCTATATTCCGTTTTCCAGTTTAAATAAAAAACAGAACATGTGTTTCGCCAGCATGTGAGGAGGTGTAAGTCTCAAATGCTATCAATCATAACTATGTATATCATACAATAACGGGGTATCTATCCATGCTCACATTTTCCCACTTTATATTCCAGACGCCTTACTTAAAACATCACCATCAAGCACGCTGATACTCCCCACTCCCCCTCATCCTAAAACCCGTGCTGATCCTTTCAATCGGACTCTGATTCCTCGCCCGATCAACACTCAACCTATCCGCAATACCCCCTGTAGCAGTCCCATTCCCATTTAATGCATTTGTAACCTTTATGGCACCACCCTTCTCGGGGCTACGTCCCGTACTACGACTCGCAACCGGGAGCAGGGAGTTGATGCGCGCACTGCTCAGACTGCCGAGATAGCTTTCGATACTGGGTCTACCGTCGGGACGGTACGCGGTGCTGCGGCCGCGGCTGAGAGCCTCCTCAATAGTGCGGGTATCGAGAGTATGATCGAAAATGTCAGTTCGGTTGATATTGATGAAAGCGTCGTTGCCGTTATTATTGTACCGTTGCTGCTGATGTCGGGCTTTACGCTCGCGCCAGCGGCGTTTGACTTCGCGGAAAAAGTCGCCGATTGCGTCGAAAGAGAGAGCGATGGCGATGAAGGGGATGGAAATTGCGAAACTGATGCCGAACATGTACTTGCTGACGAATGACAAGGGGAGCGAGGGCTGATCGCCGCCAGGGTTGTGCGGGAATTCTCGGATGTTGATGGTGAAGAGGGCAGCGATGAAGGAGAGCGGGAGGAAGATGATTGTTACAATGGTGAAGACCATGATTGTTTGGCTTTGTCGCGCTGTGCCCGCGGCTTGGTCACGGGCGAAGCGTGCTTCGAAGGCGTTGGCGTGCTTCTGCTTGAGGTCGAGCAGATCGGTGATGGATTCGTAGATGCGCTTGGCTTGCTTGTCCATGCGTTCGAGGTCTTTGATATGCGTGTCAATCGTCTTCAAGATATCTTTGAATCGCCTTTTTAGATCCTGTTGGCTCTTGTGCTCTTCGCGGTATATGTCCGTGATGCTCGCTTCCATATCAGGGAGAACAATGCGCTGGTCTTCTAGTACCTTGGAAATCATGTTGAGCTCGTCGCGAATGTCCTTGGTCTCAGCTAGGAGGTCCGTCTCAGCACCAATATCCAAGAGCTTGTCGACAAACAGCGGGGCGTGGGCAGCCGTTCGATCGCTGTTATCGTAGTCAAACTCCTCTTCCCTCACAGGGGGGTCAGTCAAGGCATGTGCGTGGGAATGGTGTGGCGCATGCCGACGATTGAGATGCTCGCGCTGGCGTCCCTCGGCCTCCAAATGCCGTGAGAATCGGTTAGGGCGACGATGATGTTGCAGCCAAGCCGACGCTTGGGCAGACGCCGTGTTGAACTCTTTGAACAACATAGTCTCCATCTCGGTAGCGTCGCCAATGCTAGACTCAAACATGTCGAGGAACTGGTACTCCTCATCGCCAACTCTGTGACGATCAAAGACGCCACTACACCGGCTAGTGATGATCATAGCAAGATCATAGACGCTGCGCACCGGATCTCTTGTCTTGCTGTTGATGTCCTCTATCACGCCATCGAGTACGTTGAGGGGGTCGTTGCGGGGCTGCTGCCAGCGCTGAGGAAAGGCAGTCACGATCAAGTCTTTGCCAAGAGTCCACATCCACAATTGGTCCACCATGAAGATTTTGGGATCCGAATGCTGAGGCTCATCTGACTTGCACTGATACCGATAGACGACCTGATCTCTGTCTCGAGACTGGGTGTCGATGTTGTGATAGAAGAACTGATCTAGGGTACGTCGTACGTGCAGCGAAACCTGTGAGGATGACAAGTGAGCCCTGAGCAGCATCTCATCATATGTCGATGCGCGCTTTACAGGTGGCCTAGCAGTACGCCAATCGTTGCTTCGGCGCTCTTTCAACATCTGGGCCCTTGCGATTGCAGCCTGCATTTCCTGTCGTCGCCCATCGGTCTCGAAGTGGAGATAAGGCATAAAGGCGAAGATATTTCCCTTTGCCACTGCCGTCGGATCTTTTCTGCCGGGACTACCAGGCGATCTCAGGTGACCGCTATTAGTGAGCGAATGGCTTGTGTGCGTCCGCCGCGCATGATGGTCTGGAGCTCTGTTCGGGGTCTCAGTTCCCCCAGATCGCTTACCAGCTTGCCTAGAACCGCTCCACTTCTGCGCCCTCTTCGTCTTGTCTTTTGTCTTGCTCTTCCCTTCCCTACCGGTCAAGGTGCCGGAGCCTGAGCCTGCAGCCCAATCCGTCTGGTCAGTGCTGACGGTCTCTGATCGCACAGGCGTCCGAGGAACGTGCGGTGGCGCTGGTTCTTGAGCGCCAGCGACGGCGTCGATGCCCAATCCCAAAGGCTTGTTCACGGTGATCTGTGGTAGACCTGGGTCAGCGCCATCGGAGAGATCTGAATCTTCTTGGTTTCTTGGCGCACGTGGCGTGCTCTGACATAATGGTCTCATGAAATGGGAGTGTATTTGCTGGCCGCGATGTTGGTGAGTAAAAGACCGTTCAAGCGCCTTGAAACCTTCCACATCAGCGGCGCCTTCCTCGATGAATGCTTTCGTCAGTAATGCCTCTACCCAAGCCATGTTGTTGGCAGGGAGATGTATCCATCTAAAGCTTGTCGCCTTTGATTCTTTGGGTAGGACAGCAACAGCTGGCTTTCTCGGATTGATGGCATCACGAGCATACAAAAGCTCATGGACCGTTTTCCGTGAGACTTTGTTCTCGTTATGAAAGTTGCCAAAGTCGACAATGGTAGCGTGGAACCCGCGGGTCGCGCCTAGCGCATCTTCGCTAAGTGCTTCCACTTGATTGTGTGGTGCGAGTGTGTTGATAATGGCCTTGCGCGCAGGCTTCTTGCTCTGTGCAGCGCGTAGGAATGGTGTGATACCAAATGTGTCTTTGGCAGCCCGCTTGATATCCTTCCTCTCCAAGAGACAGTTGACCACGTCAAGGTGTCCGGCTTGCGCTGCTACATGCAATGGTGTCATCCCATTCAAGAGGCGCGCATTAATATCTGCTCCAGCACCCAACAGCATCTTGAGCACCTTGACGCTTCCTTGCTCGCAAGCATTGTGCAAGGCAGTCCAGGACCCGTCGCTCTTTGCCATGATATCCGCGCCATTGACGAGCAATATCTCGATAATGTCGTCTCTCCCATGTGCGACTGCCAAGTGAAGCGCCGTCTTCTGCCTAACCTCGACTGCGTTAACGTTTGCTCTGGGCAGCCTGGGTCTCTTCAGTAGCATTTCGCACAACTCTCTCTTTCCGGTACTGGCTGCCCAATGTAGTGGAGTGCGCTTCTGTTCATCCTGGCCCTCTGGCCCATCGATAGCAATGTTCTGCTTCAGCAGCTCGGCAATAACGTCGCGTCCCCAATTGCAATGCTTGTCGGCCGCCAAGTTATGTAGCACATTTCGCCCAGTATTGTCCTTTTTGTTAACGTTGGCACCACACCTCAGCAACACATGCATGATGTGGAAGTGGTTCCTCCAAGCAGCCGTCATGAGCGCCGTCCTTCCCTGCTTGTCATGTGCGTCCGCATTGCCTCCAAGCCGCAGCAACAGCTTCACGATGTTGACCTTGTTCTTCTCGATTGCCTTGAGCAAGGGCGACAGCCTGCCATCTGGCGTGCCATCGGGCTTCGCGCCGTTCTTCAGAAAGAATTCAGCAATGGCTACATGTCCGCGCTCGGCTGCACGCATCAAGCCTATACGCAACAGGTGGTCGATGTTTTGCATTTTTGTCTTTGCATGCTCGATGATTGCGACCGTATCGTCGTACTTGTCGTCCTCGACAGCTTTGAGGAGTCGCGGTTCGACGCGAGGACTTTGCGCCGAGTCTGCTCCATCGCTGGATCGTGAGGGTGAGCGAGCCATGGTGGCTGCATGCTCTGCCTTTCGTTCGCGCGCTCGTCAGGCGTCCAAGGAGTAATAGAAGCGCGAAAATCGATTCGATTCGAATTGAGATGTAATGTCGTCTCAAGGTCGGTAGACTGGGTCGCGCAAGTTGCCACAGGCCATTTTCAACACCAGTTAACATCAACTTTCCCCCTCTTGGATTTGCGCCTGCACTACCATGGTGGCGGTGGGAGATTACCGTCAGCCCCAGGCGTGGGTTACGCAGAAGCTAGGGTTGCCCCGGCCGCAGCTTGCATCAACACACGTGATGATCGTCGGGGGCTGCTTCTTAGTTGACATGGCCGACAAACACGCGGCACTCTGGGTCTGCTGAAGCTTGAGTATTGCAGGTGGTGTCGGAGGGTTAGTCAGAATCACAAAGCTTGGATACAGCGGAGGAGGGGGTCGGTCCGCCGCTATTTCAGGGCGCGACGCTGACGTCGGATCACTACACTGATGCTTTTTCCACCACGACCCTCCCGGCAATGGAAGCCGTGTGGTTCGCGTCGGATGCCAGACTGTCAGTTCACGTGGACGCGATATTGACTCGATTCTTGGCGCAGGTATTGGGCGTCTGCCAGCGGACAGTGCAGGCGGTCCCGACATCTCTAAACAGCTATGGAAACCGAGTATAAAACGCCATCATCGCCCGGATATAACGCCGATCCGTCATCTTCAACATCAGCAAGCAACAGACCAAAGCGTTCAACACGCTTCATGCGCGTCATAGTTCTCATTGCCATTCTCGCTGTCTACTCCATCTACCATTACTCAAATGCCATGCATTCAGCAGACATTGATCTCTCTCACTACACCGACTCGATCTTTCTTCCATTTGTTCGCAAGTTCAACACCCACCATGTACCGCAGGTCATGTGCACCGTCGAGGGCGTCGACATCAGGATGCCCATAGACACTGGCTCTACCGGTACTTTGATAGGAGCCCCAATACTCCCAAGCATATCCTCAACTGCAGGCACACCAGCACACCATTTCTTCACGAGCAGTAAGATCCTTTACGTAGGCCGATTGGTTCGGCTTGCGATGCACTTTGGCGGTGATGCTGGCTCGTATGCGAATGCGACGGTTCCTGTGTTGATTGTCGACAAAAGCTGGAGATGCCCTTGGTACGACCCAACGACCGACCAATTCGAGTGCCCGCCCGGTCCCAATGGAGAGCAAGCTTTAGAGAGAGACACTTCTCAAATCACCTATATGGGAGTAGGATTTGGGAGAAATGGCCCAAAAGACGGTATGCCATATGCGGCGCCCAAGATCAACCCATTTCTGAACATCAATGCTATCAATGGAGACCCTATTTCTGATAGTTCAATGCGGGCTGGCTATATTGTATCAGCAGAAGGCGTACACGTAGGACTGACACCGAAGAATACACGAGCCTTTGCATTCGCCGCCTTAGACCCAGGCTTGACACACGCTGAAGATCCAAGAGACTGGGCCATGGCGAGCATGTGCTTCAGCATCAATGGCGAGGGAAGGAATTGTGGTACCATGCTCGTTGATACTGGCATAGCACAAATGTACATTCGAGCAGAGCGAGGCGTGTCAATACCGACTGTCATAATCCCTAACCCCAACCCGAATGGTCATGCGAGGATGGTAAAGCGTGTCAAGCCAGGCACTAGAATCAGTATTGGCTTTCCATCGCTAGATCGACCGGCAACATCCTACTCGTTCGTGGTTGGTGACCATTCAGCCATTGAGCCCAGTTATGTCTTTCCGCAGCTTCCAGAACATCCGCCCTTTATCAACACCGGCAGGTGTTTGCTGTTCGGCTACTCAGTAGCGTTTGATGCGGTAGGCGGGCGTTTTGGCTTCCGACCGGCCGATAGCCCTGGGTCCTCGTCTGTATTATAGATCCCGGATTAAATCCAGCATGCTTCATCTTATGTGTTCAGCTCTCGTTATTCGACTTCGTACCAAGCCTCTCCTCAACGCCAAAGTGCAGACCAAGTCCGTCTCCATTCCCGAGGCCTTCTAGTCATTTGACCGTTGTACTTCTCATCGGACTCCTGAAGCCCTCCCTCAGATCCTTGTACTCCTCGACCGCCTTGATAACGACGCCATGTGACTGTTGGCTATCCATACCTAAGCCTACTATGACAATTGTGCCCACCACACCCTCGACGCCCTTGACATACACGGGGTATCCGCCTCCTTCAAGTGTATACATTGACCGTTCATCTCCACTCATGGCATGATGGTCGGTGAATCTCTTAAAGTCGCCATCGAATTGACAGCTCACAAACCACGTCGAGTGGCCCCATCTCAGAACGGTATTGCGCTTTCTCTCTGCCCACTTCTCGTGGTCGGGCATCATGCCAGGCAGGCTCGGGGAGTGGAATAGCGTCTGGTTCGCTATCGATATGTGTATGAGGGCAGGGCATTCGGCGGTTCGGAGCGCGTTTCGTAGTATGTTCCCAATCACCCAGGCGTGTTCACATGTGAAGTGATTAAACGTAAAGCTCTTCTCTTCCTTTGCGAGTTCAACGAGGTCGCGCGTGGGCTTGGGAAGCGAGTTCAGCATCCTGGTCGCTAGTTGAGAAGTAGGTTGAGACATTGTAGTTGGCTGATGTAGACTGGCTATTGGCAGGGTATCTACATATAGGATGTGCAGACTATATACAAAGAGAGGCTGAGATAGGGGCTAATGTCCCAACGATGTGCAAACCACTGCGAGTCAAGTTATTGGCGGCACGGGCTTGTAATCTGTTCGGGATCCAAATAGAGAAATGTCAGCGCCAGTCGGGTCGAGCCGACATTTTAGAACCATGGCCCACTTTAAAGTGGAGCCGACGTACGCAGTGGCGCCGTGTCTGTCCCCAGTTCCCAACAACACGCGACTTATCAATATACTCCCAACACGACTCAACCGGTGCCTGTACTGTAGTTCAGCAATAACTGTCCGCTTATAATCCACGGTTTCACAATTACCCCCTCGATGTTCTGGTCGTTGTTCAATATAAGACTCAACCTTGGCTGTATTGCACCCCACTGGCCTCCACCCTAATTTCCTTACCACCGACCATGGACACTATTATGGGAACCACTCGCGGAGCTTGGAACTTTCCATCCTGCACAATTTCCAAATCCGCAAAGTTTCACAACCCCTCGCATTGCCATTCCTAGCAAAGACCAAACAATTTTCCACTGCTCGAAGCGATGTCTATATCGTCTTTATTTGTACCATCGTCTCCTATTTCTTCCCTTGCTTCCAGACTGGAGATTTGCTTGCCATTCAATGCATTGCATGGTTTGCGCGTTGTCGAACGACCTGCCAAGTGACATTTCTTTTTACAGTGTGGAAGCAACTCCGGGACGCTACTGGGTGTTGACACCGGACCGTTTCATACAGACCGAACTTTTCGGAGAGTGCATTCGCATAAGAAATGGTTAATGGCTTAAAATGAGAGTAGGAGGACGATAGATGTGATTTCGTTAGGTGGTAATCTCCTGGCAATGAGGTAAATGCTGTCTCGGTTTGCCACGTCACTTGGCGAATGCCACAGTCTCAATCTGTCACAAGGAGCAAGGTGGAAGATGATGACAGCAAACGATGGCCTTGCGGCCAGGCAGGTTCTCACCATGCCCTATTTTTTGCAGCAGCGTAGGATGTTCTTTCTGTTTCCTTGCTATACGCTTGCAGCATACCAATTGTACCTGATCAGATTGAGCACCCTAGCCATGCCTCCAAATCAACGAAACGAAGGAGCTTCAAGCAAGACCAAATCGGTATCATACATTATTCCTGATATGGTGTTGGTAGATTCTGTTCTTGAAGACAACATCATGCGGGCCACTTTCCGATCGCTTAAACTCGGTGGACTTTGGTACGCGGAGACGAAAATGACTCGGGGTAACAGTAAGCCCGACAGGAACCCGTCTTACTGGGATTCACCGCCTCGTAAGATCGATATGCAGGTTGTGCGACCCACATACAAAGCAACGGAAATGACATGTACCAAATTTAGCAACAGGGACCGCTTGTTTTCGAAAGAAACGAACATCTTACGATATGCCAACTTGCTCTTCGGTGGATTAGTCCGTATCAAGGATATTGTGCTACGCGAAATCCAGACCTGTGAGATCTTGCGAAGGCATCCGCACCCGAACGTCTGTCTCTACAAGGGAGTCGATTATGACAAACACTTTCAAGTAACCGGTCTCCTATTTGAACGCTACGATGCAAACTTAAGGGACTTTGTACTCGACCAGCACCATTTCGATGTTTGGAAATGCATCCAGGATATCCGGCAAGGCATAGCACACATGCACTCCCTTGGTCTCGTGCACTGCGACATCAAACCGAGCAACATTCTGGTCGACATCACAGCTCAACGCTTTGTTGTTGGTGACTTTGACTCCACGCACAAAATTGATGCACCATTAGAAATCAAGTGGGGAACGGCAGGCTGGACCCCAAAGGCAGTACAGACGGCTGGTCGTGCGAGTTTCGATATTGACTTGTATGCTTTTGACATGCTAAAAGCTTGGCTCAGGGCGAAAGGAAGTGGGAAACCGATGCAGAGTAGTCGGTACATGCGGACAATGGATATCCTCGAGGAGGCGAAGCAGCAGATGGAAGACGCCGAAGGAAAGGAGATGAGAAGGAAGAACGAGAACAGGAAGAATATACAGTTCAAGACAAGTGCAGTTACGGAAAATTCCCGTGCAGCGAAAAAGCAGGTTTACTTGGCACATTCCAAACTACCCCCGACACAGGAACCGACGCGCAAGATACAGGTAGGAACCTCACCTGCTCCCAAAAGCGAAGAGGCCAAGAAGGCCCATGGAGAAGACAATGCGCGCTTGAGAAATTATGGGTAAGGGAGCAGAAGTTGGCGCTACAAGACTGGGAAGTGAAAGTCCGGAAGTCTGCGCATCTACCGTTGACCTAGGCCGCCGTGATGTAGCAAGGGGCTATGGTATCCATGGTAGGGCCACGTGGGGGGGCTCTTGTCTTCCATTGCCGCTTTATCCGGTGTTATGAGATGTCATGTGTGTAGCGCGAGGGGTGGGAAGCAACGGGGGAAGTGTCGCGACCGGGTGATTTCCTTGCTGGTTGTAGCACGTGACTTAGACCCATGTACCTAGGTACCCCAGAGCTTCTCGACGCTTGTGTTTTCAGGTTGTGGGTTTGAGGAAATGGTTTATTTTTCTGTTGTTCGATAGGCTCATTTGCATACTTTATCGCGTGGGGGGTTTGGGCATGGGCATGGGATGACGTTGGACATGGAAGTCACACGTCTACCTACGTGGTAATGTAAGCGAGTCGTGGCACATGAAGGCCGACGCATCATCTCAATCGTGCACATGCATAGTGTACCGGTAGAGACGCCACCATCGTGACCCAGACGCCGCTGGGCTTGTTTCCGTGGCTGAGGCTACCCTCTCTGCGGAATCTTTGGCGAACAGGAGTGTCGGAAGCACGATTCGGCTACCAGGCCAGAGGCAGGCAAGTGTTTGCGCAAAAGAGGAATGTCAAAGGTCGAAGAAACCGGGCACTGTGACGTACCGTTCTCACCTGCAGGCCACCAAGACCAGGCTAGCACGCTCAATCGGCGATCATGTCCAGTTAAACAAGCCGATTCCTGGCCTGCCAGCATGCACAGCGGCTGGAAAGAAGGCAATGGAGTGCGATCTGCCGGTCTGGACCGCGTAGGCCTTTGTCCTCCTATGTCCCGTCCCATGGTCCCCCTCAGCAAGCCGACGTCTTGGGTGTCGAGTTCGCCTTCAATGTCTCTGTCAGGCACGCGCTCATGGGGTCGTGTTCGTTGAGGGGTCCCTGATATGACGTCACGCGGCTTTTCATTCTCTGAACACGCTTCTTCCTACCCGCTACCCTCGCTGTGAGACAGGCCGAGTGCATTGCCTGCACCAGCGCCATGGAAAACCTCGACAAGCTCTCGGCGACAGGCCTCCCGATATTCGACCTCAACGAGGAGAATCTAAAGCGCAAAGACTGGTGAGCCACAGCAACCCGACTCAGCCCCCTCCCCCTCCCTCCTCATTGTGCGCCGGTACTGACGGTGGCCAGGTCGAAGACATCGATAGGCAGTCGCGAGTCGTGGCCGACTGCGCTGACATGCCTCGTCAACACATGTGTGCTACCCATGCCCCATTGCGCTGCCATC
>Ga0265798_10007171_pt1 | contig 14491 bp, 11 predicted proteins | sample P3T30metagenome_FD_192430 | JGI IMG/M metagenome (GOLD analysis project Ga0265798, IMG submission 192430) | Plant litter microbial communities from East Loma Ridge, Irvine, California - P3 T30 | ecosystem: Environmental > Terrestrial > Plant litter > Unclassified | place: USA: California...
GGGGACGGATTCTCATCCGTTCCCATCTCCCGTTCCTTCCTGCTCTGATACTCCGCGCTGAGTCCGTCGCACGAATCTGACAACCTGGGCATGATAATCGGCGGGCTCGAACGGCGGGTGGGCGTTGGTATAGAAGTAACAATTGGCGTCTTAGAGTCCAAGATCGAACTGACCCGGGGACCATTTATGGTACGGTAATTCGCTAGCAGAGCTGCATACGCCTCTTCTTCGTCAGTCTTGTTGTCTATGTGGCAAGTGCTCACGAGAAAGACCAGAGACTTCTCGTAACCTTCTTGACCAGCTTCTCCAAGCCTCTTGAAGCCACGAAGCGACCGCCTGCCTTGCAAATGAGCTTCGACGTAATCGTGGTTTTTGACCATAATTTCGGCAAGCCTCAGGAGACTCATCAAGTAGAGTTCGTCTTTATTGCCAACTTGACGCTCGGTAATAGACAGCCTTTCCATCATTGTCGTTTTGGCTTTGACCCAGTTCTCCGAAAGGCAATATACTCCAAGAAGTGTGTCGAGAAGCTCTGATCGAGATACTGCATGGCGTGCTGCAGATCTGAGAGAATATGTACTGGCATTAACATTAAGCCTCGTCAAACAATTCGACAGCTTCCGCTGTGCTCCCGCCAAATCGTCCTCACTGATAAGTTTCTTTGCGGTGTTGAACAGAGCCTTGATCATGTCGCTTTCTATATCCGAGTCACTGTCGGATGGGTAATCGGTACGTACATCCCCAGTACTAGCCTCTGAAGGATCTGGAAGTGGAGGGGTCATATCGTCATATTCGTAGACAGTGTTGGATGACATCCAACGCATCATGGGTTCATTCGTGTTCTGCGTGAAAAGATCGCCGAAATCAGAACCGTACTTGACAGACTTCTTGTCGCTGGTCTCAATGGTCAAAGTCGAAGATGCTGTGGAGACAACGTCCGCTGCTGCCCGTACGCATTCTCTCAAATTAGTCATTGAGGCCAGCTCAGAGCCGACTTGTGTGTCCTGCGTCGAAACGGATTGTTGAAGGCCTTCGATCTTGGCATTAAGGCTCGCACCTAAGGTTCGAAATTCATCGTAAAGTTTGTCGAGAGTTGGTAGAATTCTCTCGGGTATCTTATCTGTCGATTTCTGCAGGCTGAATTGACCCCACCTGCTTTTCTTTAGTAAAGCAATCAGATGAATTGTGTTGCGTGTTGACCACAGGGACGACACGATGGTGACAGGTCCAGAGATCACACTAATACTCATACAGCTTTCCCGTTTCGGGATCTTTCCTCGCATGTGACCGGGAAGAAATTAATCGACGGTATTTTAGGAAATAGGAGGTTACAGGAATCACTTACAAGATGATTGTACTCAATGAGAGTTGGAGGGCGGCTCGGAACGTCTGAATCCTTTCGCGAAACAAAGCAATCTGGTCGATAGCATTCTTGTACCGAAACTGTTTTCTCGGGCCATCGAGGAAGTTCGTCGTCTTGTTCACGCCTTCCAGCAGGGTGAGCAGGTCCTGTAACGAGGCGAAGCTGTCCTCCAGAGATATGGCGAGATTCTTGTAGTGGGCGCCCACATGTCCTGTCGCTTGAAGATTGGACTTGACATCATCCTGGTCGAACGTATCCTTCATAGACTCTAAGACATGTTGAAAACTAGTTACATCGTTGATCAGGCCCGTCAGCGTTGCATCCACGCCGCTGACCTCATCGCGAAACTTGTGAAGAGAGCAGGTGATCTTTACACTGATAGTAAGAAGCGCGACAACGCTGGCCGCGACAGATAAAGGATCACCCATGGCGCAACATCGCGAGGTGAGGTGGAGGGAGCGAAAAAGACGGGATTGTCGCGTGAGGCTGAGGTTCTGCTGCTTGGTGGCTGCCGCCTGCAGCTGCAAAGGTGCGGGCGAGAACCCTCAGCTTCGAGGGATGAAAAGCGCCACCACCGCTGCAATCGCCGGATCAAGAGGCACTACTGTAAGCATGTTCTCGATTGTTTTACACAGCAACGGAGCTGTGACCATACCAGCATCGAAAGGTTCAGACAGTGAAGTTAACGATGTAATCACCGCGTTTGTGTCGGAGCCGCAGACGACGACGGCGCATGTCTTCGACAGGCTGACTTTGACATTGCGGCTACCGCAGCAACAATGTGGCTCTAAGACATTCGTCTATCCGCGGTGATTGACATATCTTCAGTCGTCGGCAAACCAAGGTTTGAATTGCGATGCCAATATGGAGGAATTTAAAGAAGTCGGTGAGGCGCCCAGCGTGTCTTTGGAACGGCGCTCAGACCTCTCATCTCACGCGCCGATTTATAATCAGCATCCACCACGACCCAAGGACGACATTACCCAAGATTCTGACATGAACTGAGCAGTCAACTTGATCTTGGTCATAGATTGAAAGATATTTGAAATATGGTTCGACGCACAAATCCAGAAGACGATGATTGGAGCAACGTGAAAGATGCGAAGAAGCGCAAGCAGATTCAAGATCGGTTGGCACAAAGGGCAAGACGTGAGTGAACATTAGGAAGGCAAAAGAAGTGATAGAGAAGTATTTGATCTGACTTGATCATTAGGTCAACGTCTCCGCGAGGCCAAAGTCGGATCAACAAACCTCCTCCATATTGCAACAAAAGCGCACGCCAGAAAGGAGTGCGACTGCGACACTTCTACAGATCTCAGTGCGAGAACGACCTTGCCAGACACACTCGACTGCTCTGTGTCATCCGGAACAGAGCTCATGATATTTGACTCTATTGACCCTGCGCTGGACTTCCTCGATCTTGACCTTCTCGATAGCGTGCTTGACTTCAACGCCATGAAGTCACCACCAGAGACTCCTCCTCACCAACGTCTCGTACCTCTACCTCTCCCTTCACCATCATCCTCGCTCGCACCAGCACTCACCGTATTCAGCGCTATGTATCTAAACGGAACGATACTCGGGCTCTCGTGCTCGATATGCACAACGTCATGCTCGCCGTTCCCATCGCCATCACATCCACTCCCGCTTCATCCCACAGAGCTACAACTCACAGTGCCTCATCCGCGGTGGTTTGATCGCTTCCCTAACTCTCGGTGGCGCGATTCTCTCATCAGGGCGTTGGGAGTGATCGACGAGGAGGACTTGCTGAAGGATTTGTTCACGCAGCCGAGCTGGACGATCGAAACGGGCGGGAGGAAAGGAGCTAATTGGGAGAGCGCGGCTTGGGAAAGTGCAGCTTGGGATCCGAAGGCGTGGAAGATGGAAGACTCGTTCAGAGCGAAGTGGGGTTGGTTGATGACTTGATGTTATGAGTGGATGTTGGTGCATCTTGCGTTTGCCTCTTCTGTTCTCCCTTTTCTTGACAAAGCGCAGCCTTCGGTCTCGCCCCTTTAAACAAGAAGGAATTTGGACGCACCTTGAATGCCTTAGTTATGCTACATCAACGTCCCCAAATGGCCAAAGACCTAAACATCCATAATGATTACCAAACGTCGAGACAAGCGCATCAACGCACACGAATGACACACCCTACAATTCTTCGCACTCAAACACCTGTCTCAATCTCTCTATCCTGCACCATCGTTATCGTCGATCGCGAGGCCGGTTTCTGAGACTATACTAGGCAGCCGAAGGTCTTAGAACTGAGGCTGAAACCCAAACACAGACATTGGCCGCACACTGCATGCCCGCAGAAACACCTCCCAAGATTTTGGAGCAAGTGCGTCAAAACGACATGCAGAGACGGTTACTCGGCATTCCAAATCCGTGAAGCAGCAAGGAAACGCAAAAACCACGCCACCCATCGCCGCACTCCCACTTCCGAAAGTCAAACCACCGAGACAGCTTCAGTATTGCGCGATCCGGCATTCAATCTTTCTATAGATCTTCTAGAATTCACGTGCTGGTATCTGAATGGTGCGCGGGCGAGGATGCATTTCCGTCCACGGCCCGTTTCGAGACGTATCTGTAACAAATGGTGCGGCGAACACGCGAAACGCTGCGCGCATGAGCGATGGCACCTACAATAACATGAGCAGCATCGACCGCGATTGCAGATTACGTTTATAAGGATCGTGCATGTGTCGTACATAGCTCGCGTCTCTGCCTGATCATCGATTCTGTATTGAACGATTGTTGCCCGCGCTATCCAGTCTTTATTTCGCCAAAGTTTGCATTTACACAATGAGAATCTTCGTTTCGTTGGCAGTGATGATCATGAGCACTGCGGGTGCTGCGCTTGCATCGCCGGTTGATGCGCGATTGCCATTGGTGGCAGGAAGAGCTCCTCCTCCACCACCAGGACCTCCAGGTCCAGATCCAGGTCCTCTGGTCGCTTCAGTCGGAAAATGCCCAGTAGGTGTATGCACAACATTGCGAGAAGGTGCTAACGTATTTGCAGATGGATTGCTGGAATGAGGCAGCGGGAGCCGTCGATTGCGATCCAAATTCTGACGACGTTTGCCTATGTGGAGTCTTTTTCGACGAAGTAGCGTCGTGTACGGAGGCGACATGCAACATTGGCGAGAACTTGGGTGAGTACCTGCTGGTCCTCGATGCGCCTCGTGCAGTTGCTAATGCATCGACGCGCAGCTACGTTAGACTTCATGGAGCAAGCTTGTAATTGATGGAGGAGAAAAAGAACTTAGGGAATACATTGAAAAGGATGCAATGCGTGAGGATCGCGAAGAGCATGAATACCCCCATGTAGTAATGGAATGCCGACTCGAAACTTCTGCAATTCTCTCTTCTTCGACATGAGGCTCACCCGGGAGTACAGCCTGCTGCGACTGCCAAACAATTCTGCGCGTGCAGGGCTTCGCCGTGAAAGGCACGGGACTTGGTTTACTCACTTTGCAACACCACACCAGTACCTTAGCCTCGCAGCTGTACGATGATCACATATCCCAACCACCGGTAGAGTGCGCCGTACCGTAATGTAGGCATTTGTTGGGGGCGAGGAGTTGTAGGCGGCAGCCAATAGCAGCTCGTGGGACGTCCCCTTCCCTGCAGTCTAGGTAGTAGACTGACATCTTATAATAATACGAGTAGGTACTAATATGGACATGTGAGATCGCAAGCACATGCCAGCTCAACAAGAATTCTCAGACGGCGTGACAATTCAACAAGAAGCAGGATTCTGGAAGTAAGGAAAGTGACAAGTCCAGATGAAAGCGTCAATCATTCTCGCAAAAACGTTACCTGGTGAATGACATTTTCTCCAAGATTAGTATTTTGTCCCCTCGGTGGATGCAGGACATGCCCTGTAAAGGACTCAAGTTGTTGACCTAACGGACACCAACTATCTCCCCGTGCCGAGGTATTGTAGCACGATTGGATCACTATCTGACTGCGATGATGTGCATGTGTTGCGTGCCCCTGGGAGCCATGTCGCAGTTTTGTTGACCGTAGATCATACTCATCAATCATGGAAGTTGTCGCGACTGTTGTTACAAAACGCGTCAGCTCAACTGTAAATGGGTCCACTTGCCATCCAATTGCAAGCAGCCCCTGATGTCATGTTGTACATGTTTCAACGCCTCGCATCGGTGCACCGGAGCTTTTATCCAGCTCGTGCGGGGCCCCAGGAAAAACTAAGGTGATGTGATGCGGATAAACGATGTCTGCCTGAGGCTATAATTCGCAAGTGTACGCGTAACCTACACTTGTGCCGGGCGGATCCTAAGATCGGGAAAACGCGGTGAAAGAAAGGATTGCTGTCGATGACGAAACCAGAGAGGTTGTGTCAGGTGTTGTTGGGAGGTAAGTCGACTGAGTCGATCGCGGAGCGTAATGGCGTTCCGGCATTCTGGAGGTATCGTAATCAGCATCAGCTGGCTGGGCACGAAGCTGTGCGACATTCCACCAGCAAAGTGCCTTCCGCTCTGACTCGAGAGGGCCTTTCGGCATCGTGAACAAACGCTCATGCTGGTGGAGAGTGGTTTTAACGGAGACGTGGCCGAACAAGCGTACCTCTAGTACCTTGCAGGAGCAGATATTTCGGGATGCTTCAACAAGTTAAAGCCAGCAAAGCATACCCTGTGTGGCATGTGGCAGTAAAGGCCCAGTTTTCGCATCCCGACAACTCCCGAAGTCTCCTGCCACGTGCGATTCAAAAGTGACGTCTGCTGCTGGCCTGCAAAGTTCGGCGGATCTGGCGCAGGCTTTTCTTCGGATTAAGCACCCCAGCGGGCGACCTGTTTGAACAGCGGGGCGAGCTATTGAGGGGCTAAAGAATTTTTCCCAGGAGAACTGATAAGAAACAATACGTGAATTTGGGTCAGCAAAAGCGTTGAGATGCAGCGGTGCAATGTACCTGAGGGTCAACGTGATCTTTAAGAATGTGAACGATTATATGCAAAAGACTCGCCTAAGCAAGAGTAGTACGGACATGGGCGTCAGACGCGGAGCAGACGGACCGTCACAGGGTGATGCAGGACAGGCCTGGCGAGAAGCCCCCACGATCTGCTGGAAAGCCAAGGACAGGGGAACCCCGCCAACTCGATCGACGTGAGTGAGCGACTGGAGATACGACTCGACAGCGGACGTGGCCTGGCAAGAGTCGAGCAGCCAATTATTTGAGTCACAGTCCAGGCGTCGTGATCAAAGCTGACTTGTCGCAAGCTACGTTGAGGCTATTCCGCCTGTATTGTCGGCTGGCGTCCACGGTTCGCCCTGCGTGGGTTCGTAGGCTCACCGACTTCATCTGAGCGCACGGAAGACGAGATGCTGCATCGAAGGCGGGCCGTAGAGAAGACGATGCAGGTCGGGTAGCACCCTGTTGTTCACCGGCGGACCATGCCTCAGCGATATTGCGATCTCCCCAGGAAGGTGTGATGAAGCGGCAAAATATGGTGGTGGACACTGTTGCTTATTCTACGCTTATAGTACCCCAGAGTCGAGTCCCTACAGACCTCTGTGCGTGTCCTGCCTTGAGATCTGATGCGGTGGAACGCACAACAAGCCACCTGGGTAAATGTCTGGCCGGTATTGGGATGCTATTGGTCATCTGACTGTGACATGGTGAGGGGAGAAGATATTGCCCTCACGCCGCGACTCCTACACCATAGCCAAGGAGACGGGCTTGCTGGGGGCTGCTCTAAGGGGTTCGGTGCAAGATGGGCCAGTGAGGATGCCCGTGTAGCCAGTATGCGCGGTGAGATACTGTAGAATCCCTGGAGTCGATGGTGCTTAGTGAGTCGAGTGGTCACCGTGACACGCAGCAGTTGCCTCGTTGCACGTCTGCACCTGCCTGCTCGTCCTGAAACGCAGAAGAGCACTCAGCAGGTCGGAACGCACGCCTATAATTGAGCAGGCGCCCGGGGCAGTGAAGTGGAAAGTGTAGACGCCTCCCCCATATTCTCCATCTTGAGACACTGAGACACCGTTTCTTCTCCAATCCAACCCCATCTTTTCTGCACTGCCACAACACACTGCACACTGCACAGCACAGCATCACCTCATCCACGCTCGGCCACGCCGGGACTTGTTCTGCCCTGCCTGCTCACGTACGCCTGCTTCGCTCGCCGTACTGACCACAACACGACGAAACGACGCATCAGACAGGACCCCCTGGCGTTATCTGCACACGTTCCTGTTCCCCACCAGCAGCCTCACGACAGCCACGGCATTGATTGTGGCTCGCCGACGTTCACCGCTAGACCGCGAACAGAGATTTCTGCTGCAAATTTCGTGCGCAGAATCGTCGGCTCACCCAACATTTGCAGGCTGCTCCACCAGGTGCACCAGCAGGGCAAGTTCCGCGCGCACCCCAATAACCACCGTCCTCACTGTACCTGCCTGTCACCACGGCCCTGCACTCACTCTGCCTGCGCTGCACACACACGTCCTGCTGCAGGCATAATTAAAAAAGACGCCATCGCGCCTCTCACGACCGCCCCCTGCATCGGCGTGCACTCGGCTCCAGATTACGGGCTCTCCGCAACAGTCATCACTTGCAGCCCCGCTAGACTGATACCGACGGGCACCGCCAAGCGTCTTTGGCGCCGCTTTTGTTTCTCTTCTCGCTCCGAGCGATCCTCGTCTGCGTCAGCACGTACCCCGGTCGTCACCCCCACACAGTCTGCCTAGCGTGCCTGTGCTCTCCATTTCATACATATACCCGACCCCCATCCCCTTCCCCCGACTTTTCTACGCCTGATCAGATCACATGTCATCCTCCGCCTCACAGCAAGGTTTTAACCACCTACTCAATCCGGAGACTACTCAAGAACAACACCAATATCCATCCACATTGCCTGCGACTTCCTCCATGGCTACTGCCACCGTGAGCCTTATGGCTCCTCTACTGCAAAACGCCCCTCAGCAAGGCCACGACGAGCCTCGACAGGACCTGCCACGGCCGTACAAGTGCCCTCTCTGCGACAAGGCCTTCCACCGTCTGGAACACCAGACTCGCCACATCCGAACCCACACCGGAGAGAAGCCGCATGCCTGCACTTATCAGGGTTGCACAAAACGATTTTCCCGTTCAGATGAGCTCACTCGGTAGGACACCACCCTCGAATCTATATTGTACACGACTAACATCACATAGCCACTCAAGGATACACAACAATCCCAACTCGCGCAGAGGCAAAGGTCAACACCACGCCGCTGCCCACCAGGCGGCTGTCGCTGCTGTGCAAGCTGGCCTCATGGAGCCGGGATCTGGACTCGCCCACATGATGCCTCCTCCAACGAAACCCATTTCACGCAGTGCACCGAACTCGAATCTTGGCTCGCCCAACGTCTCGCCGCCTCACTCCTTCTCCAACTACTCACCCAACATGGGTAATGATCTCGCAGCGTACCGCCATGGAGGCCACCACAGCACCAGCCCCAACGGCCTCTCAAGAAACATGGACCTTCTTGCAGATGCCGCTTCAAGACTCGAGCAACGACCTCACCACCAGTCGCACTCGAGCAGGCACATCACCAGCGGTTACCACCCATACAATCATCGTCTGCCAGGCCTTTCGCAGTACGCCTATTCGTCGCAGCCGATGTCGAGATCGCATTCACACGAAGACGACGATCCTTATGCGCACAGGATGACGAAGAAGTCAAGACCGGGTTCGCCGATGTCGACCGCCCCGCCTTCGCCCACCTTTTCGCACGATTCTGCGAGCCCCACACCCGACCATACTCCACTGGCTACCCCTGCGCACTCGCCCCGACTCCGACCGCATGGGTTCAGCGACTTGCAATTGCCGCATTTGCGCCATCTGAGCCTCTCTCAAAGTTACGTTCCTGCGCTCGCTCCTATGGAGCCAAGTACGGATCGCGAGGAGCGATACGTTGCACCTCAGTCGACTGGTCTGCGAATCGGCGACATCATCTCGAGATCTGAGGGCGCGCAGCGCAAACTCCCGGTTCCGCAAGTTCCCAAAGTTGCTGTACAGGACCTTCTGAACGGCCCTAACTCAGGCGGCTTCTCCTCTGGCAACTCCTCTTCGACCCCATCATTAGCGGGCGAGGATCTTGCGCATCGCACCTAATTCAAACTCTCTACTCTCCGCATGGATTGGCGTTCTGGAAGCATATCTGGTTGATTTCTGTTTAGCGAAGCGTTGCCACGGACCATAGATGCGTATGACGATTTTCACGACATTGCTTGTCAAGGCTGTCCTCGTTCAAACGGCCCCCACTCAGCTCGATAGACTTTGTTTCACTTCAATACCCCGCGGATTCTAGCAATTCGCAGTCTTGTACAAGTTCCACTCAGTTTTGTTGGCCATCAGGCCTGGGGCGAGGAAAGATGGTTTCTTATTGGCAAGCACATTTAGACAGACTTTCTTGCTCAAAGCGTAATTGAAACCAATACTTCACATTCCGCGCAACCTTACCGAGAATCTGATGTGATGGACACCCTTGCGCAGCGTTGACGTGATCTGGGGATCTGGTGATGCAACGAGAATCTTTCTCAGCTCAGCAGGGAACAAGCACCTCCCAGGCTTTGGTTACAGCCTATGATGGCTATCTCTCCACACAACTTCTTCCCCGCAGATACACAACACAACGCCAACACAGCACACAAACCTGGAACACAGCGTGGGATTTTGTTTTTCAGCATCACACATCACGACAAATTCTCCGCTCAACTGACACCCCCATTCTGCGACGCGCAACCCACACTGGCTGAGACACCCCGAAGACCGCAGACATGGCGGTGAGAAGAAAAGGCGAGCAAGCATTGCGAATCGCTGAGTTTCCCCCCGCCAACAGTGTCTCACTCGCCCTTCCCTCGTGCGACACACCCTCCCACATTGCTGCTATTATTGTTCAAGTCTTTCATGGGTAGGTGCAGGGGGTGGAGCGATAAGGCTCGATGGGGAGGGACGTGGGAATACGTACTCCGCAATTTACGTGAGCTTCTCCGCAATTGTGTCATTAGCACTAGCGCCTATCATGACCGGACAGGAGAGGCTTCCGGACTCGGAAGGTAGCGACCAAGAGTGACACTCTTCACGCTGTGCCCTGTCCACACTCAATTTCCGAAGACGACATCCTGGGCGGGGATCTATGGATGGCGGAAGCCTATCAAAGACGACTCGGTAGCCGTCGGTTTACTCGCACAGCGCAATCACGCAGCTCGATGATATTTTCTACCTTATCGCACTTTCGGCTACTCTGGCTGAATGCAAATCAACACTCGCGACTTATGCACCCCAGACTGCAACGCACTTCTCCACTTCCGCTATCTCTGCGGCATGACGACCACCAACATTCACACGGTCTAGGCTTCTAGTCGGCAGGTATGCCGGGATGTTTTCCCAACCTCGATAAATGTTGACAAGACAGCTGTTTACAAGTGGAAGGAGGGCTGGTAGTCGGCCCGTGATGCGAGAACAGTACGTCAGTAATCCACCAGTGGGCCGTCGAGAAGCGCGTTTCTTTGAGCACATTCATGGGCATGAGGCGAGTGCCGAGGCCGGAAGAGATTTTGTTCTGTCTTGGAATGACTGGAGGTGAATGGCGCCATCACATGTTGCCGATCAAGTCCTTTAAATTGTTGTTTCGAGCTTCTGAACGATATCAAAAGATGCGACCAATCTGCGCGCAGAAACTCGCAGCGTGTCCACTAGTTTCGTGAGCTCAAACCCTTTCAGCTGAGAGTGTCAGCGCACGATAAGCCAAACATCAAAGCTCCGCTACTGAACCAACAAGCCTAGCGGTACAATGTTCCAACCTCCGGTCCGGGTCTTTACAACCGCCCCCATCTCACGCCTTCGTCAGGACAAAGTTGGACTGGCGCGGCGGATTTGTTGGTTTGAGTAAAGTTACCAAGAGGTCCGCGCCTTGCTGACTCGGCCCCCTTCTAGCGAGCTTCTAGATGCTGCCTTTTACCGTAACCCGGCCGCGATCCTCATCATGTTGCGGCTCGAATGTGGGGTCTCCACAATATTGCTACCGCCTCGCGCGGTGCACTTGCCTTTCGCAAACAGCAAATCCTGGAAAGGAGAGCAGTGGCGTTGATAAGGCTCAGTTGGGGGCAGGTTGCCAAGAGTTGAATCTGAAGCGCTCGCATCGAGACAGCGAAGATTATCCGAAGAATCTTGGTCTGAGGCATGCTGTCTGAGTCGTGCAAACAAATGAGGGTGCACTTCCTGTTTGGGATACAGTCCCGTTGAGTGAAGGGCCTGGATCACATGCTTCCGGCTGCGTGGTCTCAACGTGCATCAGCATGTCCATCGTCGGTATTCTACCGATCGGAAGCGCTTCTGGAAGAACGGAAGAAATCAGTTCCTAGCGCATGATTGAGGCCCGCTTCCTCCGCTCGCTCGATGCAAAGAACAGCGCAGGATCAATTTGGTCTCTTTCACGGCGTGCGCGATGTGGAGTCGCATTCCTTTCGCCCTTGCATTAACCCCGTTCCTGTCGAAGACTCGTCGCACGTTCTGATCCGTCGGCATATTCCATCAGCAGGACGGAAGAATTCAGAACAAACCTTTTGAGAGTACCTGTTGAGCTGCAGCAATCAGCATGAGTTAATTTACGTCCCGCTGCGCGATGCATGGTAGTACCTAACCGCAGGATCTGTCACAACGTTGTTCATCTATAGAGCCAGGTCGCTGGAATCCGAAACGACAAGCGAAAACAAACCCAGGTCGGATTTGCTGGAGCAATCTATTCCGCAGATCAGGTACTTTCAACGATCGTATACTGGAAGTACCCTGCATAAGGTATATGTGATCCAGCGGTCAGAGCTCCGTAGAACTGACTGTGGTCTAACGGTGAGGAGAATGTCTCAACAACATCAATGGCCTGTGATGCACTGCGTCCTGGCCAACCACCAGACTTCTCTTCATGCAAGCATTATGCATCAAGTCCACATCGTCATCACTTACACATCGCACTCCCCAAGATTGAATTGTCGGCAATCTCTGCGCGTCGTTGAAAGGCAACTCCAAGGCACTCCATATCACGATCTCCACGTCGGGTCTGAACACAACTATGACGACCGCATTTCATCTCGTCACACCTCCGCGTATCAAGGCCTCCTACGCAACATGCACGTCAACATAGACCTGCATCATACCTCTGCACCGCAATCAATCCGCACCGCCAGTCCAAACACCACGTTGCCAGCCTCTATCTCCCTTATCTTTCACAGCGCCATGTCCCCCGCACCCTTTAATCTACAGCCTCGCCAATCTGGCCAATATGCAGCGGATAAATATCTACGACGCACACGATTGATGACTATACGCATAAACACGTTGCACGGCATGCAAGCCAGCGGCAACCCCCATACAGTACCAACATCTCTGATATTGCGTCGCAAAGTACCAAAGTATATTTAGACGTTGCTGAGGAGCGCGTGGCAGCTTCAGCTTGACGAGAGTAGTTGCAACTACTGTGTAGAGTGCGTGCATGTTGTTGAGAGCGGAGTCGTAAGTACCTTGCAGAACTGACTAGTCAGCTCCGACTTTATCACGACGTCCTTTCAAATGCAGCGAGACCACTACCCACAACTACGCTAGCATGTGAAGAAGCCACGAGGAATCGCAACCCCCACGCCGGATGAATTACCCCAGAATCAGATGCCAATGCCAACTCTCGGTTCACACGCTCGCTGCGATTCGCTTCGCGGTAAAGCGGACCGGCTATTCACGAATTGCCGTATGCCGCCTTTGTTGAGATGGTACCTCGGGCTAGGTACCTCGCCATCACGTTCCAGGCGGCTGAATACTTGCGTCGCAGTCACTTTCAGGATACGTTTCGGGTCTTTGGTTGGCGGATATTGAGCTTAGTGGGTGCGCGCTTTGGGATGCAGAGACGAATGCAATTGTTCCGGTGGCTTGTGATAGCCGGATAAGGTGGCTCGGGTGGGATCGGTACGTACTGGCACGGCGGCGACGACGCTGCTTTTTTGCTACTTTCATGATGCGATAAAAGGTCTGTATTGTATGTGCGGCTGATGTTGATCGCGATTGGCAGGTTGCAGGGCGGCTCAGTATCACAATCACTTATGAAGAGCCAATTGTTGCTGCACGGTATTGAAAGGACACGTCCTTGCGACCCAATTATTGACGGCGGACGACGCTATCTACGTCCTTGAAGCTCAACTTTCACTCTGTCTGCATATCAGGACATGTGCAACGTCAGACATGCGTAGACATTCCTGAACACTCGCGCTCGAACAGCATTCAGGCATTCACTCAACATTTGCTGTCAAAGTACTCCGACAGGTCAACCACGTTCCTAACGTGGACATGGATTATTACCACAGCTATTGTTCAAGTGGATATCATGGACCTTTTTAGCTTCATGAAATCACCACATCTCAAACGCTCACCCGATGTTGGGCATAACGCATGAAACTTATCAACGACGTCTTGACCAAGTACACATATCAGCCCTTCATCGCTCCTAGATTGGCATACAACTACAATTTTCTCATCAAGGTCAATTACACGTAGAGATGCACTCCACACCTCGCATTTCAACGCACATCTTATTTTCCATGTCAAATCTCACCCAAACTCTTCAAAACTCCAGCAAATACAAGAATCTGCACACAGTCCTTTATCTCGACGTATCACCCCACGCATCCCTCACACGCTACACTAAATTGGACCCAGATATACGTCCTTCCGACGCGTTCGAGGTATACATTCCTTCTGGTATACGCACGGGGAAGCCGGATCTAGGATCGCACAGAACCCAAGTTCGAGTCACACTACCGACGGCTGTCGCAACGCTTTGTTGTGGAGAGCGCAAGCGATGTGATATTGAGTGAAGGGCGGAAGATGTGTGGTTGAGAGGTTCACGTGCATGGTGGTATGTCACGCACGCAGCCTCATGTACCTTGCCAGATGTGAGACTAATGACCGCGATTGACAAAGGACTTGGTGAAAATTACGACTGCTCGATCTGAACCAGACGGGCGATGCTGGTGACATCCACTGTCAAGCGAGAGGCTTCCCGTCGACGCATGTCGCGAGCAAAAGCACATCTTGCGTCGCTCTGCCCACTTTCGCTGCCCTTTGCTGTGACCCTGCC
>Ga0265798_10007172_pt1 | contig 14490 bp, 13 predicted proteins | sample P3T30metagenome_FD_192430 | JGI IMG/M metagenome (GOLD analysis project Ga0265798, IMG submission 192430) | Plant litter microbial communities from East Loma Ridge, Irvine, California - P3 T30 | ecosystem: Environmental > Terrestrial > Plant litter > Unclassified | place: USA: California...
TTCGCCGGGGAGGCGCCTCGTCGAGGGGAAGCGCGTCGGAGGGGGGAACCGCGCTTTTCGTGGCGCCAGAAACAAGAAAGGACAGGGGCCGGCGGGCCAAGGGAGCGAACCGGCCGGCCCCTGTCGCAACGTCGGCTCCCTGAGGGGGGTAGGGGCCGACGATCTCTGGTCCCGGCGCCGGACCCAAGGGTCCGGCGTCGGGTTTCGGTGGTCTTAGCGGAACAGCGAGGTGATGCTCTGCGGCGCCTGGTTGGCGATCGACAGAGCCTGGACGCCCAGCTGCTGCTTGACCTGCAACGCCTGCAGATTGGCCGATTCCTTCGACAGATCCGCATCGACGAGGTTGCCGATGCCGCTCGTGATCACGTCCGACAGGCTGTTGACGAAGCTTGCCTGGCCGTCGATCTTGCGCGACGCCGAACCCAGCGTGCTGAGGCTCGTGTTGAGCGTCGTCGACACCGTCTTCAGCGTATCCACCATGGTCTTGGCCGTAGCCGCCGAGGTGAAGGTCGAGCCGATCGCGGTGATGACCCCGGCGTCGAGGTCCTGGTTTGCGACATCGAGCGTTGCTGCCGCCGTATCCGTCGACTGCAGCGCGCTGACGCTACCACCGCTCGCCTTGAGCAGGTTGGTGCCGTTGAAGCTCGACGAGTCGATGATCGACTGGATCTGCTGCTTGAGCGCGTCGAAGTCCTTGCCCATCGCAGTCCGGCTGCTGCTGTCGATACCGGCATCCGACGCCGACGTGGCCTTGGCGGCCATCTGGTTGACGAGGTCGGAAATCTGCTGCGTTCCAGCAACCGCTACGTCGACCGCGCTCTTTGCGCGGCTCAGCGAAGCTCCGACCGATGCGAGCTTGCCGACATCGCCGCGCAGCGTCTGCGCGATGGTGTAGGAAGCCGAATCGTCCTTGGTCGAGGAGACCTTGAGGCCGGTGCTGATCCGCTGCTGGGTCGAGGCAAGCTGGTTGCTCGTCATGCTCAGGTTCTGCAGCGCGGTGAGGGCGGCGGTGTTGGTGTTGACCGACATAACCATGATAATATTCCTTCTCAAAAGACGGCTGCTTCTGCAGCCGGGGCCAGAGCGGTGACCCGCCGATGCGCCGCGACAGGCGGGGCATGTGTCTTTTGTAGAAAAGCGGTTCGGCGTGCGGTTTCGGGCGCGGGGCTTTTTGATGGTTAAGCCGCGAAGACGAACCTTTTGATGAAGATAGGCAAAAACTTCCGGGTCGGCACCGGGCGCGCCGCGCGCCGTCTATGATGACGCAGGGATGTGCGGAGAGAACGGACGTGGCGCTCAAGATCTGGTTGCGGGAAGGGGAGAAGGTCGTCGTCAATGGCGCGGTGCTGGTCGCGCTGGGGCGGACCCGGCTTGCGGTCGAGAACCACGCCGCGGTCCTGCGCGAACGCGAGATCATGACGCCCGAGGAAGCCAATACCCCCGCGCGGCGGCTCTATTTCGCGGCGATGATGGCGTATATCGATGAACCCGCGCGCGATCGCTACCAGGATCAGGTCGTCCTGCTGGTCCATGCGCTGCTCAGCGCGGTCCAGTCGGATGCGGCCAAGGCGATGGTGGTCAGCTTCGCGCGGCATATCGCGGCGGGCGAATTCTACCGTGCGCTCGGCGATTGCCGCGAACTGATCGCCTATGAGGCGACCGCGCTCGAACGCGGGCCGGGCGAAGGGACGCAGGCGGACGCCTCGCTGCATTGATTCCCGAAAAAGTCTGCGATCTCGGAAAAATCTGGGCGTTCGCGACCGGGCGCGTGCTCGCCGTCTATCATGGGAAGTGACCCAGAAGGGTCCTGACCCGGAGTGACGATCCATGGCGGCGGATGTCTCCAATAGCCTTGCCGGCCTGAGCCTGCTGACGCGCACCAATGAGTTTGCGAACTATGGTGTGAGCGTCGGTAGTGCGGCCATCGAAACCACTGCGCAACGCACCGCGCGCGCGCAGTTCAAGACCCCCGCGACGACTGCACCGTGGACGCAGACGCCAACGCCGCCGCCATCGGTCGCGGCGGTGCAGGCGATGAAGACCATCGTCGATACGCGGTCCACATCGGGCACGCTGCCGCGCGACGTGCAGACCGACTTCACGACGTACAAGGCGCTCGACCGGTTGCGCGTGCTCGCGCAGGCGGCGGCGACCAGCAGCGCGAACGACGCGCAGCGCAAGAGCCTGCAGCAAAGCTTCGAGCGTGGGCTGAAGGACCTGAGCACTTATCTCGGCACTACCGTCGGTGACCAGTTGCAGCTTGCGTTCGAGCAGCCACGCACCCGCGCGGAGAGCATCGCGATCGGCGGTCCCAATGTCCTCCCCGCGATCGTCGGCAAGGGCGTTGTGGCCGAACGGGCCGCGGCGTTGCCGGGTGTCGGCGGGACCGAACGGCTGCGCATCACTTTGTCGCAGCGCGAACTGAGCGACGTGGTCGACATCGACCTCGCGCAGACCCCGCAGCCCCCGACACTCGACGGGATCGCCACCGCGATCACCACCGCGATCGCGGCGATCCCGGCGCGCGATGCCGCTGGCGCGATCCAATATGACGCGGATGGGGCGGCGGTCCCGCGCTGGGATGTAAAGGTCCGCGTGACCAAGACCGGCGACGCCTGGGGCTTGACGATCGACCGGACCGGCAACGAACGGATCACGATCGACCAGCCCGGCGCGCCGTCGACGGTGGTCGCCGCCGCCGACGTGACCGGGGCGACGACCGCGACCAAGGTGCAGATGCTGCGGTTCGACACACCCGACGGGACGATCGAGCAACGGCTCGACGGTGCGATCGCGGCGACCGACCGGCTGGCGACCGCAACCGCGGCGTTGCGGCCCACGCCGACGATCAAGCCCACCCCCGGCAAACCGCCTGTGCCACCGCCAGCGCCATCACCCGTCGCTGCCGAAACGACGGTCAGCGCGCTGGTGGTCGACCCGCAGGGGTTCAGTTACGTCCTCGGGACGACGCAAGGCGATCTCGGGGGTACGCTTTCCAACGGGAACGCGATGCTGTTCCTGTCCAAGCGCGACAGCGCGGGGACCGTGCTGTGGCAGCGCAGCCTGGGGACGCCGGGAACGTCGAACGGTGCCGCGCTGGCGCTTGCGCCCGGCGGCGGCGTGGTGGTCGCGGGGACGGTGTCCGACGGGGCCGATCCGATCGCCAACGGCAGCGCGATGGTCGTCGCGCGCTTCGCGGGCAATGGCGACGAACAGATGTTGCAACGGATCCGGACCTCGACCTTCGACAGCGCGACCGCGGTGGCGGTGGCCGACGACGGGACGATCTTTCTCGGCGGCAGGGCTTCGACTGGGGGCGGGGATGCGTATCTCGCTCGGCTGGACACGCAGGGGAAGGTCACGGACCAGCAGGTGCTCGACACCGGCGGCGACGACCGCGTCACTGCGCTCGCCTTCGACCGCGACGGGCAGGTCCTAGCGCTGTTGCAACAGGGGTCGAACAGCCTCTTGCAACGCTATGATTCTATTAGCCTTGATGCAACATCGGGCAGCGTCTCGCTCGGTACCGCGCAAGCGCGCGCACTGGCGGTGGCAACGGACGGCACGATCGCGATCGGCGGCGCGACGCTGGGTGCGGTGGCGGGCGATCAGGTCAACACGACCGGCGGCGCGCGCGACGGGTTCGTCACGCGGATCAGCGCCGACTTCGCCAGTGTCGCGACGACCTATCTGGCGACGGCGGGGGACGACCAGATCGACAGCGTCGGCTTCCTCGGCGATGCGCTCTACGTCGGCGGGCGGACGAGCGGGACATTGGGCACCGCCAAGCGCGGCGAACTCGACGGCTTCGTCGGACGGATCGATCCGACGACCGGCGCGATCGAGACGGTCGAACAGTTCGGCGCCAGCGGCGCGCGAACCGGCACCGTGCGGATCGCGGCAGTGGAGGGCGGGGACACGATCCTCGAGGCGCTGGGGCTCAACCGCGGGCTGGTGACGCCCGACGTGTCCGCGAACCTGGTGTCGCAGACCAGCGTCCGCGCCGGGGACAGCGTATCGATCCGGATCAACCGCGGTGCCGCGATCAAGCTGACGATCGGCGCCAGCGACACCGTGGCGTCCCTCGCCAGCAGGCTCGGCTTGCTGACCGGGGGAAAGGCCAGTGTCGCAAACGCGATCAAGGGCGACGGTCGCGCGTTCCAGATCACCGCGCGCGGCGGCGCGACGATCGAGCTGATCGCGGGGCCGCCCGGACAGGATGCGCTGTCGAAGCTCGGGATCGATCCGCAGATCCTGTCGCAGCCCCCGGTGCGGCCGGCGGGCGCACCCAGGGTGTCGCCGGGCGGACAATTCGGTCTGGGCCTTTCCGCCGGATTGTCGCTGGCGTCGGCGCAGGATGCCGGGATCGCGCTCAACGCGGTCAAGCAGGCGATGTCGATCACGCAGACCGGTTATCGTTCGCTGTACTGGGATTCGACCAAGGCCGCGCTGGCCAATGGCGGATCGTCCAAGGGCAGCAAGGCGGCGGTCACGCGCGCGTCCGCGCAAGCCGCGAACTATCAGGCGGCGCTCGACCGGATCCAGAGCAGCGCGGTCGTGACCACGCGCAAAGCCGATCTTACGTTGACCGTCTTCGGTTACTGACGGGCGATGTCGAACGCTGTCGGTTCCAGGCGGCAAATCGTTGATTCGCAATCGTAAGGGTGAAGTCGGGCGGAAAACCCAATTAGGCGATGCAGAGCACGCCGATGCCGTGTTAGAGGCGCTTCATGACTATGAAGCGCCGCACAGAATCTTCGTTTACTCGCGTGGTATCCGGGCTGACCCGCTATGCCGTGGCGGGTGCCTGCCTTGCCCCGTTCCCGGTATTCGCACAGACCCCACCGCCGGTATCGCTGCTGCCGCCGACGATGCAGGCACCCGCCGTTCCCGCCGCGCCGCCACAGATGGTGCAACCGCTGATCGCGCCGGAAATCATCTTGCCGACGCTCTCCGCGACCCAGGCCAAGCAGCTTGCAGAGCTGATCCGCAAGGACGTCGTCGCGCAGGGGTTGAGCGATACGCCGGGTTCGGTGCCGCGCGACAACGACGGGCTGATCCGTGCCGCGCTCGACCATGCGCGCGCGGTCCATTCCGGCCGGTTGGCCGAGGGCGATTTCCAGCGCGACTGGGCGATGCGTCCGGTCGCCTATGATCCGCTGCCCGCGCTGCGCACCGCGATCGTCAACGACCGGTTGAGCGCATGGGTCGCCGCCTTGCCGCCACCTTATGCCGGCTACGACACGCTGGTCGAGGGGCTCGCCCGCTATCGCGCGATCGGACAGGACGGCGGCTGGTCGCAGATCGCCGGAGACGTGACCTTCGGCAGCAGCGGCGCGCGCGTCGTCGCATTGCGCAAGCGGCTCGCGGCGGAGGATTCGACGGTCAAGACGAGCGGCGACAAGTTTGATACGAGCCTGCTGGAAGCGCTTCGCCGCGCCCAGCGCCGCTATGGCCTCAACCCCACGGGAACCCTGGGGACGCAGACGGTCGCCGCGCTCAACGTCCCGGTCGATGCGCGCATCCGCCAGATCAAGGCGAACATGGAACGCTGGCGCTGGTTGCCGCCGACGCTCGAGCAGAACCGCGTACAGGTCAACATCGCCGCAGCGGTGCTGACGCTGTTCGACGGCGACGCCCCGGTCATGTCGATGAAGGCGGTCACCGGCCGCCCCGGCGACGAGACACCGATGCTGGTGTCGCAGATCCACAGCATCGTGCTCAATCCGCCATGGAACGTCCCCTCGTCGATCGCAGGCAAGGAACTGTGGCCCAAGGAGAAGGCGCATCCCGGCTATCTCGCGCGCAACGGCTTTCGCGTGATCGACAATGGCGACGGCAGCAAGCGGCTCCAGCAATCGTCCGAACGCAGCGCGCTCGGCCGGTACAAGTTCGATTTCGCCAACCCGTTCGCAGTCTATCTCCACGATACGCCTGCGCAGGCGGGGTTCGCACGGTTCGACCGGCTGGCCAGCCACGGCTGCGTGCGCCTCGAAAAGCCCGCCGCGCTGGCGAAGCAGTTGATGAGCACCACCCCCGAATGGTCGGCGCAGGCGATCGACGATACGGTGACGGCGGGCAAGACCGTCCGCGCCAAGCTGGCAGCACCGGTTGCGGTGTATCTGCTGTACTGGACCGCCTTTGCGAACCAGAACGGGCAGGTCAGCTTCCGCGACGATCCGTACAAATGGGACGGGACGCTCGCGAGCAAGATCGAGGCACGATCCGCCCGGCAGACGCAAACGCTCGCCGCGCGCTGAGCAGGAGACTATCGAATGAACCGCAAATTCGCCTTTGCCGTTGCAGCGACGCTGCTGACCCTCAACCTCGGTGCCTGCTCGGGTGGGGATGACGAAGCCGTCTATACCGACAACGGAGCGGACAACGCCGACATCGTCATACCCGAGCCCGCCCCGCCGACGCCCGAGCCGGCACCGCCACCAGTAGAACCGACCGAGACCGCCAACACCGCGATGGTGGACGACACCCCGCCGCCGCTCCCGACCGAGCCGGACCAGCAGATGATGGACGATGCCTCCGCCACCGGCATGACCGCGCGCAGCGTGCGCAAGGACGCCGGGGCCGATCCCACGACGGCGGCGGACCCGGTCGAGGACAAATAACGCCGGTTGCAGCGACGGACCGACCGATCAGTACGGTCGTGCCACGGGACAACGCGCGACCTTTGTTCGGCTTGAACCGTTGGCAAGACGGACGGCTGGAGAATATCATGGACGTTGAGCGCTTCGACCGCCGTGGGGCTGCCGCGTGATCGAACACGTTGCGATCATTGGCGGCGGCTTTTCGGGGTCGCTCGCCGCAATCAACCTGGTGCGGCACGATGGTCCGCGGGCGACGCTGGTCGATCGCCAGGCGGATGCCGGGATCGGCCTCGCTTATGGCGCGGCGCATCCGACGCATCTGCTTAACGTGCGCGCTTCGAACATGAGCGCCTTCCCGGACGATCCATCACACTTCCTGCGCTGGCTCGAGACGCAGGGTTACGCCGCGACCGGGCATACGTTCGTGCCCCGGCTGGTGTACGGCACCTATCTGCGCAGCGTGCTCGATCGCGTCGCGGCGGAGCATCCCGACCGGCTCCAGATCGTCCAGGGCGAGGCGGTCGACGTCGTCGACGGGGCGGGCGTTCGCGTAGACATGCGGGATGGTACCAGGATCACGGCAGATGCCGCGATCCTGGCGGTGGGCAATTTGCCGCCGCCTACCCCGGGCGGGCTCGACCTCGATACGCTTCCGCCCGGGCGCTATGCGGGCAATTGCTGGGATGCGGCGGCGACCGACGGGCTTGGGCCCGACGATACCGTGTTCATCCTCGGCACCGGATTGACGATGGTCGACGTGGTGCTGCTGCTCGATGCGAAGGGGTTTGCCGGACGGATCGTCGCGCTGTCGCGGCGCGGATTGCTGCCGCACGCGCACGCCGCACCGGGCGCGCCGTTCGTGCCGATCAAGGAACGCCCCGCGCCGATCCTGTCGGAATGCGTGCGCGCCTTGCGGGCGCGCGGCGCGGAGATCGGCTGGCGCAGCGCCATCGACGAACTACGCCCGTTCACGCAGGATATCTGGCGCGCGGCCAGCCCGGAGGAGCGATCGCGCTTCATCCGCCATGCACGACCGTGGTGGGATATTCACCGCCATCGCCTCGCGCCCGATGTCGCCAGCCGGATCGCGGCGCTGCGCGATGCGGGGCGGCTGGAGCTGATCGCGGGCAAGGTCGGTCAAGTCGACGCGTCTGCGCGCGGGCTGTCGATCGGGTTCAGGCCCCGCGGCGCGAGCGAGGAGCAACGGCTGGAGGTCCAGCGCATCATCAACTGCACCGGCCCGCAAGGCGACCTGCGCCGTACCAATGAGCCCGTGCTCAACCGCCTGACGATGCGTGGTGCGATCCGTCCCGACGCGGCGGGGCTTGGCATCGACGTGGATGATCAGATGCGGGTGGTGGCGGACGACGGCCTTCCCAACGACCGATTGTTCGCGCTGGGCCCGATGACGCGCGGCGCGTTCTGGGAAATCGTCGCGGTGCCCGACATCCGCACGCAGGCCTGGACGCTCGCCCGACGGCTCTCCAACGCGCATTGGGTCGCGGAAGGGCTCTGAATTGCCACCAGTTTGACCCGTTCGTTTCGAGCGAAGTCGAGAAACCTGCGCTGTGCCCGGCTTCTCGACTGCGCTCGAAGCGAACGGTCGGAAAGGTTCGAGCAAAAGTCATCCTGCTCTAGCGCGCTTACCCTTGCACAGATCAGTTGGCGGTCGAACGCTTCCGTTTCACTTCGTCCGGTCGAGCAGTTCCACCAGATCCTGTTTCCAGAAGCGTGCCGCCGTATGCGTGCCGTGGCCACGCGTGTGGTCGCTCTCAGCAATCAGGCGAAAGCGCGCATCCTTCATCCGCGCGACCGCCCGGACGGGCAAGTCGAGGTTGCGCGGGTTGATGAAATCGTCGGCCGAATTGATCCATACCGTCGGCGCGGTGATCCGCTCCAGCTTCGGCCACGGGTCATAGGTCCGCGACGCGTCGATCTGATAGATCAGGTCGTTCGCGTCGGTCGAGGCAATCGATGCCGTCACGCGCTGCCGCGCGAACGCCTCGGCATCGTGCCGCCGGGGATATTGCGCCTGGAAATACAGCGGTGCTGCGCCCGCCACGAACAGCAGGCTGGCGGCGGTGCGCAGGCCCTGCACCGGCGGCGCGCGGTATTCGCCGTTCGCCCAGGCAGGATCGGCTTGAATCCCGTCGATCGCCAGTTGCCGCCACATCCGGTTGAGTCCCCCGATCTCGACCGGCTCGCAGGCGAGCGGCATCAGCGCGCGCGAGAAGGCGGGATGCGTCTCGCCCCAAACGAGGCCGTGCATGCAGCCCATCGAGGTGCCCATGATCAACCGCATCTTTGCGATGCCGAGGCCGACCTTGAGCAGCCGATATTGCGCGCTGACCATGTCGTCATAGTCATAATGCGGGAAGCGCATGTGCATCCCGTCGGACGGTTTGGAGGATTTTCCGTGACCGATATTGTCGGGGAGGATGATCCAGAACCGCGCGATATCGAGCGGCTGGCCGGGGCCGTACAGTTCATCCGCGAATTGCGGGCTGAGGAACTGGCGCCCGGTGCCGCCGGTGCCGTGCAGGATCATCACTGCATTGTCGATCTCGCCCTGCGCATTGCGATGCGGTTGGCCGAGCATCGTATAGTTGATCCGCACTTCGGCCATGCGTTCGCCCGATCGGAAGCGGAAGTCGCGCAGAACGAACTGCGCATCCCGCGCCGGCCACGCCGTCGATGGCTTGGCCGGGGTCGTCGCCGCGGTCAGCGGCGGGACTTGCGCGGGCTTTGGCGTCGGCGATGGCGTCGCTTGCGCGAGCATGAACAGCAATGCGGATAACATCGCACTTTTCTGCCCTCAATCGATACGACTGCCAAGCGATTGTGGTTCTGCACCGCAGCTACGTCTTTTGCCGGCGTGTTTCCCGATCTGAGCCACGATATCCCGACATGGCCGCTTGGATCGGCATACCTGTTTCGGATAGCTGTTAAGTGCGAGTACAGGCGTTCCTCGCCACAGGGGCGCGCTAAAAGGAAGCGTATCGATGGTGACCAACCTGCCGACGGATCCCGTGGCAGCCGACATGGATCGGATCTTCAAGCCGCTGGCCAAACGCGGGCTGGCGAGCGCGATGCCGCTCGATCGCGCCGGACCGGGGAAGAAGTCGCGCGGCGGGCGTCGCTGGCGGGGCCTGACGATCGTCGCGCCGGTGCTGGTCGTGGCTGCGTCCACGATGCTTGCGGTGGGATATGTGCGTCAGGATGCGCCGCACCCGGCGGTGACCGCGACCACGGTTCCCGACTCTACGTCGTTCCGGTCGAGCACGCCGCCGTCGGCCGCGGTCCAGACCGTCGCGCTCGTTGCGCCATCGGTGCGGACCGGTTCCGAAATGCTGGTCGACGCCGACGGCAACCGGACGATGGAGCCGCGTGCGCCTGCGATCGAACCGCTCCGCCGGACGACCGGCGAGGCCGGGGACGCCGCCACGCGGGCGATCCCGGCAGACCGTCGCGCGCGTTCCGTCCCGTCGTCCACGCCGACGGAGGCCGAAGCTGTACGACCCGCCCGCGGCGGGAGCGCCGCCGCTGGCTGTGCGCCGGGGAGCCTCGAGGATCGTTGCATCTATCAGGACGTGCTCAACGCCGACGCGCGGCTCCGGTTGGCCTACAGCCGTGCCCGGCGCAGTGGCGTTTCGGTCCGTCAGCTCACTGCGGTCAACCGTCGCTGGATCCGCGCGCGCGAACTGTCGCTGGATGATCCCGATGGGACGATCGAGCGCTACGACGCGCTGTCCGACATGCTCGACCGCGCGCGCCGCGATCTCGACGAATGACGATGGCGAGCAAGGCAACCACCGCCGACATCGAGATCGTGCGCCTGCCCGACGCAGCGCCGTCCGACCGCGCGACGTCGACCGACGGCCGGATCGTCTATGCGGTGGGCGACGTCCACGGCTGCTATCCGCAATTGTCGGCGCTGCTCGAGGCGATCGTCGCGGATGTCGAGGCGGCCGATGTGGGGCTTCCGCCGTTGCTGGTCTTTTGTGGCGATTACGTCGACCGTGGTCCGGAGACCGCGAACGTCCTGACCGCGCTGATCTGGCTGGCGCGCCATGCCGCGCTCGACGTGGTGTTCCTGCGCGGCAATCACGAGGTGATGCTGCTCGATTTCATCGATCATCCCGAAGAGAATCTCGCGTGGTTGCGCCGCGACGGGAAGGCGACGCTCACGTCTTATGGTGTCCGCTTTTCCGATATCGCGCCGGACGCCTATGACGAGGAATGCTTCCGGCTGCGCGATCGCCTGATGGACAAGATGCCCGCGTCGCACCTCGAATTCCTGCGGGGGTTGCCGGTGACGCATGTGTGCGGAGACTATGTCTTCGTCCACGCCGGAATGAAGCCGGGCGTCCCGATCGCGCGGCAGGACGAGGATGACTGTCTCTGGATCGGCAAGGAATTCCTCGCGTCCGATTACCGGTTCGAGAAGGTCATCGTTCACGGGCATAGCTGGACTTCCGCCGAACCCGTCGTCCTGCCCAACCGCATCGGGATCGATACCGGCGCCTATGCGACCGGCGTATTGAGCGCGGTCCGTCTGGAAGGCCGACGCATCGGGTTCCTGCAAGCGCGGTCGCACGCTATGGCGGCGTCGGTATCGGCAACCCGCGGGCCAAAGATCAGCCCAGGAGGCCAGTAATGCTTCGTCTTAGAATGTTTGCGGCGGCGGTATCGATCGTCACGCTGGCCGCGATGATCCTTGCGCTCGTGATGGGCGCGCCGATCGGCGTGGCGATCGCGCTGATCGTGGCGGCGGCGTGTCTGGCGGCGATTGCGCCGTTCGATGCACCCTCGCTCCGCGAGCGGAACCGCGTGCTGTTCGCGTGCCTGGCGTATCTCGTGCCGGTTGCGGCGGCGCTTGCGTTCGCGGTTGGGGTGCCCGGGATGAACATCGTGATGGTGGCGGTGATCGTCCTGCTGCAGCTCGGCGTCGGGCTCGCATGCTGGGCATTTGCGACGCGAAAGCGGCGGCGGATGCCGCGGTCGCGTCGCTATTTCGACAATTAAGGCGGGGTCGATCGACGCGAAAGCGTCACGTTCCGCTGCGTTTGTGCGTCAAAAAGAAGTCCAGCATCGCCCGCGACGCATCCGGGCCGGCGGCGTCGGCATAGGACCCCGCCGCATCGCCGCCCGACCAGGCGTGGCCGGCTCCGGCGATCGTCCATTGTTCGATCACGACGACACCCCGCGCATCGCGGGTTAACGCGCGGGCATAGTTGCGGCCATTTGCGCTGCCCGTCTCGACAGTTACGGGATCCTTCACGGTCGTGGCAGCGGTTGCCGCCTTGACGATATCGCGTGCGTTGACCTCGCCCACCGTCGTGTCTCGATCGCCGTGGAAGGTGATGACGGGCACGAACCGCGCTGTTGCACCGGCATGCCGTGTCGCGGCCCCCTGCTTGCCGTTCTTCATCGCCGACAGCGCACTCGGCAAGTCGCGGGCTGCGCCGCAGGCGATCCCCGAATGGACGCCGATCGCCGCGAATACGTCGGGATAGGCATCCGCCATGATCGCCGCGGCGGCGCCTCCGGCGGACAGGCCGGCGGCGTAGACGCGGGTCGCATCTGCCTGTTCCTGCTCCACAATGTCGCGCACCACCCCGGCGATCAGCGCGGGCTCGCCGCGGTCGCGCTGCTGGTTGCCCGGCTGGAACCAGTTCCAGCATTTCTGCATGTTCGCGGACTGGGTCTGGCGCGGATAGGCGACCAGGCAGCCGTATTCGTCGGCCAATTGGTTCATGCGCGTCCCCCGCGCGAAATCCTCGGGCGATTGCGTACAGCCGTGCAGCATGACGACGAGCGGCATGTCGGGACGGGCACCCGCCGGACGATACAGCATATATTCGATCGTTCCCGCAGGACCGCGGTGAGTTCGCGCCTCGAAACTGCCGACCGCACCGGGTGCGCGGGCGCGTTTCGCGGCAGGATCTGCCTTGGGCGCGGTGCGCCCTGGGGTGACGTCGATGACGTGCGCCGCAGCGGTAGCAGGGGAAGCGGCTGGCGCGGCATTGCCTGCCGTCGCCCCGCGCATCAGCCTGGTCGCGCCGAGAAGATCGCCGGACCGGGTCAGCCGTAGCGCCTCGGCCATAGAGGGGATCAGGGCCATGTTATGATACTCCGGGAAAAAATGTGTCAGGCAATGCGGTCGGCGAGCGCGGCCTTGACCGCAGGGCTCGCATGAAGCGCGCCGAGAACGGTGATCGAACCGATCGTCGCGCGTGCAAGTTCCGGCGTGACGTCGGCGGCGATGGTCGCAAGCCCGAGCACGCGAATGTCTAGCAACTCCCCCGCCGCGCGCGTCGCTTCCAGATCGCGTGCGGCATAATGGCAAAGGCCGAGCTGCAGCTGGCGGCGGACGGTCGACTGGCGCGCGGCTTCGCCGTGGCGGTCGAGCTGATTGCGGATCGCCGTCCGAATGAAATCGGTGCGATTGCCATAGAACCCCTCGCGCACGAGAAGATCGACATAGCCAAGATCGACGAAGCCGAGATTGATCGTGATCTTCTCGCTTTCGCTCTGCTTTGCTTCGCGCACTCCAACACCCATGTTCACTGTCCTACCATCCACATGGATGGTAAATGGATGGCGGTGGGAACGCGTTCAAGGGCAACCCGAAGGATGCCCCTGAGAAATATCAAAACTTTACCGCGGCCAAACATTTGCAAGGCAGCGCTTGCGCCTCGTTTCCCTATCTTCCCTCGACGCGACCGTGCCCCGCGAATTGGGGCAGGTCGCGCGAAACAGGAGTGGTTATGATCGAAGATCGCCAACGCATCAGCGCGCCTCTGGACGTCCGTCCGACGACCGGCGGACTCGGCGCGGAAGTCCGCGACATCGACCTGCGGACGCTCAGCGACGGAGACTTCGCCGCGATCCACGCCGCCTGGCTGCAGAACCTCGTCCTGCTGTTCCGCAACCAGGATCTCACGCCCGCCGATCTCATCGCGTTCAGCCGACGCCTCGGCGCGCTCGACCATGCACCGATCCAAGAGACCGGGCGGCGGGTCGTCGACGGTATGCCGGAGTTATATGTCGTCTCGAACGTCGTCGAGAATGGCGAGCCGATCGGCAGCCTCGGCAATGGCGAGGCGGTTTGGCACACCGACATGTCCTACGTCGAGCAGCCCCCCAAGGCGAGCGCGCTCTACGCGCTCGAGGTTCCGCCGACCGGCGGGAACACCAGCTTCATCAACATGTACGCGCTGTACGACTCGCTTCCCGATGCCCTGAAGCAACGGATCGCCGGTCGCCGCGTGAAGCATGACGGCACGTATAACAGCGGCGGCTACGTGCGGCAGGGCGTGACCCCGAGCGACGATCCGCGCGAAGCGCCGGGCGCGCTGCATCCACTCGTCTACACGCATCCCGAGACCGGCCGTCCCGCCTTGTATCTGGGCCGTCGTCGTAACGCCTATATCGAGGGGCTCGACCTCGCCGAGTCCGAGGCGTTGCTCGACGACCTCTGGAGCCATGTCGATCAGACGGCGCTCACCTGGACCAATGTCTGGCAGGTCGGCGATCTTGTGCTGTGGGACAATCGCTGCACGATGCACCGGCGCGATCCGTTCGATCCGAACACGCGGCGCGTGATGCATCGCACGCAGATCAAGGGCGAAAGCCGCCCTGCGTGATCGGTAAGGCAGGGCAGGCGACGGACGGTCCGCGCCGTCGCGGGTTCGGGTTGAGCGTTCCGAGCCAGGTGCTCGCGGTGCTCTGCGTGATGTACCTCGTGCTCTATGTCGAGCGCGTCAACATCGCGACGATCGCGCCTGCGATGACCGCGGACCTCGGGCTGACCAACGCGCAATTCGGTCTCGCGGTCTCGGCCTTCTCCTACCCTTATGCGTTGATCCAGCTGTTCGGCGGGTGG
>Ga0265798_10007174_pt1 | contig 14487 bp, 17 predicted proteins | sample P3T30metagenome_FD_192430 | JGI IMG/M metagenome (GOLD analysis project Ga0265798, IMG submission 192430) | Plant litter microbial communities from East Loma Ridge, Irvine, California - P3 T30 | ecosystem: Environmental > Terrestrial > Plant litter > Unclassified | place: USA: California...
CCGTGCCCGCCTCGGCGACGCCGATGACGATCGACTCGCCCCAGCCGCGGTGCGCGCTCTCCAGCGCCTGGCGCATCACGACGGTGTTGCCGGTGCAGTCGAACGTATAGTCGCCGCCACCGTCGGTCATCGCGATCAGGTGCGGGACGAGGTCGCCGACATGCTTCGGGTTGACGAAGTCGGTCATGCCGAAGCGGCGCCCCCAGTCCTCGCGGTCGGGGTTGATGTCGACGCCGATGATGCGGTGCGCGCCCGCCAGCTTGGCGCCCTGGATCACGTTGAGCCCGATCCCGCCGAGCCCGAACACGATCACGGTCGCACCCGGCTCGACCTTGGCGGTGTTGACCACCGCGCCCACCCCGGTGGTGACGCCACAGCCGATGTAGCAGCTGGTGTCGAACGGCGCGTCGGGGCGGATCTTGGCGACCGCGATCTCGGGCAGCACGGTGAAGTTCGAGAAGGTTGAGCAGCCCATGTAATGGTAGATCGGCTGGCCCTTGTAGCTGAAGCGCGTGGTGCCGTCGGGCATCAGCCCCTTGCCCTGGGTCGCGCGGATCGCGGTGCACAGGTTCGTCTTCTGGCTGAGGCACGACTTACATTGGCGGCACTCGGGCGTGTAGAGCGGGATGACATGATCGCCCGGCGCTACGCTGGTGACGCCCGCGCCCACCTCGCGCACCACGCCGCAGCCCTCGTGGCCGAGCACGCTGGGGAACAGCCCCTCGCTGTCGAGCCCGTCGAGCGTGTAGGCGTCGGTGTGGCAGATGCCGGTGGCCATGATCTCGACGAGCACCTCGCCGGTCTTGGGCCCCTCGAGGTCGAGCTCGACGATCTCGAGCGGCCGCTTGGCCTCGAACGCGACGGCGGCGCGGGTCTTCATGGGGCGGCCTCTCTGTTTGTCAGGATTGGCTGCGTCTCTATGCCGCGGGCGCGGCGGCTTCAACCGCCGTGGAGCCCTTCTGCACCGCGCCGCGCGCCGCTACACCGCTGGCATGACCGACACTCCCCGCCCCCTCGCCGGCCTGCGCGTGCTCGAGCTGGCGCGTATCCTCGCGGGCCCCTGGGCGGGGCAGCTGCTTGCCGACCTCGGCGCCGACGTGATCAAGGTTGAGCGCCCCGGCGAGGGCGACGACACGCGCCACTGGGGGCCGCCCTTCGTCCGCGGCGCCGACGGCAGCGACCTGTCGGCGGCCTATTACCACGCCTGCAACCGCGGCAAGCGTTCGGTCGCCGTCGATATCGCCACGCCCGAGGGTCAGGCGCGCGTCGCCGCCCTCGCGGCCGGGGCCGACGTGGTGATCGAGAACTACAAGCTCGGCGGGCTGGTCAAATACGGGCTGGACGCGGCGACCCTGCGCGCGCGTCACCCGCGGCTGATCGTCTGCTCGATCACCGGCTTCGGCCAGACCGGACCCTATGCGGCGCGCGCCGGATACGACTTCATCGTCCAGGGCATGGGCGGGATGATGTCGATCACAGGCGAGCCCGACGGGCCGCCGCAGAAGACCGGAGTCGCCACCGCCGACCTCTTCACCGGCGTCTATGCCACCGTCGCGATCCTCGCCGCGCTGCACGCGCGCGGGTGCACCGGCGTGGGCACGCACATCGACATGGCGCTGCTCGACACGCAGGTGGGGGTGCTGGCCAACCAGGCGCTCAACTGGATGGTCGGCGGCGCGGTGCCGCGAAGGATGGGCAACGGCCACGCCAATCTCGCGCCTTACCAGAGCTTTCCGACGAGCGACGGCGACCTGATCGTGGCGGTGGGCAACGACCGCCAGTTCGCGCGGCTGTGCGCAGTGCTCGCGATCCCGGGGCTGGCGGCAGACGCGCGCTTCGCCACCAACCCCGCGCGCGTGGCGAACCGCGCCGCGCTGCTGCCGGTGCTGATCGAGCGCACGCTGACGTGGACGAGCGCCACGTTGCTTGCCGCGCTGGAGGCGGCCGGGGTGCCGGTCGGGCCAGTCAACCGCATCGACGAGGTGTTCGCCGACCCGCAGGTCGTCGCGCGTGGCATGCGGCTGCTGGTGGAGGGATTGCCCGGGCTTGCGACGCCGATCATGTTCGACGGAGCGCGAGCGGTGGCAGAGCGCGCGAGCCCGCGGCTGGGCGAGCACGAGGGCGCGGAGTGGGGGTGAGACACACATCCTCCCCGCTCAGCGGGGAGGGGGACCGCCGCGCGTCAGCGCGGTGGTGGAGGGGGCTGTCCGCGCAGCACAGCGTTTGTGGAAGCCCCCCTCCACCACTCGCTCCGCGAGCGGTCCCCTCCCCGTGCCGGGGAGGATCTCAGAGACTCACGCGCGCGGCGGCACGCCCGCACGGCCTGCGCGGTGACGGTCATAGGCCTTCTTCGCCACATAGGCGCCGCCGAGTGCCATGCCGAGCGGCCCCATGCGGGTGACCGCGCGCGTCGCCAGCGCGCCGACGACCGCGCCCCCGACGCCGCCGCGCCCGTCGCGCCGGTCCAGCTCGCGACCGAGCAGTGCGCCGATGATGGTCCTGATCATGCCTTTACCCTCTCCGAGATCGTGTCGCCGAGCGTCTCCAGCCCCTTCAGCACGCCCCAGCCGATCGCGTAGGTGAACGCGACGGGCAGGACGAGCTTGAGGACGTTGGCGGTGACCGCCCCGTAGAGCGCTCCGTCCGCCGCGCTGTCGTCGCCGGACATGGCGTCGATCGCGCCGCCGATCAGCGCGCCGATGGTGGTGGCACCCATGTGGATAAACTCTCGTCGTTGCGCGGCATCAATGCTGCGCAGCGACGGCGGTTCCTCGGCGCCGCGCGTGATCCCGGCCTTGCGCCGGGATCCCCGTGCCGCGTACGCGCAAACCGTTGCATTCGCGGCAACATGGCCCTCGGCTCGGTGACCGAGATGACGAAATCCGCCGGGAAGGCAGTGATCGGAAGAGGCGAGCGCAGACCTCGCGCCCGCGTTCGTTACGTCACCGCAGGTAGGTGAACAGCGACAGCTGCGACAGCTTGGAGAAGCTCGCCTGGGTCGCCGACAGGATCGTCATCGTCTTGGACAGCTCGGTGTACGCCTGGGTGACGTCGGTATCCTCCAGCGTCGAGCGCAGCTCGGCACGATCGACGCTGGCGCTGCTGAGCAGGTTCTGCTGCAGCTCGACCCGCGCTCCGCGCGCGCCGACCGAGGCCTGTACGGTCGAGACTTGGTCGCTCGCGGTCTTGAGCGAGTCGACCGCGGCGCGCGCCTTGTCGCCGGTCGGCTCGCCCGCCTGCAACGCGGTGGCGAGCGCCGACAGCATCGCCAGCGTGTCGCCCTTGCTCGACGTGAAGATCCGCGCCGCGGTCTCGGTCGGCTGGATCGAGAGGCCGTTCTCGCCGATCGGCACCTCCGACAGGCTGGGCGCGGTATTGTAGGTGAAGGTGCCGTCCTTGTTGTCGATTATCGCGGGCGTGCCCGCCGCGCTGCCGAACAAGGGCTGGCCGCGCAGGTCGTTGGTGTTGCCGAGCGACACCAATGTCGCGATCACCGATTGGAGCTGGTCGCCGATCACCTTGCGGTCGCCGGCGCCAAGCGTGTCGGTCGCGGCGTTGTTCACGAGCTCGGTGGCACGCTGCATCTGCTCGGTGATCGAGTTCATCGTCCCGTCGGCCTGCTTGAGCAGCGAGCCGGCGAGATCGAGGTTGGTCTTGAACGCGCCCGCATCGGCGTCCTTGCGGTCGAACTCGGCGAGCTGCTGCGCCACCGCGACGTTTTCGGACGGCGAGCTGATCTTCTTGCCGGTCGCGATCTGGGTCTGCAGCTTGGTCGCGGTCGACATCAGTGCCCCCATTCGGGCGGCGGAGCGATCGTAGAGGAGGTTGCTGGAGATCTGCATGACGGCTTACCTGATCTCGAGGATCGACTGGAAGGTCTCGCGCGCGACCTGGATCACGCGGCTGGACGCCTGATAGGCCTGCTGGAAGCGGACGAGGTCGACCGCCTCCGAGTCGAGGTTGACCCCCGAGGCCTCGGACCGCGCGGTCACCGCGCCGTCGTAGATCGCGGTCTGCGCGTCGCCCACCAGCCGGCGCTGCTTGAGCGTCGCGGCATTGTCGGTGGTGAGCGCCTGGACCTTGCTCTCGAACTGATTGCCGGTGCGCAGCGACGCGAGCGCGGCGAGGTTGGACGAGTCGCGCACGCCCCCGCCGGTCTTCGCCGCGGCGATCTGGCTGCCGTCGGTCAGCGCCACCGAGAAGTCGGCCGGGTCGCTGGTGTTGGCGAAGAAGGGCTTGCCCTGCGCGCCGGTGAGATCCTGCCCCTGCTTCTGCAGGTCGTTGACGCTGGTGGTGAGGTCGGTGGCGATCGCGCCGAGCTGGTCGCGCGTCGCGGCGATCCGCTGCGCGCCCTCGACCATGCCCGCCAGCGCGCCGCCCTCGGGATTGGCCTGGAGCGCGACGCCGCTCGGCTTGAGCACGTTGAGCACCGCGTTGCCGCCGGTGCGCGCGTAGCTCATCTCGCTCGCTTCCTTCGGATCGACCAGCACCGGGCCGTTGCTGGCGCCCGCGCGGACGGTGGCGCGGCCGAAATCGTCGATTTGGACGTTGACCTCGGTCAGCGCGCTCATCTGCTGGAGCAGGTCGTCGCGCTGGTCGGCCAGGCCGGCCGCCGCGGACGAGCCCGGCTGCGACTTGACGATGCCCTGGTTGACCTTGAGCAACGCCTGGTTCAGCCGGTTGAGCTCGCCGACGGTCTGCTGCGCCTTGGTGTCGAGCTCGGCCATGCCGTCGTCGAGCGCCTTGGCGGTGACCTTGAACGAATCGGCCAGCGTCGCCGCGCTGCCCAGCATGCCCGCGCGCAACGCGCTCGAGGTCGGCTCGGCCTGGAGCGCGGTGCTCGCCGCGAAGAAGCCGGTGAGATTGGTCGATAGCGCGCCACCGGTCATGGCGCCCTCGATGCGCTCGAGCCACACGGTGCTCGCCTCGGTCTTCTTGGCATCCGAGCTGGCGCTGCGCACCGAGGCGTCGAGATAGGGGCTGCCGTTGCGCGCGATTCCGTCGACCACCGCGCCCATGCCGTTGAGCGACGAGTTGAAGCCGTTGCTCGCCTGCACCTCACGGATCGTCGCGCTGCGCCGCACGTACGACGCGTTGCCGGCATTGGCGATGTTCTCCGACGTCGTCGTCAGCGCGGTCTGGTACGCGCGGACGCCCGAAGCGCCGATGGAGAGCAGATCACTCATTCCACCGGCGTGCCATGATTCCCGTTAAGATCAGGTTGAGATTGCGCCAGGAACTTGCTCATCGCGGCGCCGATGCCGATCGGTTTGTGGGTCGCCATCTCCTGCACCACCTTCTGGTCCGACATGTCACGGAAGGTGGTGAGCGCCTTGCTGTCGAACAAAGGGTCGGCGAGCTTGGCCTGGCGCATCGACTTCAGCATCATGCCGGTGAAGACCGATTCGAACTGCTGCGCGGCCTTGTCGAGGTTCTGCTTGGTGGCGGCGCGGGCGAGGCCGGTGTCCAGCCCGGTCTGGCCGGTGATGCCGCCGATCGCGTCGGCCATTACAGCACCACCAGTTCGGCCTTGAGCGCGCCGGCTTCCTTCAGCGCCTCCAGGATGGCGACCAGATCGGCGGGCGATGCGCCGATCGCGTTCACCGCCTTCACCACATCGGCCAGCTTGGGACCCGGGTTGAGCAGGAACATCGGCTTCTTCTCCTCCGAGACCTGGACGTTGGAGCGGTTCTCCAGCGCGGTCTGGCCCTGGCTGAGCGGTGCGGGCTGGCTGATGCGCTGGTTCTCGTCGATGCGGACGGTGAGCTTGCCGTGCGTCACCGCCGCGGCGCCGACGCGCACCGCCGAGTTGATCACCACCGTGCCGGTGCGCGCGTTGACGATCACCTTGGCGGGCGGCTCGGCCGAGGCGACGTCGAGATTCTCGATTTCGCTCATCAGCGTGGCGCGTACGTCCGCACCGGTCGGCGCGCGCACCGCGACCGACACCGCGTCGATCGCCTGCGCGGTGCCGGCACCGAACTTGCGGTTGATCGACGCAGCGACGTTCTGCGCGGTTGTGAAGTCGGCGCGCTGCAGGTTGTAGGTGACGAAGGGCGTGTCGGCGAAGCCGGTCGCGACCGCGCGCTCCACCGTCGCGCCCTCGGGGATGCGGCCGGTCGAGGGAATGTTGACGACGATCTTGGAGCCGTCCGCGCCCTCGGCGCCGAGCCCGCCGACCGCGAGATTGCCCTGCGCCATGGCGTAGACCTGGCCGTCGGCGCCCAGCAGCGGAGTCAGCACCAGGCTGCCGCCACGCAGGGATTTGGCCTTGCCCATTGAGGCGACGGTGATGTCGATGCGCTGTCCGGGCTTGGCGAAGGCGGGCAGCTCGGCGGTGATCATCACCACTGCGGCGTTCTTCAGCCCCGGATTGACGCCCGCAGGCAGCTGAAGCCCGAAGCGCGACGCCACCGCCTTCACCGATTGGACGGTGTACTCGAGATTGTCGTCGCCCGTGCCGGGCAGACCGACCACCACGCCATAGCCGGTCAGCTGGTTGGCGCGGATGCCCTGGAAGCCGCCGAGATCCTTGATCCGGTCGGCGTGGGCGGGGCCGGCGATGGCGGCCGTGAGCGCGGCGAGCGCGAGGAGCAGCTGGCGGATCATCAGAACGGGCTCACGACCTGGAAGAAGCGGGACAGCCAGCCCTGCCGGCTGGAGCGCGCGACGTCGCCCTTGCCGGTATAGGCGATCTGCGCGTCGGCGACGCGGGTGGAGGGCACGCGATTGTCACGGTCGACGTCGGCGGTGCGGACGATGCCCTTGATCTGGACGAATTCGTCGCCGCGGTTGAGCGTCACGCGCTTCTGCCCGCGCACCAGCATCGTGCCGTTGGGATAGACCTCGGCGACGGTGACCGAGACCTCGCCAGAGAGCGAGTTGGCCTGGTCGGCGGTGCCGCTGCCGTTGAAGCCGCGCTTACCGCTCGAGCCGACATCGGTGCCGCTGACGATCCCGCCGAGCGGACCGGTCGACGGCGGGGTGAGCGAGAAGCTGCCGTCCGACGCGAGCTTGGACGAGGCCGACTTGGAGGCGGCAGTCCGCTCCACCAGCACGATCGTCAGCGGATCGCCGACGCGGCGCGCGCGCCAGCCTTCGTAGAGCGCGGCATAACCGTCGGCGACCTGGAAGATCGAACCGTTGGCGACGGGCGGCGCGGGCGGCTGCGCCGGCGCGTGCACCGCGGAGAAATCCTCCGCCGGCTTCTTCTTGAGCACCTTGCCGAGCAGCCCGGCGTGCGCGGGCGCGGGCACCAGCCCGGCGGCGGCGAGCGCACCCAGCGCGGCGCCCAGGGCGACCCGCGCGCGGCGGCGGAGGGGGGAGGGTCGAATCATGTGCGATTCTATGACATGTTCTGGTTAACGTATTTCAGCATGTCATCGGTGGCCGAGATCATCTTGGAATTGACCTCATAGGCGCGCTGGGTCTCGATCATGTCGACCAGCTCTTCGACGACGTTGACGTTGCTCGCCTCCAGCGTGCCCTGGCGGACGCGGCCGCGGCCGTCCTCGCCTGCCACGCCGAGGTTGGCGGCGCCGCTAGCGGCGCTCTCGGTGAGGAAATTGTCGCCGGTCGCGGTGAGGCCGGCCGGGTTGGGGAAGCTGGCGACCTGGATCTGGCCGAGGTTCTGCGCCTGGTCCTGCCCCGGCACGGTGGCGGAGACGGTGCCGTCGAGCCCGATCGTGATCTGCGTCGCGTTCGCCGGCACGGTGATGCCCGGCATCACCTGATAGCCCTGGCTGGTGATCAGCAATCCCTCGGGCGAGCGCGAGAAATTGCCCGCGCGCGTGTAGCCGAGCTGGCCGCCGGGCATCTGCACCTGGAAATAGCCGTCGCCGTCGAGCGCGAGGTCGAGGCTGTTGCCGGTCTGGTTCATCGAGCCCTGCGTCTCGGTGCGCGACGTGCCCTGCACGCGCACGCCGGTGCCGAGATTGAGCCCGGTGGCGTATTTGCTCTCCGCGGTCGACTGCGCGCCCGCGGCGGTGACGACCTGGTAGGACAGGGTCTCGAACGAGGCGCGGTCGCGCTTGAAGCCGGTGGTGCTGACGTTGGCGAGGTTGTTCGAGATGACTCGCATGCGCGTGTCCTGGGCGTCGAGCCCGGTACGCGCGATGTGCATGGCGGACGTGGTCATGGTCTAATCCTTCCTCAGCCCGGCAGGCGCATCACCGATGCGCTCGACTCGTCCATGGATTTGGCCTCCTTGAGTAGGTTGGCCTGAAGCTCGTAGCTGCGCTGGTTCTCGATCATGTCGACCAGCGCCTCGGTCATGTTGACGTTCGATCCCTCGAGCGCGCCCGCGGTGACCTTGCCGTCGAGGTTCTCGGGCAGCGTCCCGCCGCCGCGCACGTGGAGCAGGTTGTCGAGTCCCTTCACCGTGTCGGATCCCGCCGACGAGACCAGCTTGAGCCGGTCGATCACCTGCGGCTGGCCGCTCTTGTCACCCTGCGGCACGATCGAGATCGAGCCGTCCGAGCCGATCGACACCGACTCATAGGGCGGCAGCGTGACCGGGCCGCTCGACCCCATCACCAGAAAGCCGTCGCCGGTCTGCAACGTGCCCGATTCGGAGACGGTGAAGTCGCCGCGGCGGCTGTACGCCTCGCTGCCGTCGGCGCCCTGCACGGTAAGCCAGGTGTCGCGATCGCCCAGCGCGACGTCGAGCGGGCGGCCGGTCTGCTGCATCGCGCCCGGCGCGCGGTCGGCATCGCGCACCTCCTCCGAGGTGGGCGCGCGCGCCGACAGCTGCGACGAGCCATCGGAGAGGATGATGCGGTCGAACGAGACGCGGTCGGCGCGGAAGCCGGTGGTGGACGCGTTCGCCATGTTGTTGGCGATTGCGGCCTGCGCCTGCATGTGCGCGCGCAGTCCGGTTGCCGCGGTGTAGACCAGCTTGTCCACTTACATCCTCTCCTAGAACCCCGCCCCCGTGCTTACGCGCGGATGTTGAGGATCGACTGCGACACCTGAGTCGCCGTATCCAGGGCCTTGGCGTTCGCCTGGAAGTTGCGCTGTGCCGCAATAAGGTTAACAAGCTCTTCGGTGATATCGACGTTGGAGCCCTCGAGCTGGCCCGACTTCAGGCTGCCGAAGCCCTCCGCCGCGGCGAAGCCGAGCGTCGCCTTCCCCGAGATGCCGGTCGCCTGCCAATAGTTGCTGCCGGCCTGGCGCAGCCCGGTCGGCGCCGAGAACTTCGCGATCGCCACCTTGCCCAGCGGCACGATGTCCGAGTTGGAATAGCTCGCCTTGATGATGCCCGCGTCGTCGACGGTGATGCCGACCAGCTGGCCGACCGCAACGCCGTCCTGCGTGCGCGCGCTCACCGCCGCCGCCGCGGCGGTCTGGGTCGAGCCGGTGAGGTCGAGCGTGATGCCCTGCGCCGCGGCGCCCGAGGCGGGAATGAAGTCCTCGAACTGGATGCTCTGCGCGCCGGTCAGCGCCCCCTTGGTGTCGTACACCTGGGTGATCGGGCCGGGCTGGGTGGCGCCCTGGGGCGTCAGCATCTGGTCGCCGACATAGGTGAAGACCTGCCACGTGCCGGTGTTCGGCGTCGCCGCATTGGGCTCGCCTTCCTTGGTGCGGACATAATAGCTCGTCATCGTCATCGGGTTGCCGTTGGCGTCGTAGATGCGCGTGGCGACCGAGTTGTTGTACGTCGTCGTGTCGGTGCGCTTGAACGCGGCCGGGTCCTTCACCGTCGCGGTCGATGGGATCTGCACCTTGGTGGCGACGTTGTTGGTCATCTTGGGCGTGCCGCTGGTCGGCTGAATCTGCAGGTTGGTCAGCGACTTGTCGCCGGTCGCCGTGACGTTGCCGTCGTTATCGACCGGGTAGACCATCAGGTAGCTGCCCTGCGCGTCGATCACGTTGCGGCTCTCGTCCACGGTGAAGGCGCCGGTGCGGGTGTAATTGACTTGGTCCGACAGGCCGGTCGACTTCACCACGAAGAAGCCCTCGCCCAGGATCTGCATGTCGAGCGCGCTCTTGGTCTGGTTCGACGAGCCGTCGCTGAACTGCTGCACCGTACCCTTCACCGACACGCCCGAGCCGACCATCTTGCGCGGATCGGTCGACACGTTCGACGAGATCACGTCGGCGAAGGCGGTGCGGCTCTTCTTGAAGCCGTTCGTGGAGACGTTGGCGAGGTTGTGGCTGATGACCGACATGTCGGTCTGCATGGCCTGGAGACCGGAGAGCGAGGTGAAGAAGGACATGGTGCGTGCTCCTGGGGAATGGGAGAGGAGAGGAAGAAGGGTTTAGGCGACCTTGCGGACCGCGGCGGGATCGACCGTGCCGAGCCCGGTGACGTTGAGGACGGGCGCGCCGCCCGCGGGCAGGCTGGCGCTCTCGACCGGCGCCCACACCAGCGAGGTGGCGTCGACCAGCGCGGAGCCTTTCGCCGCCTCGACCGAGACCGTGTACGGGCCGTTCTCAATCTTGTTGCCGGCGTCGTCCTTGCCGTCCCAGCTGTAGCTGGCCTCGCCCGCCGCCTGGGCGCCGAGCTGGATGTTCTTGACGACGCGGCCGTCCTTGTCGGCGATCGAGACGTCGACGTCGGTCGCGTCGCCGGCCAGCTCGACCGCGCCGGCGATGCCGCCCGAGGTGCGCTCATAGGCGGTCGTGCCAGCGGTCAGCACGGTGCGGCCGACATAGCCCATCGCGTCGGTGGCGGTGGTGGAGTTGAGCCGCCCGCTGATGCCCGACAGCGTCTGGTTCATCTCGCTGATGCCCGCGACCGACGAGAACTGCGCCATCTGCGCGACCATCTGCGTGTTATCGACCGGGTTGAACGGGTCCTGATAGGCCAGCTGCGCGGTCATCAGCGCGATGAAGTCCTTCTGCCCCAGCGTCGACTTGCCGGTGGTGGCGCTGACGCCCGCGGCGGTGGTGGTGTTCGAGCGCGCCACGCCGGCCGAGGCGAAGATCGCGTCCTGCGTGGCCTTGTCGGTGGCGGAGGTGTTGGCGGTGATGCTGGTCATGATCAGCGGCCCATCTTGAGGGTGTCGAGGATCAGCGTCTTGGCGGTCTGCATGACCTCGACGTTGTTCTGGTAGGTGCGCGCGGTCTCCATCATGTCGACCAGCTCGCGCGATTCATCGACCGCGGCGTCGAAGACGTAGCCGTCCTTGTTCGCCATCGGGCTGCCGGGGTCGTAGCGCTTGGTCGGCGCCTCGCCCGCGGTGACGATCTGCTGCACGTCGGTGGTGGAGAGCCCGCTGGCCGCGTCGAAGCTGGTGCGGAACACCGGCTTCATCGTCTTGTAGGCGGCCTCCTCCGAGCCAGCGACGCCGCCGGCGTTGGCGAGGTTCGAGGCCGTGGTGTTCATCCGCGTCAGCTGCGCCGACATGGCGCGGCCGGCGACCTGGAAGATGGTGAGCGGGGAGCCGGACATCGTCTTACTCCCCCTTCAGCGCGCGCGTGATCTGGCCGATGCGCCCGTTGAGGAACGAGAGCGTCGTCTGATACTGGACCGCGTTCTCGGCGAAGGCGGTCTGCTCGGTGGAGAGCTCCACGGTGTTGCCGTCCATCGAGGGCTGGGTCGGGACGCGATATTTCAGCGCGTCGCCGACGCCGCTTGCGCCCTGCTGCTCGACCGCGCCGAGCGCGGCCTGGAAGTCGATGTCGCGGGCCTTGAAATTGGGCGTGGACGCGTTGGCGATGTTCGACGCGAGCACGCCCATGCGCTGGCTGCGCACCTCCAGGGCTGCTCCGTGAACTCCGAACAAACTCTCAGCCACTGGCCGAACCTCCATGCGAGACGGGGATCGCCCGTCGCCTCGCGGGAATGTCAGCAAGTGGCGTGCCAATCGCGCCGAGCGGGGCGGACTGAGGCGGAGGAAGCGCGGAGCGGCAAGGGCTTGCCGGTTGCCGGCGGGGTTTGCCGGCAAGCGCGATTGCCGGGCGGTTGCCGGTGACCGGCAACGTGGCTGGCCGCGAACGCTACCGTGCTCCGGCGGAGGCCGGAGCCCAGGTGGGAAGGCGGTGGTGCAACCCACGAAGGTCCGCCCAACCGGGCCCCGGCCTCCGCCGGGGCACGAGGGATGTGGGGCTCTCCTCCCCTCCCCTCCCTCCTCCCGTCATCCTGAGCTCGTCTCAGGATCCACCGTGCCGCCTACTCGGCCGCCGCGGCGCGCGCGGGCCGGTAGATCCTGAAACGAGTTCAGGATGACGCTGGAATAGGGGCGTCGCCCACCCCCTCTCGCCTCCAACCCGGCGGACGCCGGGGTCCAGTTGGGGACGTGCGTGAGAGCCACCGCGGCGATCCCACCTGGACCCCGGCGTTCGCCGGGGTGGTATCAAGATGAAGCGGGATGGTTTCACAGGAGAAAGAGCGATCCCGTCGACGGCCATCCCCCAACTGGCCCGCGCCTTGCAACACAGGCGGGCATGACTCCCGGCATGTTCCTCGACCCCGCCGCGCTGGCGATCGTCTTCGGCGGCACCGCGCTCGTCGCCGCGCTGCGTACCCCGGTGCGCGACCTCGGCCGCGCGCTGGTGGCGCTCCGCGTGCTGCCGCGCCGCCGCTTCCGCGCCGACACGCGGCTCGACCAGATTGCCGCGCTCAGCCGCATCGCCGCGCGCCACGGCGTCCACGCGCTTGACCGCAGCGTGATCCACGACGGCGACGTCGCCGCGGCGGTGGCGCTGATCGTCGACGGCGCGCAGCCGGACGCGGTCGTCACCGCGCTCGACACCGCGCGCCGCACGCGGATCGAGCGCCATCGTCTCGTCACCGACTGCTGGACCGGCATCGCCGAGGCCGCGCCCGCGCTCGGCATGGTCGGCACGCTCGTCGGCCTGGTCGCGATGTTCACGCGAATGACCGATCCGGGCGCGATCGGCGCCGCCATGGCGGTCGCGCTGCTCGCCACCTTATACGGTGCGCTGCTGGCCAATCTCGTCGCGATGCCGATCGCCACCCGGCTGCGCGCCGCCGCGCGCGCGGAAGCGATCGAGCGCGCGCGCCTCGTCGCCCCGCTCGCCGAGCTCGCCGCGCGCGAGGCGCCGCGGGTGCGCGCCGGTGCGCGGCTCCAGCCAGCGCCCGAGCCGGTCGCCGATGCCGATGCCGATGACGCCGCGGCCGCGCCGCACGAGCGGGCGGCATGAGCGACGAGGATCTCCTCGCCGACGACGCGCCTGCGCGCGCGCTCTGGCTGATGACGCTGGCCGATCTCGCTTTGCTGCTGGTCGGCTTCTTCGTGCTGCTCCAGGCCAACCAGCAGCTCGACCCGCGCGCGCTCGCCGCCGGGCTGGCCGAGGGCTTCGGCGCCGAGGCGCCCACGGCGATGCCCGTGGCGAGCTACGGCGTCGCCGGCTTTGCGCCGGGCAGCGCGACGCCCCCCGGCACCCCCGCCGGGCTCGCCGCCTGGGCGCGCGCCGAGCTGCGCGACCCGCGCGTGAGCCTCACGGTCACCGGTGCCACCGACGGCACCGCCGCGGACGTCGACCCGCGTGCGCGCAGCGCCACCCTCCTCGCCGCCGACCGAGCGCGCGCGGTCGCCGCGGCGCTCGCCGCCGCGGGTGTACCCGACGCGCGGCTCGGCCTCGCCACCGCGGTGCGCCCCGGCCGCCGCCAGGTACTCGTCACGCTCGCCTTCGCGGGCGAACAAGGGAAGAAACCATGATCGCCGCCCTCCTCCTCGCCGCCGCCGCGACCGGCGCCGGCTTCCAGGACACCGATGCGCTCGACCGCGCCGTCGCCGCCTTCACCGCGCGCCCGATCGGCAGCGAGGGCGGCGCGCGCGCCCCCGTCGACGCGCGACTGCGGCTCGCCGCCTGCCCGATGGTGGCGATGTCGTGGCGCACCGAGGCGCATGACGCGGTCGTCATCGCCTGCGCCGGCCCGTCGTGGCGGCTGTTCGTCCCCGTCATCGCGCCGCCGCGTGCCGCCGGTGCGGTCGCCCCACGCACCGCGGCCGCCGCCGTGCCGGTGCGCGCCGACCCGGTGATCCGCCGCGGCGACGCGGTAACGATCGAGGCGGGCAGCGACGGCTTCGCGATCACGCGCGAGGGCGTGGCGATCGGCGATGCCGCCCCCGGCGCGCGCGTGATGATCAAGGTCGACGATGCGCCGCGCCCGGTGCAGGCGGTAGCGGTCGAGGCGGGGCGCGCGACGCTGCCCGGCTGGCCCGAATGAGCCGCGATAAAAAAGTGCTAAAGTCGCGCCGCAGCCTGTCGTTTTTCCCGATGTCAGCGGAGGCCGACAGGTGCAGTCATGGTGGAATCGGTAGGACCCTCAACGATCAAGGCGAACGACCTGCGGGTCGCCAGCGTGTCGCGCGTCAGCGCGCCGACGCCGGCCGCCCCGCTGGCTGCAAGCAATGCAACGACTGCGACCGCGGCGCCGCAAACGCTCGCCAAGACGCTCGCGGCCGAGCCGCCGGTGGACGGCGACCGCGTACAGCAGATCAAGACCGCGATCGCAAACGGTACCTTCCCGCTCTCGCCCGCGACCATCGCGGACCAGTTCATCGCCCTTCGTTA
>Ga0265798_10007175_pt1 | contig 14486 bp, 11 predicted proteins | sample P3T30metagenome_FD_192430 | JGI IMG/M metagenome (GOLD analysis project Ga0265798, IMG submission 192430) | Plant litter microbial communities from East Loma Ridge, Irvine, California - P3 T30 | ecosystem: Environmental > Terrestrial > Plant litter > Unclassified | place: USA: California...
CGGCCGGTCACCGTCAGACAATCGCCGTCGAGCAGCCCGCCCGCGAGCATCGTCTTCATCAGCATGTACACGCCGCCGGCCTCGTACATGTCCTTGGCGACATATTTCCCGCCCGGCTTGAGGTCGGCGATATACGGTGTTGTTTTAAAAGCCTCAGCCACGTCGAACAGGTCAAAGTCGATGCCTGCCTCATTGGCCATGGCGGGGAGGTGAAGCGCGGCGTTGGTCGAGCCGCCGGTCGCCGCCACGACGCGCGCCGCGTTGACGAAGGCGGCGCGCGTGCAGATGTCGCGCGGGCGCAACTGGCGGCCCACCAGCTCCATCACCTGCGCGCCAGCGGCGACCGCGATCTGCTCGCGCGTGGTATAAGGGGCGGGCACCATGTTGCTGTTGGGCAGGCTGAGCCCGATCGCCTCGCCGACGCAGGCCATGGTGTTGGCAGTGAACTGCCCCCCGCAGGCGCCGTGGCCGGGACAGGCGACCTTCTCTAGCTCATGCACCTCCGACAGCGGGCAGGCGCCCGCGGCGTATTTGCCAACCACCTCGAACACGTCGACGACGGTGACATCGCGGTCGTGAAAGCGGCCGGGCAGGATCGACCCGCCGTAGACGAAGATCGACGGAATGTTGAGCCGAAGCATCGCCATCATCATGCCGGGCAGCGACTTGTCGCAACCGGCGAAGCCGACCAGCGCGTCGTAGCAATGGCCGCGCACGCTGAGCTCGACCGAGTCGGCGATCACCTCGCGGCTGACCAGCGAGGCCTTCATTCCCTGATGGCCCATCGCGATCCCGTCCGTGACGGTGATGGTGTTGAAGCGACGTGGCATTCCGCCACCCTGCTCGACGCCGCGGCGGGCGGCGTCGGCCTGGGCGTCGAGCGTGGTGTTGCACGGCGCGCTGTCGTTACCGGCCGAGGCGAGTGCAACGAACGGGCGCGCGATCTCCTCCTCGCCGAGGCCCATGGCATAATAATAGCTGCGATGCGGCGCGCGCTCGGGGCCGACCGACACGTGGCGGCTCGGCAGACGGGATTTGTCGAAGGTCTGAGTCATATCGCGCACGCCTATGTCGCGGGACAAGGCGCTCGCGCAAGTATGTTGTGGCAGACGGGTTAGCTGGGTTCTCCTCTTTGCCCTGTCATTGCGCAGTGCACACTCCTTCTCTCGTCATCCCCGCGGAGCCAGAGTTCACACGCGCAGGTCCCCGCTTTCGCCGGAACGTCAGCGCTTATGGATCCCCGCCTTAGCGGGCATGACGGACGTGAGGTGAGAGCGACGAAAGCAGGTTAGAGAGAACCATCTCTCACGCCCTGGCGCGTGCCCCAGCCACCGCTCACCCCAGATCGGCGAGCGCCTTCTCGACGTTGTCCATCGTGAACGGCTTGGCCAGCCGTGGGCGCGCGCGATGCTCGGGTGCGATCTCGTCGCCGCCGCCGCCGGTGGCGAAGACGAACGGGATGTCGCGCGCCGCCAACGCATCGGCGATGGCGAAGCTCTTCTCGCCGCCGCGCAGGTTGACGTCGAGGATCGCGGCGTCGAAGCCGCCCGCCTCCACCATCGGCAGCGCGGCCTCCACGCTGTCGGCGGTGCCGGCGTGATTTTTGTCGAGCGCGTCGAGGAAATCCTCGAGCATCATCGCGATCAGGGGTTCGTCTTCGACCAGGAGCACGCGCATCGTCATGCGGCGTGCCATAGCGTGCTCGCGCGCGGGCGCAACAGATGGTTGGACCCGTTATGATCCGCCACGGGTCTCCTGCGCCACCAGCACGTCGCGCGTTGCCTCGGCGAGCTGCTGGACCGAGAACGGCTTGGGCAGGAAGGCGACATTGTCGAGGTCGATCGAGCGGCGCAGCTGCTCCTCGGCATAGCCAGACATGAAGAGGATCGGGATGTTGGGGTGAGCCTGGCGCAGCTGGCGCGCCAGTGTCGGCCCGTCCATCACCGGCATCATCACGTCCGAGATCACCATGGTCGGCCGGTCGACCCCCTGCATCAGCTCCAGCGCCGCCTCGCCGTTCTCCGCGGCGAGTACGGTATAGCCTTGGCGCGCCAGCGCACGCTCCGCCACCGCACGGACCATGTCCTCGTCCTCGACCAGCAGGATCGTGCCGCTCCCCCACAGATCGCCCGAGCGCTGACGCGGCGCCGGCTTGCTCGGGGCGGGCGCCGCGCCGGTCTCCGCCGCACCGGCGGCATAGACCGGCAGGTAGATGGTGAAGGTGGCGCCCTGCCCGGGCTTGGAATCGGCGAAGATGAATCCACCAGACTGTTTGACGATGCCGTAGACGGTCGAGAGCCCGAGTCCCGTTCCCTTGCCAACGTCCTTGGTGGTGAAGAAGGGCTCGAAGATCTTGGGCAGCACGTCGGGCGGGATACCGGTGCCAGTGTCGGACACGTCGAGTGCGGTGTAGTCACCGAGCGGCACGATGTCGCTGCCGCGGCGGCGGATCTCGGCGATGGGCACCGAACGGGTCTGGATCGTCAGCTTGCCGCCGGTGCCCTTGCTGAGCATCGCGTCGCGTGCGTTCACCGCGAGGTTGACGACAACCTGCTCGAGCTGGCCAGGATCGGCGCGGACCGGCCCGAGGTCGCGGCCATGTTTGACCTCCAGCGTCACCGTCTCGCCCATCAGCCGGCGCAGCAGGTTCGACACCTCCGACACGACGTCGGGCAGCTGGAGCACCTGCGGGCGCAGCGTCTGCTGGCGCGAGAAAGCGAGCAGCTGACGCGTCAGGCTGGCGGCGCGATTCGAGTTGGCGCGGATCTGCTGGATGTCGTCATAGTCGCTGTCGCCGGGCGAGTGGCGCATCAGCATCAAGTCGCAGTGGCCGATGATCGCGGTGAGGATATTGTTGAAGTCGTGCGCGACGCCGCCGGCGAGCTGGCCCACCGCCTGCATCTTGGTCGCCTGCGCCACTTCGCGCTTGAGCCGGTTCTCTTCGCCATTGTCCTTCAGGCTGAGCAGCACCGCGGCATCGCCCAGCCCGCGCGCCGCGGCGATCGAGAGCGCCACCGGCTCGTCGGGATGGTCCTTGAGCCGCACCGCCAGGTCCATCGGGCGCCCGCCCCCGCTGGCGCGCCGGATCGCGTCCGCTACCGCGGCCTTGTCCTCGCGCACGACGAGGTCGCCGGGATAGGTCGGGGTCGCGCCTGGCTCGACGCTGGCGGCGCGCGCGAAGGCGCGGTTCATTTGGGTGAAGCGGCCCTCGCGATCGACCAGCGCGACGCCGAACGGCATCAGCATCAGCAGCCCCTCGAGGTCCTCCGCCGCACCGCCACCGGCGATGCCGCTATCGGCGTCGACCATCGCGACCAGGATCGGCGCATCGGCATCGTCGCCGAGCGGGATCTGGAGCAGCCGCATCGGCGTCGCGCTCGCGCCCTCGGCGAGGAAGCGCACGGTGCCGCCTGGGTCCTCGCTGAGGAAGCGCGCGAGATCCTCATCGACGATCGTACCGTCGGGCGTGCCCGTGGCGCGGGTGCGCAGCACCGCGTTGGCGGACAAGACATGCCCGTTCGCCGTGATCAGCGCCGCCATCACCCCCGCCGCGCCGAGCTGGTGGCCGAGCCCGCCGTCGATCGACTCGAGCAATCGCGCGACCTGCCCGGTCGGCGCCGCCGCGCCGAGGAAGCGCCAAATCAGGAAGTCTTGCTGCTGCCCGGTACGCGCGATCACCGCGTCGATCGCGCCAGCGGCGCCACGCAACGAAGCGCGCGCGGTGCCGTCGCGCCACGCCGCCCGACCCGCCACCGCGAGCTGCCCGGCGCCATCGCCGACCAGCGGCAGCGCGGGCGGGGTCGGAAAGCCGCCGAAGAGCTGCTCGTAGCGATCGTTGGCACAGACCAGTTTGCCGCCACGATCGGTAATCGCGACCGCGTCGTCGCTCGACTCGGCGAGCGCGCGGACGAGTTCCCAATCATGCTCGACCGCGGGGCCCGCCACCTCGGACGCGCGTAGACGCATCGCCGCGACCGCCACGCCGGCGAGGACCAAGGCGGTCGCGACGAAGCCGCACGCCACCGCCATGTCGCCGATCGACCACAGCACCAGCACCGCGGCGAGCGCGCCCGCGAACAGCGCGATGCCAAGCGCGCCGCGCTGGCCGCGCCACCAGCCGCGCGAGTCGAGCGAAGCGAGCGGTATCATCGCGCGGCGCTCACCAGATCGCCACCGGCGCGAAGATCAGCGCCCAACTGGAAAGCGCCGGCCGCCTGAAGCCGCGGCATCGTGTCGCGCGCGAGCGCATGCGCCACTTGGACGAGGTGAGCGGGTCGAGCATCAGTGCTCGCGCCCGGTCGATCGCGCGAAGTAAGCGGCACGGCACGGAGGAGAGCGAGCAGCGACGTCGCGACCGTGGCGATCAAACGCATGTACGTGGCACCCTCTCGTCTGTCACAGCTGGGCTGCGCGCTCTCTTAACCACGCGGGGCATGCGGCGCCAGCGCCGTGGCGCCTTCAGTGGCAGCCGCCATCTCGGCGATGCTCGTGGCGATGCCGCCACTTGCGCGCGATCCATGAGCGCCAGCCGAGTGCCGCCAGCGCGTAGCCAAGCGCGGCGGCGACTGCGGTCAACACCAGCAGCCCGAGCACGAGCGGCGGCCCCGCGTCCCACAGCCACTGTAGCCAGCCGGTCGCTGCCTCCGCCACCGGCTGGGCCACCGCGGGCGCGTTGGAGCGCAGCAGCCAGGCGCCGATCTGATAGGCGGCGAACAGGATGAAGGGCGTGGTGAAGGGATTGGTGATGAAGGTCACCAGCGCCGCCACGGGCACGTTGGCGCGGAACGGCAGCGCGATCAACGCGGCGATCGCGATCTGCGCCACCGGAAAGAGGATCCCCGCCACCATGCCCAGCGCCACCCCGCGCGGGACCGAGCGGCGCGTGAAGCGCCACAGCTCGGGGGCGAGCACGCGATGCGCGACCGGGCGGAGCAGCCGGCTGCGCTCCATCGACTCGCGCGTCGGCAGGTTGCGGCGGCTCCATGCCGCGATGCGGTCCCACGCGGTCATCGGTCGCGCCGGCACTCAGCTATGTTCACGCAGCACGCGTCCGGCCTCGCGCTTCCACTCGCGCTCCTTGATGTGCTCGCGCTTGTCATGCGCCTTGCGCCCCTTGGCAAGCGCGAGCTCGACCTTGGCGCGACCTTTGCCGTTGAAGTAAACGGTCAGCGGCACAAGCGTCATGCCGTCGCGTGCCACCGCGCCGTGCAGCTTGTTGATCTCACGCTCGTGCAGCAGCAGCTTGCGCGGGCGTTTGGGCTCGTGGTTGAAGCGGTTGCCGTGGCTGAACTCGGGGATGTTCGAGTTGACCAGCCAGACCTCGTCGCCCTTCACCTCGGCATAGCTCTCCGCGATCGATCCCTCGCCAAAGCGCAGGCTCTTCACCTCCGTGCCGCTGAGCACGATCCCCGCCTCATAGGTGGTGTCGATGGCATAATCGAAGCGCGCACGGCGGTTCTCGGCGACGATCTTCTTCTTGTCGAAGGTGGCGGGCTTGGGACGCGACATGCGCGCGATGTAGGCGCAGCCGCGCGCCAGGGCAAAGGGAGACGTGCGGGGTGGTCGGAAGAGGTGGGACGATCGCCTTTGCCGCCGATTTTTCGTGCCGCTTGCCGTCGCTTCCCTCGCTCCACGTCGTCACTTCACTGGTATGTCATGCCCCCGGTTTATCGTTTCCCGGGCGGTACGTCGTCACCCTCGGCACGTCATCCCCGCGAAGGCGGGGATCCATAAACGCTGACGTGGCGGGCCATCGTGGACCTGCGTGTCTGGATCCCCGCCTTCGCGGGGATGACGAGAGAGGGGCGGGTGCTGACGTAAAGAGCGGCACGGGTCAGGAAAGAGGAGCGGGAGCGCGGGGACGATGAGAGAGGACACACTCCCCGGCGCGTCACAATCCCAAGTGGGCCAGCGCCGCGTCGACTGCCTGCCGGCTCGCCTCGCTCGGCCAGGTCATCGGCAGCCGCAGCCCCGCGGGGAACGCCGGCCTCACCTTCGTCATGGCGTACTTGACCGGCCCCGGCGAGGCATCGCTGAACAGCGCGACGTGGAGCGGGAAGAGCCGGTCATGCAGCGCCAGCGCATGCGCCATGTCCTTCTCCGCGCAGGCGCGCTGGAAGTCGGCGCTGAGCCGCGGCGCGACGTTGGCGGTGACCGATATACATCCCACTCCCCCCATGGCATTATAGGCGAGCGCGAGGTCGTCGTTGCCCGAAAGCTGGCAGAAGTCCGGCCCGAGCGCAGCGCGGTGCTGCGACACGCGCTGGAGCACGCCCGAGGCGTCCTTCACCGCGACGAAGACCTGCGGGAAGGCGGTGACGATCCGCACCAGCGTGTCGGGCAGGATGTCGGTCACGGTGCGCGCGGGCACGTTGTACAACACGATCGGCAGCGGCGCGTCCCGCGCCAGTGCCTCGAAATGGCGGAAGATGCCCTCCTGCGACGGCCGGTTGTAATAAGGAGGGACCATCAGCGCCGCGTCGGCGCCGGCCTCCTTGGCGGCGCGCAGGTTAGCGGCGGCGACGCGGGTGTCGTTCGAGCCCGCGCCCGCGATCACCGGAACGCGTCCGCGCGCCTGGTCGACGCAGACCCGCACAATCGCGAACTGCTCCTGCTGCGTCAGCGTCGCCGCCTCGCCGGTGGTGCCGCAAGGAATGAGGGCGGACGAGCCCTCGGCGACCTGCCACTCGATCAGCTCGCGATAAGCGCGCTCGTCGAAGCCACCGGCCGGGTCGAACGGGGTCACCAGGGCGGGGATGGAACCGGAGAACATGAGGTGAATTTGCTCCTGCGACCGAAAGGGGGCGCCGTTCAGCGCAGATACGGCTAGGGTCGCTAGTCTGTCCACCGGTCGCGTCGGTCAGAGAGTGAAGGCAGGTTCGTTGATCTTCGTCGTAGCAGCAGCAGGCGCCGCGATCCTCGCGGCGGGTCAATATGGTAGCGTCTCGGTGCCGCAGGGGGCCGCAACCCCGGCCCCTCCCCCGGCGGCGCCGTTGCCCGGCATGGCGCAGCCGCTGGCGCAGTGGAAGGTGCTCCAGCAGACCGACGCGCTGCCGTTCGACAGCTATGTCAGCTTCCTAACCGCGCACCCCGGCTGGCCGGGCGAGGCGGCGATGCGCCGCACGGTGGAGCGCAAGGCGTCCGACCCGAACGTCGCGCCCGCCAGCATCGCGGCCTATTGCCGTCGCTGGGCGCCGCTGACGGCCGCCGGCTGGGTCGCCTGCGCGCGCGCGTACATGGCCACCGGCGCCAGCGCGCAGGCGCAGGAGGCGGCGCGCACCGCTTGGCGGCTCGGCTCGCTCTCGGCGCAGGACGAGGCGGCGGTGCTGGGACAGTTCGGCTCGGCGCTCACCCCGGCCGACCATGACCGCCGCTTCGACGCGCTGCTGTGGCAGGGCAATATCTCGGCGGCGGCGCGGGTGTTGCCGTACACCAGCGCGGCGGCGCGGCCGCTGTTCGCCGCGCGCCTCGCCTTCCGCAGCGACTCGCCCGAGGCATCATCGCTGGCCGCCAGCGGTGACTCGATCGGCGCGCGTGACCCGGGCTATATCGCGGACAAGGCGACATGGCTGCGCAACGCGGGTGCCTCGCCCAGCGCGCGCTCGTGGCTGGCGCGGGCCCGCAGCGGCATGGCGCTGCCGGGCAATGTCGAGAAGTTCTACGAGGTGCTGCTGGTCAACGCGCGCGCCGCGGCGGCGGACGGCCAGTGGCAGACCGCCTATGACATCGCGCGCCAGATCGACGACGCTTATCCGCCGGGCACCGACGTCTCGACCAAGGGCTATGGCGAGCGCGACGATTACACCTCACTGGCGTGGCTCGCCGGCCAGGCCGCGACCAGGCTCAACCGCCCGGCCGATGCGCGCGCGATGTTCGAGCGCTACGGCCGCGCCAGCCAGGCGCCGCAGACGCGCGCCAAGGGCTTCTACTGGGCGGCGCGCGGCGCCGAGAAGGCGCAGCAGCCCGATACCAACGCCCTGTTCGAACGCGCCGCGGGCTATCGCGACCAATATTACGGCCAGCTCGCAATCGAGCATCTCGGGCGCCGCCTCACCGCGCCGCCCGCACCACCGACGCCCGCGATCGACCCTGCCGCGCGCCAGGCCTTCTATGCGCGCGAGATCGTCCGCGCCGCACAGTTCCTCGGCCAGACCGGCCAGTATCAGGACCAGACCGCCTTCGTGAAGCAGATCGCGGCGGTGGCGAAGGGCGACACCGACCATTATCTCGCCGACGAGCTGTCACGCCAGCTGCGCCGCCCGGATCTCGGCGTGCTGGTCGGGCGCAGCGCGATGCAGAACGGGTTGACCGAATATAGCGCCAACGGCTTCCCCACCGTCGCTGTACCGAGCGGCTATGAGGACCAGTGGACGATGATCCACGCGGTGGCGCGGCAGGAGAGCCAGTTCGACCGCACTGCGCGAAGCCCCGTGGGCGCCGCCGGGCTGATGCAGCTGATGCCCGCCACCGCGCGCGAACAGGCGGGCAAGCTCGGCCTGTCCTATGACGCCGGGCGGCTGGTCACCGACACCGGCTACAACATCCAGCTCGGATCGAGCTATTTCCAGCGCATCTTCGGGCTGTACGGCAGCTATCCGCTGGCGATCGCGGCCTATAACGCCGGGCCGGGCAACGTGAACAAATGGCTCCGCGCCAACGGCGACCCGCGCACCGGCGCGGTCGACATGGTCGACTGGGTCGAGGCCATCCCGTATTCCGAGACGCGCAACTACGTGCAGCGCGTGCTCGAGAACGCCGTGGTGTACGACCTGATGAACCCGCCGCGCGCGCGCAGCCGCGGGCCCAACAACCTGAGCTGGTACCTGGGGCGCAGCCGCGGCGGCTGAGCTCGCGATCGGACCCGCCGCCGGCGGGTCCGATCGCGCGGGTCGATCACTTCCGCTCGGCGGCGCTCCGGTCGCGCGTGGCGGCGAACTCGCTGCCCGCGCTCCAGCTCGGCCAGACGCCCGGGCGGGCCAGCCGGGCGCCGACGTCGTGGAACAGGTCGACGTCCATCGCCGCGCCGCGCAGATCCCAGCCCGCGTCCCAGCTGTCGCAGGTCTTGTGGTAACAGGCCATGTACGCGTCGAGCCACGCCTGCCCGGCGGTGCGCCCGCCCTGCGCCAGGTCCGAGGCGCCGCCGAGCGCCATCAGCAGCAGCGCGGGCACGCCACGCCGCACCGTCGAGAAATGGTCGGCGCGGTAGAACAGCCCGCGCTCGCTGAAGGTCTCGGGCGTGATCGTCCGTCCCTGCGCGCGCGCCGCGGCGGCGAGCAGCGGATCGAGCGACGACTGACCCGGGCCTACCAGCACCACGTCCTTGGCCGGCCCCGCGGTCTGGAGGATGTCGAGCGTCAGGTTCGCCGCGGTGGTGGCAAGCGGCATCGTCGGATGCGTGGCGTAATATTCGGATCCGAGCAGCCCGCGTTCCTCACCGGTCCACAAAGCGAAGACGAGCGAGCGCTCGGGCGCCGGCCCCGCCTTGAACAGTCGCGCGAGCTCGACCACGCCCGCGGTGCCGAGCGCGTCGTCGTTGGCGCCGGGGCGGAGCGTGCGCCCGCTCGCGTCGGGCGGCCCCTCGCCATAGGCATCCCAATGCGCCGCGAACATCAGCGACTCGTTCGGGCGGGTGCGGCCCGGGATCTTGGCGAGCACGTTGGCGCTGGTGATCCGCTCCACCTTCACCGTCGCGGCGGCGGAGAAGCTTTTGCCCATCGCCACCGGGCGGAACGCCGCCGATCGCGCCTTCACGCGCAGCGCCGCGAGGTCGAGCCCGGCGGCGGCGAAAAGGCGCTCGGCGGCGTCGTGCTCGATCCAGCCCTGGAGCGGCACGCGCGGGTCGTCCGCGCCGCGGACGATGTCGTAATTCTCGCCGTTCGAGGCGTTGACGGTCGACCAGGGATAGCCCGCGCCCGCCGTATCATGGATGATCAGCGCGGCGGCGGCGCCCTGCCGCGCGGCCTCCTCAAACTTGTAGGTCCAGCGCCCGTAATAGGTCATCCGACGATCGCCGAAACGACCCTTGGCATCGTCACCCGGCTGCGCCTCGAAGTCGGGATCGTTGACCAGGAAGACCAAGGTTTTGCCGCGCAGGTCCATGCCCTTGAAGTCGTCCCACTGCGCCTCGGGCGCGCGCACGCCATAGCCGACGAAGACCAACGGCGAGTCGGTGATCGCGATCGTCGCCGCGGGTCGCACGCTGGTCACCGCGACCTCCTTGCCCTGCGCCAGCGTCGCGTCGCCGACGCGCATCACGGCATCGGGCGCGACGCGCGTGTGGATCAGCGGCACCTGCTGAAGGTACTGGCCATTCGGCCCCGCGGGCGCGAGCCCCAGCGCCTTGAACCGCGCCACCAACCAGTCGAGCGTCTGCTTCTCCCCCGGCGTTCCCGGCGCGCGGCCGCCGAAGTCGGGCGCCGCGAGCGTACGGACGTCGTCCGAGAGCCGCTTCGGGTCGGCGTGCGACGCGCCCTGCGCGAGGGCGGGTGCCGCGATCAGCGCGAGCGCGGCCAAGGGAGCGAGGCGTCGGGTCAACAGGTCAGTCCTTCCAGCGTACGTAGACGTGGTTCTCGCGCCGATCGACGTCGATCGAAGGGATCGCGTCCACCAGGTCGGAGAGCCGCTTATAGCCATAGTTGCGCACATCGAAGCTCGAGCGATTGGCAGCACGCTGGCCGAGAGCCGAGAGGCCGACGAAACCATCCCTGTCGGGCTTGAGCGAGTCGTACGCGTCGTGGAGCAGGTGCAGCAATTCGGGATCGTCCACCGTGCCGGAGGCGCGCGCAGGCGTGGCCGTGGCGGCGCCGATCGCCGGCGGCACCGACTGATCGAACGGCACCTCGACGCGGCGCGCGCGCTTGGGCTTGGTCGTCTCGAGCAGCGCGTTGACGTCGATGAAGCGCGTGCAGGCGTTGCGGAAGCCCTCGGGCGTGTTGCTGTTGCCGAAACCATAGACGTCGAGCCCGTCCTGCCGGATTCGCGTGGCGAGCGGCATGAAGTCGCTATCCGACGACATGATCCCGAAGGCGTCGACGCGGCCGCGGTGGAGCAGGTCCATCGCGTCAATCGTCATCTTCATGTCGGTCGCGTTCTTGCCGCGGGTGAGGTCGAACTGCTGCTGCGGCTCGATGCCGTGCTTCACGGTCATGTCGCGCCAGCCCTTGAGCGCCTCCTTGACCCAATTGCCGTAGACGCGGCGGACGTTCACGCTGCCAAATTCGGCGAGCGCGGTCAGCACTGGGTCGAGCGCGTGCCAGGAGGCATTGTCGGCGTCGATCAGCAACGCGATGTTGCGGGTGGGAAGTTCGTCGGCGGGCATGCCGCTGCATCGGCGGTGGAACGACGCAGGTCAATGTTTATGAGGACATCCCGATTGGTCGGCTACGATCGCGCATCGACTGTGCCCAGCCACGCCGTTCGCGACGCCTATTCGGGAGCGGGAACGGTCGGGGCCGTCGCCGACGCCGTCCGCCCCCTCATTCCCCTACCCTCTGTCGCTGCGATAGGCCACGCCCGCGTCGATATCGTCCTGCTTGGTCGGTCGTACGCTGCCGTCGGGATCGTCGACCTGGCCGAGATCGGCCGCGCTGCCGACCTCGCGTGCCAGCGCACCACCGCCGCTGCTCGGCACCGCCTCACCGCCGGGGATCATGCCCTCGATCACGTCCTTGTCGTCATGGTCGCGCGCGCTCTCGGTGCGCGGGTTCTCGTTCGCCATCGTCTCTCTCCTAATTGAAAGATCAACGGCTTAGCTGGCCTCACCGTTCCTCAAGCGGGCGGATAGGAAACTGCCGCGACCTCATAGTCGCGCTCGCCGGCGGGCAGGTGGACGCGGCGCAGGTCGCCTACCGCGGCGCCGCGCAGCGCGCGGGCCAGCGGCGCGTTCCAGCCGACCCGTCCCGCGCCGGCGTCGGCCTCGTCATCGCCGACGAGCGTGAGCACACGCTCCCTGTCGTCCTCGTCGACGAGGGTGACGGTGGCACCGAACCAGACGCGCGTGCGGTCGGGCTGCTGCGCCGGATCGACCACCTTTGCGGCCTTCATCCGCTTCGACAGCCAGCCAAGCCGCCGGTCGATCTCGCGCAGTCGCTTGCGGCCGTAGATGTAGTCGCCGTTCTCGGAACGGTCGCCGTTGCCCGCGGCCCAGGCGATCGTCTCGACCAGCGCGGGACGCTCGGTGGCGAAGAGCTGGTCGTACTCGGCGCGCAGCGCGGCATAGCCCGCGGGGGTGATGTAATTGGGTCGATCCATCCGCGCAGCTACGCCAGCCGAGGCCGCGAGGGAAAGCGGATAGCGCGGCGAAGGCGCACGGGCGGCGGCGCGGGCACGATCACTCGCGCCCGCCACCCCGCCCTCTCCTCAGCGGGTCAGCTTCTTGTACGCGAGCCGCGTCGGGCGGTCGGCGGCGTCACCCATGCGGCGGCGCTTGTCTTCCTCGTAGCTCTCGTAATTGCCCTCGAACCATTCGACGTGGCTGTCGCCCTCGAAGGCGAGGATGTGCGTGCAGAGGCGATCGAGAAAGAAGCGATCGTGGCTGATCACCACCGCGCAGCCGGCGAACGTCTCGAGCGCCTCCTCCAGCGCGCGCAGCGTCTCGACGTCGAGATCGTTGGTCGGCTCGTCGAGCAGCAGGACGTTGCCGCCCTCCTTGAGCATCTTGGCCATATGAACGCGGTTGCGCTCACCGCCCGAGAGCTGGCCGACCTTCTTCTGCTGGTCGGGGCCGCGGAAATTGAACGCGCCGACATAGGCGCGCGTGCCCAGCTCCTGCTTGCCGAAGCGGAACACCTCGAGCTCGTCCGAGATCTCCTGCCAGACGTTCTTGTTGGGATCGAGGTCGTCGCGGCTCTGGTCGACATAGCCGAGCTTGACGGTCGAGCCGACCTCGATCGTGCCGGCGTCGGGCTGCTCCTGCCCGGTGATCAGCTTGAACAGGGTCGACTTGCCCGCGCCGTTGGGGCCGATCACGCCGACGATGCCGCCCGGCGGCAGCGTGAAGTCGAGGTTCTCGAACAGCAGTTTGTCGCCGTAGGACTTGGTCAGGCCCTTGGCCTCGATCACCTTGCCGCCGAGCCGCTCGGGCAGCTGGATCAGGATCTGCGCCTTGCCCGCGACGCGGTTCTCCTGCTTCGCCATCAGCTCGTCGAACGCGCGGATACGTGCCTTGCTCTTGGTTTGGCGCGCTTTGGGGGTCTGGCGCATCCAGGCGAGCTCGTCGGCGATCGCCTTCTGCTTGCCCGCCTCCTCGCGCTCCTCCTGCTCGAGGCGCTTGGCCTTCTTCTCGAGATAACCCGAGTAGTTGCTCTCATAGGTGTAGTAGCGCCCGCGATCGAGCTCGAGCACCCAGTTGACGACATTGTCGAGGAAATAGCGATCGTGGGTGACGAGGATGACGTTCCCCGCATATTCCTTGAGGAAGTTCTCGAGCCACGACACGCTCTCGGCGTCGAGGTGGTTGGTCGGCTCGTCGAGCAGCAGGATGTCGGGCTTCTCCAGCAGCAGCCGGCAGAGCGCGACGCGGCGGCGCTCGCCGCCCGACAGCTTGGTGACGTCGGCGTCGCCCGGCGGGCAGCGCAGCGCCTCCATCGCCACCTCGAGCTGGTTGTCGAGCGTCCAGCCGTCGACCGCGTCGATCTTGCCCTGGAGCTCGCCCATCTCCTCCATCAGCGCGTCAAAGTCGGTGTCGTCCTTGGGATCGCCCATCTCGGCCGAGATCGCGTTGAAGCGATCGACCAGATCCGCGATCGGGCGCACGCCGTCCTTGACGTTGCCGATCACGTCCTTGCTGGGATCGAGCTGCGGCTCCTGCGCGAGATAGCCGACGCGGACGCCCTCGGCGGCCCAGGCCTCGCCGGTGAAGTCCGGGTCCATCCCCGCCATGATCTTCATCAGCGTCGACTTGCCGGCACCGTTGGGGCCGATGATCGCGATCTTCGCCGAGGGGATGAACTGCAGGTGGATGTTGTTGAGAACGGGCTTGTTCGCGCCCGGGAAGGTCTTGGTCAGACCCTTCATGACATAGGTGTACTGGACGGCCATCTGGCGCGCTGCTCCATGGGCTGGGTGCGACGGGAATTCGGTGGCGGGCATGTAAGCGCGCGCGGGCGCGTTGGCAAACTGGCAAGCTTTGGTTACGCCGCAGCGCATGAACCGCTCCCCACTCCGGATCGCCGCGCTCGCCTCCAGCGCCCTGGCCGCCCTCGTCGCGCTCGCCGCGCCGGCCGCCGCCCAGCACGCGGTGCCGCGCGCGCCCGCCGCCGTGGCGCCCGAGGTGGCGGCGCTGCGTGACGCCGCGCTGAAGGACGAGCTCGCCTATGAGCTGGTCGAGGGGCTCACCACCGAGATCGGCCAGCGCCTCGCCGCGACCGACGCCGAGGCGCGCGCGCGCGACTGGGCGGTGAAGAAACTGACCGCGCTGGGCTTCAGCAACGTCCGCGCCGAGCCCTTCACCATGCCGCTGTGGCTGCGCGGCGAGGAGGAAGCGGAGA
>Ga0265798_10007176_pt1 | contig 14485 bp, 15 predicted proteins | sample P3T30metagenome_FD_192430 | JGI IMG/M metagenome (GOLD analysis project Ga0265798, IMG submission 192430) | Plant litter microbial communities from East Loma Ridge, Irvine, California - P3 T30 | ecosystem: Environmental > Terrestrial > Plant litter > Unclassified | place: USA: California...
CGTCGCCGCATGATGTGCCTGTCGATGTTCTGGCACTTCTTGGACGTGGTCTGGATCGGCGTGTTTACCTTCGTCTACCTGATGGGAGTGCTGCCGTGAGCGCGCATACCAATACCGTCGCCCACGGTCACCACGGGCATGATGACCATGGTCACGATCACGATCACGACCATGACGACGGCCACGAGCCGAGTACCTTCAAGGGCTACATGACGGGCTTCGTGCTCGCCGTGATCCTGACGGTGATTCCGTTCTGGCTGGTGATGGGCAAGGTCTTCGACTCGTCCAGTACGACGGCGCTGTATCTGATGGGCTTCGCCGTCGTGCAGATCGTGGTTCACATGGTCTACTTCCTGCACATGAACGCACGCTCAGAGGGCGGCTGGAACATGCTGGCCCTGATCTTCACGCTGGTCATCGTGGCGATCACGCTGGCAGGCTCGATCTGGGTCATGTTCCACCTGAACCAGAACATGATGCCGGGCCTGATGCACGACATGAAGAACATGCCCTGAGCGCCTGGCGCCCCGGGCAATCGGTAGCCCTCCCTGGTGGAGGCTACCGGCAGCAGCAACACCTGCGGGTCGCCTCAAGCGACCCGCAGTCGTTTTCGCCAGACGCTTTGCCGACAGCGTGTTCCCCGTCCGGGTACGCCACCCGTTACCGAACACGCTGTCGACAGCACGTCTTTCACCCGTTTCACGCATTCAGGCAGCATCAACATGCAAGCTTCCCCCGCTTCGCAAGACGATTCTCAGGCCGGCAATCGCCGACCGCGCAGCAAGGCGGTGCTGGTCACGCTGGCCGTGATCGCCGCCCTGCTCTTTGCCGGCTTCGCTGCGCTTGGCACCTGGCAGGTCAAGCGCCTGGGCTGGAAGCTGGACCTGATCGCATGCGTGGACCAGCGGGCGCACGCGCCGGCGGTGGCATTGCCCGCGCAGTCCGAGTGGGCTGGCATCAACGCAGCCGATGACGAGTACCGGCGTGTGCAGGCCACCGGGACCTTCCTGCACGACCGGGAAACCCTGGTGCAGGCGGTGTCGGACCTGGGCAGCGGGTTCTGGGTGATGACGCCCCTGCAACTGGCGGATGGCACCACCTTGCTGGTCAACCGCGGCTTCGTGTCGCAGGAACGGCGCGATCGCGCCACGCGGTCGGCGAACGATCCGCTTGGCCAGACGACGATCACCGGCCTGCTGCGCGTCACGCAGCCCAAAGGCGGTTTCCTGCAGACAAACGACCCGCCGGCTGATCGCTGGTATTCGCGAGATGTGGAGGCAATTGCCGCCGCGCGTGGCTTGAGCCGGGTTGCGCCCTACTTCGTCGACGCCGACGCTGCGCCGGTGCTGTCGCAACAGAAACCAGCCGAGCCTCGTCTGGCCGAAGCCCGTGTGGTCGAATCGCGCCAGGCCGAGACCGTCTGGCCGGTGGGCGGCCTGACGGTGATCAGCTTTCAGAACAACCACCTGGTCTACGCGATCACCTGGTACCTGCTGGCGTTGATGGTGGCGGGTATCGCCTGGTACGTGGCACGCCACGAGCGTCGGGAACGGGCGAAGCGCTAAGCGAATACACTTCGCTTCCACGGAGAAGCGAAGATGCCGCCCCAGATACCTGCGCCCTTGTCGGCGCAACCAACCACGCCGCCTATATCAGCCGGATTGAAAGCCGGTTCGAACCCCAGACCGCCTTCAGGGCAGACGTCCGGCTTCAAGCCTGGTCCCGGCGCCAACGCGCCTGCCACCAGGGACGACGCGACCGGCCGCAAGAACATGCTGATCCTGATCCAGCTGCGCTGGATCGCGGTGCTGGGTCAGGTCGCCACCATCAGCGTGGTGCACTTCGGTTTCGGCATTGCCCTGCCGCTGGAGTACATGCTGGCCGTGCTTGGCTGCCTGGTGGCCTTCAACATCACCAGCCACCTGCGCATCCGCATTCGTCGCGAGATCACCAACGCCGAGATCTTCGTGGCCTTGCTGATCGACGTGGCCATGCTGACCACCCAGCTTTATCTCAGCGGCGGCGCCAGCAACCCCTTTGTATTCCTGTACCTGTTGCAGGTCATTCTGGCGGCGGTGCTGCTCGAATCCTGGACCACCTGGACCATGGTCGGGATCACCGCTGCATGTTTTGCCGGCCTGGCGGGCTTCGGCAAGCCGCTGGCCTTGCCGCTTGCCCATGACCAGGGGCTGGCCAGCCCCTACCTGCAAGGCATGTTGATCTGCTTCCTGCTGAATGCAGCGCTCTTGGTAAGCTTCATCACGCGAATCAGCAAGAACCTGCGAGCCCGCGACAACCGTCTGGCCGACCTGCGCCAGCGCGCGGCCGAAGAAGAGCATATTGTGCGGATGGGCCTGCTGGCATCTGGCGCCGCGCACGAGCTTGGCACGCCACTGGCGACATTGGCCGTGATCCTGGGTGACTGGGGCCACATGAAGGCCTTCACCAGCGATCCCGAACTGCGCCAGGAACTGGACGAGATGCAGGCGCAGGTCTTGCGCTGCAAATCCATCGTCAGCGGCATCTTGCTGTCGGCGGGCGAAGCGCGCGGCGAAGCGCCGGTGGAAACCACCGTGCGCAACTTCCTGGACGACCTGGTGGTGGAATGGCGCACCACGCGCCCCGCCAACACGCTGGTCTACGACAACCGCTTTGGCCAGGACATGCGCATCGTGTCCGACTCGGCGCTGAAGCAGATGATCTGCAATGTGCTCGACAATGCGCTGGAAGCCTCGCCACGGTGGGTGCGCATCGATGCGACGCGCGATGGCCAGGATCTGATCATCGACGTGACCGACGACGGTCCGGGCTTTCCGCCGGAAATGCTGGACCGGCTGGGCAAGCCCTACCAGTCGAGCAAGGGCCGACCCGGCAGCGGGCTGGGCCTGTTCCTGGTCGTCAACGTGGCCCGTACCTTGGGTGGCAGTGTGGCCGCCCGCAACCGACCGCAAGGCGGCGCCGTCGTCACCCTGACCCTGCCCCTGGCAGCGGTCGCGCTCGAAACCGAAGAGGATGTGGATGGAGATTGACGACATTACCCCGCAGCACCCGGAACGCAGCCTGCTTATCGTCGAGGACGATGCTGCTTTCGCGCGGACGCTGACACGCTCTTTCGAGCGTCGCGGCTACCAGGTGCACAACGCCTGCAGCCTGGAATCGGTTGTGACTGCGCTGGAAGAACACAGCCCTGGTTTTGCCGTGGTCGACCTGAAGTTGAAGGGCGAGGCGTCCGGCCTGGCCTGCGTGCAAGCCTTGCACGCCCACAACCCCGACATGCTGATCGTCGTGCTGACGGGCTTTGCCAGCATCGCCACGGCGGTTGAAGCCATCAAGTTGGGCGCGTGCCATTACCTGGCAAAGCCGTCGAACACCGACGACATCGAAGCCGCTTTTGATCGTGCGGCAGGCGACGTGGAAGTGCCTTTGACCGAACGCACGACGTCCATCAAGACACTTGAATGGGAGCGCATCCACGAAACCCTGGCGGCGTCCGAGTTCAACATCTCGGAAACCGCGCGGCGGCTTGGCATGCACCGCCGTACCTTGGCCCGCAAGCTGGAAAAGCAACGCGTGAAGTGATGGCCGGGCATCCGGCTTGCGCCTGGCTTTGCTCCCGCTTTCAGGAGATCGACATGAGCAAGCTTTCGACCGGTGACAAGGTGCGTTGGAATACCACCCAGGGCGAGACCGAAGGAACGATCACCGCCAAGGTGACCGGCACGGCCAAGGCCGGCGGGCATGTGGCCAAGGCGTCCCCGGACGACCCGCAGTACCGGGTCAAGAGTGCGAAGAGCGGCAAGACGGCGATCCACAAGGCCGAGGCGCTGAAGAAAGTCAGCTGATTGCGCGTGTCGTCTCGTCGGCTCTGTGTCCCCACACTCGGCCGTACGAAATCGACGCGCCTTGAAGCATCCGGTCATGGTTTCCCGTGCGAGCATGCATGCCTTGTTCCCCGGAGTCTTGATCTTGCCCACGTCCACCCTCACCACGCCTCATTCTCGATTCCGCCTCGCGCTGGCTGGCCTTGCCGCGTGCGCCAGTGTGTTTGCGGCCGCTCCCGCGATGGCCGACGGCAGCTTTCCCAAGATGCTCTCCGAAGTGGATAAGCAGCGACTTGATGAATATCAAGATGTCCGCCGGATCACGCTGGAATACGTTCGCGCCCATGGATCGGCTGCCGACGTGAAAATGCTGGATGGTGTGATGGCTGGCGACGCGCAGAAGATCGAGCCTGCGAAGATGGCGGGCGACTGGCGCTGCCGGGTCATCAAGCTTTCGCAAAAGCCCGAGTTGCCCATCGTCGCGTACAACGACTTCAAGTGCCGAATTACCGACGACAGCGCTGGTCTGTCTCTGCAGAAGCTGACCGGCTCGCAGCGCACCAACGGCACCTTCTACGACACCAACGACAAGAAGCTTGCTTACGTCGGTGCGCTGTCGCTGGGGGACGCCAAGCGGGTGACGCGATATGGAGAGGCGCAAGAGAGTAACGACGTGGGCTATCTGATCCCGCTGTCGGCCAAGCGCATGCGTCTTGAGCTGCCCTCACCCATGGTCGAATCGGATTTCGACGTGCTGGAGTTGCGGCGCTGAATTCGCTGCACTGAGTTTGCGGGGCTGACTTTGCTTCCCTAAGCCGACACGCCGCCGAACTTCGCGACCACGAAGTCCACAAAGCTTCGCAGACGCGCCGACCGGTACCGGTCCGGCAGATAGACCACACTCATCTGCCGGGTTGGCAGCGGATAGGACGGGAACAATTGCACCAGGCGCCCGGCCGCCACGTCCGCCTGCAAGAGCGCGGCGGGTTGCAGGATGATGCCCAGGCCGTGCAAGGCGGCTACGCGCAGCGCCTGGCCGTTGTTCAACTGCAATCGCGCCGACCCTGGCACCCGCGCGCCGGATTCGTGGTTCTGCATGCGCCATTGCTCGAATGCCGTGTGGCTGAACGACAGGCATTCGTGTGCGCTCAGATCATCCGGGCTGATGGGGGTGCCGCGGCGGGCCAGGTAGGCAGGCGCCGCGCACACCAGCAAGCGGTATGGCGCGAGTGTCTGCGCGATCAGGCCGGAATCCGGCAACTCACCGATGCGAATCGCCGCGTCGAAGCCCTCTTCCACCAGATGCGTCACCCGGTCGCTCAAGACCAAGTCGACCTGGATGTCGGGGTACTGCGCCAGATAGTCGGCCAGCGCCGGCACCAGCGCCTCGGTGCCGAAGGTGACCGGCGCGGTCACCCGCAACTGTCCCGACGGCGTTGCCTGCAGGTCTTGCGCCTGGCTTTCCGTATCGGCAATGAGCCGCAGGATTTCACGACAACGCGCGTAATAATCCTGGCCGAACGCAGTCAGCTGCTGGCGCCGGGTCGTTCGATTGAGCAACTTCATGCCCAGGCGCTGTTCCAGCGCGCGCAGATGATTGCCCGCCATGGTGGGCGAGATGCCGCAGGCCGCTGCGGCCGCGCTGAGGCTGCCGCGATCCACGATCTGGATGAAGACTTTCATGCTGCCGAGCAGGTCCATGGGTATTGCTTCCCTTCGATCGAATAAACCCGTCTGCTAACCATCGGTGCAGCGGTGCTAAGCACCGTGACCCGCTGATTCAACACCACTACTGTCAGGTGAATCAATTTTATCGCCGTTTATGTCTCCAATGGTTCTGAATGACACTAGGCGCCTGCCAAGACACGGCAAGCCAACAGGAGAAGACACATGGATCTGCAGCTTCAAGGACGTACGGCCCTAGTGACCGGCGCAAGCATGGGCATCGGTGCGGGGATTGCACGGACACTCGCACGAGAGGGTGTGAAAGTCGCCATCACCGCACGACGCGGCGAATTGCTGGAACAGCTCGCGGCGGAGATCGAAGGTGCCGGCGCCACGCGCCCGCTCATCATCCTGGGCGACATCACCGACGCGGCAGACGTGGCGCGCATCGCCGCCGAGGCCACGACGGCGCTGGGTCAGGTCGATATCCTGGTGAACGCCGCCGGTGGATCGCGTCCGATCAAGACCGACGCCCCGGACTCGGATTGGGACGAGGCCTTCGCACTGAACTTCACGTCTGCCCGCCGCCTGACCCAGGCCTTGCTGCCCGCCATGCGTGAACGCCGCTGGGGCCGCGTGGTGAACATCAGCGGCTCGATGGAACCGCGCTCGCTGAACTCGGCCACCGCCGCCAAGGCCGCGCTGCATACCTGGGCCAAGGGCCTGGCCTGCGACGTTGCCGCCGATGGCGTCACGGTCAACTGCATCCCGCCGGGCCGCATCAACAGCGAACAGATCCTGAACCGTCTGCATCCTACGGAAGAAAACCGCCAGGCCTTCATCGCCAAGATGATCCCGATCGGCTACTTCGGCGAGCCGGAAGACATCGCCAACCTGGTGGCCTTCCTGGCATCGCCGCTGGCCCGCTACATTACCGGCGCGGTTATGCCGGTGGACGGCGGCATGCGCTTCTCGGCGATGTGATCAGGAAGCGTCCATGCTGCTGTATCAATTCCGGATGGGCACGAACCCGCGCCGCGTCATCGTCTACCTGGCCGAGAAAGGCATTGAGGTGCCGCGCTACGAACTCGATTACGCCAATGGCGAACATCGGTCGCCGGCCTATCTGCGCATCAATCCATCCGGCCGCGCGCCCACACTGCTGACCGACGAGGGCCTGGCCATCACGGATTCCGCAGCCATCATCGAGTACCTGGAAGAACTGCACCCCGAGCGACCGATGATCGGCACCGACCCGGCATCGCGCGCCCATGTTCGTTCGCTTGAGCGTCTGGGTAGCGATCTGCTCGGCCGCTTCCAACCATGGCTGTGGAATGCGACGGACAAGTTCCCTGCGAAGGAACCTGCGCCATCGCAAGAAGCCGCGAGAAGAGTCGGTGCCTATGTGGAAGAGCTGCTGGACGTGCTCGAGGCCACCATCGGATCGAACGCGTTTCTGGCCGGTGACAGCCCCACGATCGCAGACTGCACCGTGTTCCCTGTCTTTCAGACCGCGCGCGAGCGTTTCAATCTGCCCTTCGGCAACGCGCATCCGCGCCTGGATGCCTGGTATGGACGTTTCCGCGCCAGGCCGAGCGCGGAGTACTGAGGACCGGACCTGTCGATTGGCCCTGTTAGCGGTATCCGCTCAGGTCCGCGCCCCACGCGCTTCCTGCAGATCGATCCGGCGCACGGCTTCGCGGCAGACGTCGTCGGAAATCTGGCGGCGGCGCGCCATGCGGAAGAGTTCGCTGCGGGCGGCATTCAGCGCGGCCAGGCGCATGGCTTGCTCGATGGCCACTTGCCGCTTCAGTATCTCGCGCGGCACGTCGCTTTCCAGCCCGCCGCGCGACTGCTGGGCCATGCTGTCCATCAGGCGGCTGGCCGCATCCGTATACAGCTTCGGATCGCCTTCAGGATCGGCAGCCACCATCTCGTGCAGGTGCTTCTCGATGGCGCGGGCGGCTGCTTCACGTGCGGCGCGGTTGGCGCGCTGTTCTTGTTCGTAGTGTTCGGTGTCCGGGGGCACGGGCAAGCCGTTGAGCAGCTTCGGCAGGCCGACGCTGGCCACCACCAGCGACACCACAATCACGGTCGCGGCCAGGAAGATCGCCAGGTCGCGCGCCGGGAATTCCGTTCCGTCGGCCAGGACCAAGGGCAGCGTCAGCACACCGGCCAGCGTGATGGCACCGCGCACACCGGCGATCGACACTGCCAGGGTCAGGCGCAGACTGGCCTTGGGCGCTTCGCGACCTGTGTGCGCAGCCACTGCCTGGCTGATGCGCAAGGACACCCAGACCCAGGTAAAGCGCAGCACGGCCAAGGCCAGGTTGATGGCCAGCGCATAGGCCAGCAGCCACCAGGGATTGTCGTGCCCGGTTTCTTCCACCACGCGCACGGCGCCCCGGAAGATTGCCGGGAATTGCTCGCCCAGCAGCACGAACATGATGCCGTTCAAGGTGAACTGCACCGTGTTCCACACTGCGGTCCGCTGTACCCGCGTGGTGGCAAGCGAGCGGCCCGACAGCTCCACCAGGCTCATGGTGACGCCTGCCGATACTGCCGCCAGAATGCCCGACGCGTGTACGTGTTCGGCCAATCCGTAGGCGCCGAACGGGATCAACAGACTCAGCAGAATCTCAGACCCAGGCTCTTCGCCAATCCGCTTGCTGATCCACGCCTTGGCGCGTGACACCACCCACGTGAATACGGCACCGATCGCCAGGCCGGCAAACGCCACCCACAGGAAGGAGAGCGTGGCGGAAGCCAGCGAGAAGCTGCCGGTCACGGCTGCCGCGACCGCAAAGCGGAAGGCCACCAGGCCCGTGGCGTCGTTCAGCAAGGACTCGCCTTCCAGAACGTGCATCACCCGCTTGGGAATCGGCACTCGCGCAGTGATGGCAGACACGGCCACCGGGTCAGTGGGTGACACGATGGCGGCCAGCGCGAAGGCCACCGGCAAAGGCATGGCGGGAATCATCCAGTGGATCAGGAATCCCAGCCCCACCACGGTGAAGATCACCAGACCCAGTGCCAGCTCGAGGATGGTGAACCGATCGCGCAGCAAGCCTTCCTTCGGGATGCGCCACCCGTCAAGGAACAGCAGCGGTGGCAGGAACAGCAGGAAGAACAGCTCGGGCTCGAGGCTCACCCCGCGGTGGAACACGCCGGCGATCACCGCGCCCAATGCAATCTGCACCAAGGGCAGCGGGATGGCGATGGGCAAGGCGCGAACGAAAACGCCGCTGGCGATGACCGCCAGAAACATGGCCAGGGTGATACCGATCGAATCCAAAAGCTTTCTTCCCAGCGAGATGACTGTGCGTCGACCGCGATGCAGCTACGACGCGAGATGGCGCGTGCAGCCGTGTCGGGTATGAATGGCGATGGCAGCGCGGTGCATGGTCCGTGCCTGCGTCGTGTCCGGGGGAAAAGATTCTACGTGCTGAGACGCCTGCAGGCGCACCGGACGGTGCGCGCACGGCCCCAGGGCACAAGTGCTTACGGTCGAAACAAAAGCGCTGTAGAGGCTGACTTGGACCTGAATCGAGAACCGTGGACACATCGCCCACCCGGATGCATTGCGCAACCGTTGGTAGAAACCGCTCGACCAGTGCAACAGCAACCCGACGCTGATCGAAATCCGCCCGTCGATGCAGCTGTCGGTGCCATGCAGCGCCTTGCGACGGCCCGGCTTACCACGCCGTTTTTCAGGCACCCACCAAGTGCGTGTGACGCGTCCAGGTCCTTGAAGCCGCCCCAAGCCAACGATGTGCATACACGTGCTGCTGCAGCCCTCGCCTCAGCAGCACCGCGGCAATCACAGCAGGCGCACTGCCGAATTCCACACGCGCTCGCAGTACTGCAGCGCAGTCGGGCGCTCGAACTGTTTCGCGGTCAGTTCGCGCACCTCGTCCGGCGGGAAGATCAGTTCCGCGCCGCCGCTGGTGGCCTTGATCTGCGCCTGGCACGCGCGTTCCAGGTAGTAGATGTTCACGAAGGCTTCGGGGATCGTGCGGCCCGCCGCCAGCAAGCCGTGGTTGCGCAGAATCATCGCGTTGTGCGTGCCCATGTCGGCGATCAGGCGTTCGCGCTCTTCCAGGTTCAGCGCGATGCCTTCGTAATCGTGATAGCCCAGGCGGTTGTGGAAGCGCAGCGCGTGTTGCGTGATCGGCAGCAGGCCCTGCTTCTGCGTCGACACCGCCATGCCATCGGCCGTGTGCGTGTGGATCACGCATGCCAGGTCGTGCCGGGCCATGTGCAGCGCGGAGTGGATGGTGAAACCGGCCGCGTTGACCCGACTGCTGTCCGCATCGGCCGGATCGATCGGGTCGACGGGATTGCCCGCCGTGTCGATCTTCACCAGGTCCTGCGGGCGCATCTCATGGAACAGCACCCCATAGCGGTTGATCAGGAAATGGTCTTCGGTACCCGGGACACGCGCACTGATGTGCGTGTCGATGATGTCGGTCATGCGGAAGTGCGCGATCAGGCGATACAGCTGGGCCAGGTCCTGCCGGGTCTTGGTCTCGACCTCGGACTGCGGGAAATCTGAATGCACGGGAGCCTCTTGACGATAAGAACGCTATGGATGTGAATCGCTTGGTGTATCGATAGGCAATGACCTAAAATCGATATGCACTTGTTTTACGGTGGATGCTAGACGGCGGGTGTGTACCGCACTTGTGGTTGCGTGGGCATGGCTATGCTGCCACACGTGTTGGGCACACTGGGTGCCGTTTTTCATAGAAGAACCATGTCGAAACGTACCGATTCGCTTTTTGTGCAGTCCCTGGCCAAGGGCTTGCGCCTGCTGGAGTGCTTTGCCGACCGGCCCTCGCCGATGAGCTTGAACGACCTGGCGGAAGCCTGTGAGGTCGATCGCAGCACGGTGCAGCGCATGACGCACACGCTGGTGGCCATGGGCTACCTGGAACGCGGCAGCAACGGGCGCGGCTACGTCATGGGCAAGAAGACCCTGGACCGCGCCTTCGACTACCTGCGCGGCGTACCGCTGCTGGAACGCGCCACGCCCATCATGGTGGAACTGCAGCGCGAGTCGGCCGAACGCGTGGAACTCAGCCTGTTCGACGGGCTGACCATCATCTTTGCGTTGCGCCGGCAGACCAAGCGCCAGGCCTACACCATGACCTTGATCGGTCGTCGCCTGCCCACCATCTACACCGCCGGTGGCCGCTCGGTGCTGTCGCACCTGCCCGCCGATCAGGTCGACCAGATTCTGGCCGACACCACCACCAAGCCCTTCACGCCCAAGACCATCACCGACCACGACCTGATCCGCGCCGAGATCGAGACCGCGCGCCGCAAGGGCTATGCGCTGTCGTCCGAGGAAAGCGCGCTGGGCGAGGTCAACCTGGCCTGCGCGATTCTCGATCATCAGCAACTGCCGATTGCTGCCGTGCACATCTCGGCAGCCCTGTCCGACTGGTCGCGCGACGAGTTCGAAACGCGCTTCTCGCCTCTGGTGGTCAACGCTGCCAAAGAACTCAGCGGCAAGGTCGGCCTGTCGTAAGGCGGATGCATGCCATCCCGGGCCTGCCGCGCGACGCGGCAACCGGGATCGCCCAGACAGGCGTGCCGCCCTCACCTCAGGCCATGTCCTTCTGGCGGCGGATCATCTCGGCCACGCCTTGGGCGTTGCCATCGCCTCGCGACAGCTGGGCGATCACGCCCAGCCGGTCGGCCACCGACTTGTCCTGATTCAGCTTCAGCTTGCCTTCCAGCGTGTCGATCGAGATTTCGATGGCGGCGATCCGGCTCAGGCGCGAACCGGTGTGGGACATCGGGATCTTCTCGAAATCCCAGACCCCGCCGAGCGGCGTGTCATAGATTGCCACGGTCCGCCGCAACACTGCCATCACATCGGCCTCGCTCTCTTTGACCACCGGCACGCCACGCGCATGGATCAGCGTGTAGTTCCACGTCGGAAAGGTCATCTGGTCCTGATACCAGCTGGGCGAGATGAAAGCGTGCGGGCCCTGGAAGATCACCAGCACCTGGGTGCCTGCGCACAGGTCTGCCACGATGGGGTTGGCCAGCGACAAGTGCGTGGTCAGGACGCCCTTGCCGCCGCCCGAGCTGTCCAGCAAAAAGGGCAAAGGTGTGGACTGGATACCTTGCGCCCCGCTGGTGACCAGGGTGGCGAAGCTCCATTCGCGCATGCAGTCGTGCAGCACGTTCAAATCGGTTTCTGCGTAAGCCGCTTGGTGATACATGGTTGTTTCCTGCCTAGGCTGCCGAGCGAGCAGAGGAGTTGTCCGACAGCGCCGCCGACTGCTTGCGCAACCATGCCACCGTGTCCTCGAAGGCTTCAACCGCCAGGTCCGAGATCGACACGGCTTCCAGGAAGCTGTGCGCCGCCCCCGCATACACCTTGGTCTGCACCTGGTTGCCGGCGTCGCGCATCATGCGGTCCAGGTCCATCATGTCGTCGTGCACCGGGTCGCACTCGGCCACTACCATGCAGGTGGGCGGCAAGTCGTGCAGCTTGGCGCGCAGGATGTCCACGCGCGGATCGGTGATGTCCGCTGCGGTGGTGATGTGCATGGCGCGGAACCACATCATGCTGACCAGCGACAGGCCGTAGGCGCCGCCGCCGTACTGGATGACGGAATTGCGGTACAGGTTGCTGCTGACGCTGCCGTAGTTCAGCACGATGCCTTTGACGATGCGTTCCCCTGCATCGCGCAAGGACAGGCTCACGCCCATCGAATAATTGGCGCCGGCCGAATCGCCGCCGATGAACAGCTGTTCGCCGTCCACGTCCAGCAAGGCGGCGTTTGCGGCCACCCAGCGCGTGACGTCCAGACACTCTTCCATCGGCCTTGGGAACTTGGCTTCCGGCGCGCGGGTGTAATGCACGCCCACCACCACGATGCCGGCGCGGTGCGCGTATTCACGCATGATGCGGTCATGCGTCTCGATGCTGCCCAGCACGAAGCCGCCGCCGTGCAGGTAGATGAACACACCCGGCAGCTGGCGGGTCTGCGGGTAGTAGGCGCGGATACGCACGTCGGCGTGGCGCGTGGGCACCTGGTGCTCCACGGACGCAGCCATCTCCGGGCCGCCCGCTGCCCAGCGGGCGCGCACCTTCTCTGCGTTGATGCGGCCTTCCTCGATGGGCAGGGTCTCGCGCGGTGCGAAGGCCGCGCTGTCTTCGGCCATGGCGCGCACGAACTCGGCAACCTGAGGATCGAGCGCGGCACGCGGCGGGATCGGAATCGAGACGGCGGGATCTTCAAAACTCATGCTTGGCTCCGGAAACGAATGGGTGATGGACGGCCTGCAGCGGGCTCAGTAGCCGCGCTGCATGTCCACTTCGTTGTGAAGGGGTTGTCCCGCCACCAGGCGGTTGATGTTGTCGGCGATCTGCGTGGCCACCACGCTTTGCGAGGCCATGCTGGCCATGTGCGGCGTGATGATCACGCCAGGCGTGCGCCACAGCGGGTCGTCTGCGGCAAGCGGTTCCTTGGCGAAGACGTCCAGCACCGCGCCACGCAACTGGCCGCTGGCCAAGGCGGCAAGCATGTCGGGCACCACCAGGTGTTCGCCGCGGCCACAGTTGATGATGGCGGCGCCACGCGGCAAAGCATCGAAGGTGTCTTTCGACAAGATGCCGCGCGTCTCGTCGGTCAGCGGCAGCAGGCAGATCAGGATCTCGCTCCGGGCAAGGAAAGCCTTGAACTGATCGAGGCCGGCAAAGGTCTGCGCACCCTCGATGTCACGCGGGCTGCGTGACCAGACGCCGACCTGATAACCCATGTCGCACAGCTTGCGGGCGATCGCGCTGCCCAGCTTGCCTGCGCCCATGATGCCGACGCGACATTGATCAGAAGCGGCTTGCGGCGGGCGGTCCCATTTGCCTTCGCGCTGATTGGCGAGCGCCATATCCAGCTTGCGGTGGAAGGTCAGTACCGCCCACAGCACGTACTCGATCATGCCCTTGACCAGGCCGGGATCGACCACGCGGCACACCGGCAGGCCGCGCGTGTCCTGCCCGGCCACCACGTTGTCGACGCCGGCGGCAATACTGTGGATCATCTTCAGCGCGGGCATCTCGGCGTAGACGCCGGCCGGCGCATTCCAGCACACGGCAACGTCAGCGTCTTGAAAGCCTGGCTCGGGCCAGACGACCACCTCCAGGCCGGGCACGCGGGCTTGCAGCAAGGGGCCGAAGTAGCCCAGCTTGGCGGACTGGCTGATCAATGCGACTTTGGTCATGGCATGGTCGACGCTTCAAGCGCCTGTTCGCTGATGTGGTTGTGCCGGCCAGGAATCGCGGCCAACAGTTGACGGGTGTAATCGGCCGTGGGCTGCTGGAACACCTGGCGCGCCGTGCCCAGTTCGACCACCTTGCCGCGCTGCATGACGGCAATGCGGTGGCACAGCCGCGCGGCTACGCGCAGGTCGTGGGTGATGAACACGATGCTGAGGTTCAGGCGTTCGCGGATCTCTTCCAGCAGGTCCAGGATCTGTGCCTGCACCGATACGTCGAGCGCGGACACCGCCTCGTCGGCAATCAGGATTTCCGGTTCCATCATCAGCGCGCGCGCAATCGACAGACGCTGTCGCTGGCCGCCCGAGAACTCATGCGGGTACCGATCCAGCGCACTGGGGTCGATGCGCACCAGCGTCAGCATGGCCAACATGCGTGCCTGCACCTGTTCCTGAGTCTCGCCATAATTCATCGGCCCTTCGGCCAGTGAATGGCGGATGCTCATGCGCGGATTGAAGGACCGGTACGGGTCCTGGAAAATCATCTGCACGCGCTTGCAGTGTTCGCGCCAGCCACCCCGGCTAAGGTGCGTGACGTCGACATCGCCCAGCAGAATGCGGCCGGCCGTGGGCTGGGCCATGTGGGCCAGGCAACGGCCCAGCGTGGTCTTGCCCGAGCCCGACTCGCCCACGATGCCCAGAGTCTCGCCCTTGCCCAGCGTCAGCGTCACGCCATCCAGCGCATTCACCACACGGCGGCGCGA
>Ga0265798_10007178_pt1 | contig 14483 bp, 15 predicted proteins | sample P3T30metagenome_FD_192430 | JGI IMG/M metagenome (GOLD analysis project Ga0265798, IMG submission 192430) | Plant litter microbial communities from East Loma Ridge, Irvine, California - P3 T30 | ecosystem: Environmental > Terrestrial > Plant litter > Unclassified | place: USA: California...
TGCCATTGCATTCGCCAAGCAGCAGCCTGACGCCGAACTGATCCTCGTCGGCCTCGAAGACGTGCTGCGTGCCGAACTCAAAAAGCACAACGCCACCGATCATCCGCGCCTGTCGGTCGTCCACGCGTCAGAAATGGTGACCATGGACGACCCGCTTGAAGTCGCCTTGCGCCGCAAAAAGGATTCGTCGATGCGCGTGGCGATCGAACTGGTCCGCGACGGCAAGGCGCAAGTCTGCTGCTCGGCCGGTAATACCGGCGCGCTGATGGCGGTCTCGCGCTACGTCCTGAAAACCATGTCCGGCGTCGATCGCCCGGCCATCTGTTCGATCATTCCCAATGAAAAAGGCGAGCCGACGTACATGCTCGACCTGGGCGCGAATGTCGACTGCGAGCCGCATCACCTGCACCAGTTCGCCATCATGGGTTCGGTGCTGTTCTCCGCCATGGAAGGCGTGGCGAAGCCGACCATCGGCCTGCTCAACGTCGGCACCGAAGAAATCAAGGGCAATGAAGTGGTCAAGTCCACCGGCGCCTTGCTGCGCGACGCCCATGCGCGTGGCAAGCTCAATTTCTACGGCAACGTCGAGGGCACCGATATCTTCAAGGGCACGACCAATGTCGTGGTCTGCGATGGTTTTGTTGGCAACGTCACCTTGAAGGCCATCGAAGGCCTGGCGCACTTTTTCAAGTCGGTGTTCCTCGAGAGCCTGGTCAGCAAGATCGGCGCGCTGATTGCCCGCAAATCGCTGAAAAAACTGAACCCGTCGCGCTACAACGGCGCCAGCCTGCTGGGCCTGCGTGGCCTGGTCTTCAAAAGCCACGGCGGCGCCGACGCGTATTCGTTTGGCTTCGCCCTGCAGCGTTCGTTCGACGCTGCCAAATTCAACGTGCAGGAACAACTGGCCGGCATGATTGCCGAGCTGATGCCGGAAACCCCGGCGGCCACTGCCAGCAGCACCCTCAAGTAAATCAGGCACGCTTTACGCCGCCTCATGCAGGACGCCACATGACTCTGTACAGCAAAATTATCGGTACTGGCAGTTATCTGCCAGAAAAGCGCGTCACCAACGCGCAACTGGCAGCCGAGCTGGCCGCCAAGGGCGTCGAAACATCGGATGAATGGATCGTCTCGCGCAGTGGCATCGAAGCGCGCCATTACGCCGCGCCAGGCCAGAACGCATCGGACATGGCTGTCAATGCCGGCTTGAAGGCGCTCGAGATGGCTGGCAAAACGCCGGCCGATGTCGACCTCGTCATCGTTGCCAGTTCGACCCCGGACTTCCACGGCAGCTTCCCCAGCACGGCCTGCATCGTGCAGCGCAAACTCGGCATGACCAACGGTAGCGCCGCGTTTGACGTCGCCGCGGTCTGCAGCGGCTTTGTCTACGCCGTGTCGGTGGCCGATGCCTTCATCAAATCCGGCGCCCACAAGCACGTGCTCGTGATTGGCGCCGAAGTGTTTTCGCGCATCCTCGATTTCAACGACCGCACCACCTGCGTGCTGTTTGGCGATGGCGCCGGCGCGGTCTTGCTGGGCGTCTCCGAAGAGCCCGGCATCCTCGCCACCAAGCTGCATGCCGACGGCCGCCATGCCGACATCCTGTCCGTCCCCGGTAACCTGGCCAACGGCGCCATTGCCGGCAGCGGCTTCCTGTACATGGACGGACAGGCAGTGTTCAAGCTGGCCGTGACGGTGCTCGAGCAGGTCGCCAACGAAACGCTGGACGCAGCCGGCATGACCGCCGCCGACATCGACTGGCTGGTGCCGCACCAGGCCAATATCCGCATCATGAAGTCGACCGCCAAAAAGCTCAGCCTGCCGATGGAAAAAATGGTGGTGACGGTCGACCAGCACGGTAATACGTCGGCCGCGTCGATCCCGCTGGCGCTCGATTGCGCCGTGCGCGACGGCCGCATCCAGCCTGGCCACAACGTCATGATGGAAGGCGTGGGCGGCGGCTTTACCTGGGGCGCCATCCTGGCCCGCATGTAATCTACAGGAATAATTCATGAACAAGTTTGCATTTGTCTTTCCCGGCCAGGGCGCACAAGCCGTTGGTTTTTTGAACGGTTTTGCCGATAACCAGGTGGTGGCGGACACGCTGGCCGAAGCCTCCGACGCGCTCGGCATGGACATCGGCCGCCTGATCGCCGACGGCCCCAAGGAAACACTCGACCTGACCACCAATACCCAGCCGGTGATGCTCACGGCAGCCGTGGCGGTCTACCGTGCATGGATCGCTGCCGGTGGCCCGGCGCCTGCCGTCGTTGCCGGCCACAGCCTGGGTGAATACTCGGCGCTGGTGGCCGCCGGCGTCATCGCGTTCAAGGACGCGGTGCCGCTGGTGCGGTTCCGCGCGCAGGCGATGCAGGAAGCCGTGCCGGTCGGGCAGGGCGGCATGGCGGTGGTGCTCGGCCTCGATGCCGACGCCGTGTGCGCGCTGTGCGTGGAAGCCGCAGGTGGCGAGGTGCTGGAAGCGGTGAACTTCAACGAGCCGACGCAGATCGTGATTGCCGGCCACATGGGCGCGATCGACCGTGCCTGCGAACTGGCCAAATCGAAAGGCGCCAAGCGCGCCATGAAGCTGGCGGTGTCCGCCCCGTTCCACTCGTCGCTGCTGGCGCCAGCGTCAAGCCGCCTGCGCGACTACCTGGCCGACATTACGTTTTCCGCCCCTGAGATTGCCGTCATCAATAACGTCGATGTCGCGGTGCTGAACGATCCGGCCGGCATCAAGGATGCGCTGGTACGCCAGGCCGCCGGTCCCGTGCGCTGGGTCGAAACGATGCAGAAGATGGCAGCCGACGGCATCACCCAGGTGATCGAGTGTGCACCAAGCAAAGTGCTGATCGGCATGGCCAAACGGATCGATCCGGTACTGGTGGGCGATGCGCTGGCCGACCAGGCTGCGCTCGACCGGTTGCTGGCAGGCGCTGCGTGAACGCAGCGGGATAGTCGACTAATATACCGTTACAGTAACAACAACAAGGACACCAATGAATCTTGAAAACCAAGTTGCCCTGGTCACCGGCGCCTCGCGCGGGATCGGCAAAGCCATCGCCATCGAACTGGCCCGCCAGGGCGCCAAAGTGGTGGGTACCGCCACCAGCGCCGCTGGCGCCGAAGCCATTTCCGCTTACCTGCTCGAGGCCGGCGCGGCTGCAGGCAGCAAGGGCGTGGTCCTGGACGTGACCGATGCCGCCAACTGCGCCGCGGTGGTCGATGATGTGCAGAAGACCGTGGGCAGCCTGGCGATCCTGGTGAACAACGCCGGCATCACGCAAGATCAATTGGCCATGCGCATGAAGGACGAGGAGTGGGACAGCGTCATCGCGACCAATCTCACCGCCGTCGGCCGCCTGTCGCGCGCTGTGCTGCGCGGCATGATGAAAGCAAAGTTTGGCCGCATCATCAATATCACATCGGTGGTGGGTTCCTCGGGGAACGCGGGGCAGATGAATTACGCTGCCGCCAAGGCCGGCGTGGCTGGCATGAGCCGGGCGCTCGCGCGGGAAATCGGCAGCCGCAATATCACCGTCAATTGCGTCGCACCGGGTTTCATCGATACCGACATGACCAAGGGTCTCGGCGACGAGCAGCATGCCGCTTTGCTGACGCAGATCCCGCTCGCCCGCCTGGGCGCGCCCGAGGACATCGCCCATGCGGTGGCGTTCCTGGCCGGACCGCAGGCTGCGTACATCACCGGCACCACCTTGCACGTCAACGGCGGCATGTACATGAACTAGTTTCGTGACTTGATGTGGTGCGCCGGAACGCGGTCGATTCCGGTAGATTCACATCTTTTAGCAGGGCCTTCGGTAGACTTAGCACCCGTTACCGAAAAACGTAATATGGCGCGCAAACCTGATAAAATGCGCGCACTTTCCGCAACACATACCTAATGGAGCCATAACATGTCGGATATCGAACAACGCGTTAAAAAAATCGTCGCTGAGCAGCTGGGTGTTGCAGAAGCAGACATCAAAATCGAATCCTCGTTCGTTGACGACCTCGGCGCAGACTCCCTCGACACCGTTGAGCTGGTAATGGCCCTGGAAGATGAATTTGAAATGGAAATTCCTGACGAGCAGGCTGAGAAAATCACCACCGTCAAGCAAGCCATCGACTACGCTACCGCGCACGTCAAGGCCTAAGCTTTCGATTGTATCTGGAGGAGAATCGCTTGAGTCGTTCACTCAACCGTCGTGTTGTCATTACCGGCCTGGGCTGCGTTTCACCGATCGGCAATAACATTGCCGATACGTGGAGCGCAGCTCTGGCTGGCAAGTCGGGTATTGCCGACATCACCAGGTTCGATGCCTCGGCTTTCTCGACCCGTTTCGCGGGTGAAGTCAAAGGCTTCAATATCGACGACTACATCCCGCCAAAAGAGTCGCGCAATATGGATAAGTTCATCCATTTTGGCATGGCTGCGGGTGTGCAGGCGTTGCAGGATTGCGGCATTGTCGTGACCGAAGAAAATGCCGACCGTATCGGCGTGATCATCGGCTCCGGTATTGGCGGCTTGCCACGCATCGAAGAGCAGAAGGAAGAATACGACAAGCGCGGTCCGCGCCGTATTTCGCCGTTTTTCGTGCCGTCGTCGATCATCAACATGATTTCCGGCGACCTGTCGATCAAGTATGGCTTGCGTGGTCCTAACCTGGCCATCGTCACCGCCTGCACCACCGGCCTGCATTGCATTGGCGCGGCTGGTCGGCTGATCGAGTACGGCGATGCCGACGTCATGATCGCCGGCGGCGCCGAGTCGACCATTTCGCCGCTGGGCCTGGGTGGTTTCGCCACGGCGCGCGCTCTGTCTGGCCGCAATGAAGATCCGGCAACGGCATCGCGTCCTTGGGACATGGACCGCGACGGTTTCGTGCTCGGCGAAGGCGCTGGCGTCATGGTGCTGGAAGAGTACGAGCACGCCAAGGCGCGCGGAGCGCGTATCTATGCCGAGCTGATCGGCTTTGGCATGAGCGCGGATGCTTATCACATCACGTCGCCAGTGGAAGACGGCGCCGGCGCGAGCCGGTGCATGGTCTCGGCACTGGCGAACGCCGAGCTGAACTTCGATCAGGTGCAGTACGTGAATGCGCACGGCACATCGACGCCGCTGGGCGACCTGGCGGAAGTGCAGGGCATCAAGCGCACGTTTGGCGACCATGCCGGCAAGCTGGTGGTCAATTCCACCAAGTCGATGACCGGCCACCTGCTGGGCGGCGCCGGCGGCCTGGAAGCGGTGTTCACGGTGCTGGCGATGTATCACCAGGTGTCGCCACCGACGATCAACATCTTCAACCAGGACCCGGCCTGCGATCTTGATTTCTGCGCCAACACGGCGCGCGACATGAAGATCGACTACGCCGTCAAAAATTCGTTCGGTTTCGGCGGTACCAACGGTACGCTGGTCTTCAAAAAGGCCTGAACCAGGCGTGAACTAAATCAGCCCCTTCCAGTCAAACGGAAGGGGTTTTAGTTTGTGCAGAGCGTTCTGCACAGGCTACCTCTCCCGTTTCGATTTCCCCACCTTTTCCCTTTTCTCTCCGACGCCATGCGCGATGTGCCGGATGCTCCCTTGCCGCCATCGATTGCGCTGGTAGCAATCGTCCACGGGTCATGGCACCTGCGCGCGCTGTTGCTGCTGGCCGCGCTGGTGCACGCCGGTGCGGCGCTATTTATTCTGATGGGCGGACGCAATTTTGCGTGGCCGTGGCTGCTTGCCGGGGCGTGTGGCGTCGCGTCGACACTCTGTGCAGCGGCCGCCTGGGCGCCTTTCAAAGTGCGCCGGATTGATATTTCTAAAGCTGGCGCGCTAGCGCTGACGGTACAACATAAGCAGCCCGAAAGCAGTGGTGCAGTGCGATTGTTGCCGGGTTCTTTGCTATGGGAACAGCTGCTGGTGCTGCGTCTCGGCAGCACTGATGAAGGCGTCGCGCGGGAGCAGACTGTCCTGGTTTTTCCGGACAGCCTTTCCCGCGAATCGTTCCGCGCATTGTCGGTCGCGCTACGTGCCATTGCCGGCCGTAACAGCGCCGGCGATGCTAAAAAAATACTTTGAACTTATTGCGGCGAAACAACTCTTAGAAATTGGGAGCAACGCTTTCGCGGCAGTCGACGGGGCTTGTGTGACGACAGAACGCGAGGGGGATCAGATATTGGTGGCGCGCGTCCAGGCAGGCGAGCTGCAGGCGTTCGACTTGCTTGTGACCAAATACCAGCGCCGCCTGATGCGACTGGTGGCAAGGCTTGTGCATGACCCGGCCGAGGCCGAAGACGTGGTCCAGGAAACGTTTATCAAGGCGTTCAGGGCGCTGCGGCATTTTAGGGGGGAATCGGCGTTTTATACTTGGCTTTATCGCATCGGAATCAATACTGCAAAAAATTTTTTGGTCACGCAGGGGCGGCGCGCGCCAACATCGACCGAGACCGATGCGGAAAGCGCGGAAGGGTTCGACGACGCAGAGAGCTTGCGCGACATAAATACGCCGGAGTCTGTCCTGGCGAGCAAGCAAATCGCTTATACCGTCAACGCGGCAATGGAGGCGCTGCCGGTGGATTTGCGAACCGCGATTGTCCTGCGTGAAATTGAAGGCTTGAGTTACGAAGAAATTTCCGAAGTCATGGCTTGTCCAATCGGCACGGTGCGCAGCCGTATTTTCCGCGCGCGCGAAGTCATTGCCGAAAAATTGAGGCCGCTATTGGATATGCCGGACCCACATCATCGGTAAAGAATACGTGACACCAGCCGTAATACAGGGAGCAGAAATTCAGAAGTATTTATCGACGTAGTGACGTAATGGAAAAACGAGATGGACACGCACAAAAAAATCCGTGAGCACATATCCGCCTTTGCCGATGGCGCATCGCCAGCGGCCGATGTGGAGCTGGCGCTGGCCGCCTTGCAGGGCGATGATGGGCGCCGTACCTGGGCGCTGTATCACACCATCGGCGATGTGCTGCGCGCCGACCCCGGGCCGCCGTTGTCGAATGGATTTGCCGCCACCATGGCCGCGCGCTTGGCGCAGGAGCCGGCGCCGGCCAAGCGCGCGGCGAGTCCCGATGCGCCCGTGGTCACGGTCCCGACGGCGAGTGCCTGATTGCTGACTGACTCTGCCGACTGACTCTGCCGGGTCAACCTCCTGTTTTACCCTGCCGTTTCACGCGTTCCGCGCCAAGCCAGCGCGCTCGTTGCCCCATTCCCATCGATGCTGGTTGCCGCCATGGTGCGTGCCGCGACAAACGCGGCATTTTGCCTTACCATAACGGCAAGATCCATCCTCCTTTCCGACTCCATGACAAGCAAATCCGCCAGCAATATCGTATCGGCCCTGCTGCTCGCAGGCTTCTCCGTCGCGCTCAGCAACCCCGTGCTGGCGGAGCCCGCAGCGGCTCCTGCTGCTGCCGCTGCACCTGCAGCAGCGCCGGTCGCCACCGGCGTCGTCACTGGCTTGCCCGATTTCGCCGACCTGGTCGACAAGGTCGGTCCCGCGGTCGTCAACATCCGCACGACGGAAAAGGTGCGCCAGTCGATGGACGGCAATCCGAATGAAGAGGAAATGCAGGACTTCCTGCGCCGGTTCTTTGGTGGCCAGGCCGTCCCCCGCGGTGGCCGCCGTTCACCGCAGCCGCAACAGCCACAGGAAGACGAGGTGACGCGTGGCGTTGGCTCCGGCTTCATCATTTCCGACGATGGCTATGTGCTGACCAACGCCCACGTGGTCGAGGGCGCCGACGAAGTGACCGTCACGCTGACCGACCGGCGCGAATTCAAGGCCAAGGTGCTCGGCAGCGACAAGCGCTCCGACGTGGCCTTGCTGAAAGTCCCCGCCACCAACTTGCCGCGTTTGCGCATGGGCGACTCGAACAAGATCCGCGTGGGTGAATGGGTGATTGCCATCGGCTCGCCGTTCAACCTGGATAACACCGTCACGGCTGGCATCATTTCCGCCAAGGCGCGCGATACCGGCGAATACCTGCCGCTGATCCAGAGCGACGTCGCTGTCAATCCGGGCAACTCGGGCGGCCCCCTGATCAATATGCGCGGCGAAGTCATCGGCATCAATTCGCAGATCGCCACGCTGTCCGGCGCCTACAACGGCATTTCGTTCGCGGTGCCCATCGGTGAAGCGATGCGTGTCGCCGACCAGCTCAAAGCCACCGGCCGCGTCACGCGCGGACGCCTTGGCGTACAGATCGGTGAAGTCACGCGCGACGTGGCCGAATCGCTGGGCCTGGGCGCGGCGCGCGGCGCCGAAGTGTCGATGGTCGAGCCGGGCGGCCCTGCGGAAAAAGCCGGCATCAAGGTTGGCGACATCATCCTCAAATTCAACGGCCAGCCGATCGACAAGACGCCTGACCTGCCGCGCCTGGTCGGTGCGACGCCAATCGGCAGCCGCGCTACCGTCACGGTTTGGCGCCGCGGCCAGCAACTCGATGTGCCGGTGACCATCGTCCAGTTGCAGGACGAGGCCGCTGCCGGCGCCAAGCCGACGCCGAAGAAACCGCCGCCAACCGTGGCCCCCAACGCGCTCGGCCTGCATGTGTCGGACCTCACCGCGCCCCAGCGCAAGGAGTTCAAGATCGATGGCGGCGTGCTGGTTGATTCGGCTGCGGGCGCCGCGGCTGGCGCCGGCATCAAGCCTGGCGACGTGCTGATGCAGATGAATAATGTCGAGGTGCGCGATGCCGCCAGCTTCAACGCGATGGCCGCCAGGCTCGATCCCAAGAAGACCGTGGCGATCCTGGTGCGGCGCGACAACGCCACCCAGTACGTGGTCATCAAGCCGCGCTCCTGATCGCCCGGCGTGATTCACCCTGTAATGCAGTTCACGTTGTACTCGCGCAGTTATTGCCACCTGTGTGATGACATGCTGGCGGCGCTGCAACAAATGCAGTCGCCACGACAACTCTTCACGGTCACCGTCATCGATATCGATGAAATGGCCGGGCAGGGCGACAGCGGGCCTTTGGAACGCTTCGACGAACTGGTTCCCGTGCTGTTTGGCGACCTGCAGGCGCCGCCCCTCTGCCATTATTTTCTCGACGAAGGCGCGGCGCGCAGCTGGCTCGCGGCCTCCGAGGGCGCATGATCGCCAGCGGCTTCCGCATAAACCGGGCTTTCAGTGTAGAAATCCGGTAAAATGCGGTGGTTCGCGACGCGTCCTGTCCATCGCACACAGCATCTCCGCTAGATTAGCGCTCGCATGGGGGGAATCTCCCACTGAGCGCTTTTTCGTATTGCGCTCCCATTTTTGGTTTTGAGTTAATGAACAACATACGTAACTTCTCCATCATTGCCCACATCGATCACGGTAAATCGACGCTGGCCGACCGCATCATCCAGATCTGCGGCGGCTTGTCCGACCGCGACATGGAAGCGCAGGTTCTCGATTCGATGGACCTCGAGCGCGAGCGCGGGATCACCATCAAGGCCCAGACCGCGGCGCTGCACTACAAGGCGCGCGACGGGGTCATCTATAACCTGAACCTGATCGATACGCCGGGCCACGTCGACTTCAGCTATGAAGTGTCGCGCTCGCTGTCAGCATGCGAAGGCGCGCTGCTGGTGGTCGATGCGTCGCAGGGCGTGGAAGCGCAGACGGTCGCCAACTGCTACACGGCGCTCGATCTCGGCGTTGAAGTGGTGCCGGTCCTGAACAAGATTGACTTGCCGCACGCCGATCCGGACAACGCCAAGAAGGAAATCGAAGACGTCATCGGCATCGACGCCAGCGACGCCGCGATGTGCTCGGCGAAGAGCGGTCTCGGCGTCGAAGACGTGCTGGAGTCGCTGATCGCGCGCGTGCCGCCGCCAAAAGGCGATCCGGACGGACCGCTGCAGGCGCTGATCGTCGACTCGTGGTTCGACAATTACGTCGGCGTGGTGATGCTGGTGCGCGTCATGAACGGCACCCTGAAGCCAAAGGACAGGATCCTCCTGATGGCGTCGGAATCGCAGCAGCTGGTCGAATCGGTTGGGGTATTCAGCCCGAAATCGCAATCGCTGCCACAGATTTCCGCTGGCCAGGTGGGCTTCGTCATCGCCGGCATCAAGGAACTGAAAGCCGCGAAAGTGGGCGACACGGTCACCCACGTGACACGTCCCGCGCCCGCGCCATTGCCTGGTTTTAAGGAAGTGCAGCCACAAGTGTTTGCCGGCTTGTTCCCAGTGGAAGCGAACCAGTACGACGCGCTGCGCGACTCGCTGGAAAAGCTGAAACTCAACGATGCCGCGCTGATGTACGAGCCGGAGGTGTCGCAGGCGCTGGGCTTCGGCTTCCGCTGCGGCTTCCTGGGCCTGCTGCACATGGAAATCGTCCAGGAACGCCTCGAACGCGAGTTCGACATGGACCTGATCACCACCGCGCCAACCGTCGTGTATGAAGTCATCATGCGCGACGGCAGCATGGTGCGCGTCGACAATCCATCGAAGATGCCGGACCCGTCGAAGATCGAGGAAGTGCGGGAACCCATCGTCACGGTGAATCTGTACATGCCGCAGGAATATGTCGGCTCGGTGATCACGCTCTGTATCGGCAAGCGTGGCGTGCAGATGGACATGAGCTATCACGGCCGCCAGGTCAAACTGATTTACGAAATGCCGATGGCGGAAATCGTCCTCGACTTCTTCGACCGGCTGAAATCGACATCGCGCGGTTACGCGTCGATGGATTACGAATTCAAGGAATACCGCGCCGCCGACGTCGTCAAGGTCGACATGCTGATCAATAGCGAGAAGGTCGACGCGCTGGCGATTATTGTCCACCGTGCCAACAGCCAGTTCCGCGGCCGCCAGGTGGCCGCCAAGATGCGCGAACTCATTCCGCGCCAGATGTTCGACGTGGCTATTCAGGCAGCGATCGGCGCGAATGTCATTTCGCGTGAAAACGTCAAGGCGCTGCGCAAGAACGTGCTGGCCAAATGTTATGGCGGCGATATCAGCCGTAAAAAGAAACTGCTGGAGAAGCAAAAGGCCGGCAAGAAGCGCATGAAGCAAGTGGGCTCGGTCGAGATCCCGCAAGAAGCTTTCCTGGCAATCCTTCAAGTGGACGATAAATGAGTTTTCAGACCATCCTGAGCAATTTTGCACTGATCCTGTTTGTGGCCATGGTGGTCACGGGTTTTATCTGGTGTCTCGACGTTTTTTACCTTGCCAAGCAACGCCGCGCGGCCGCCAACGCTGCGCTGGCGGCCTACGATGCACGCCAGGCCAAGCTGGCCGGCGAAGGCCTGAAACTGGACGCTGATAACGGCCAGCGCAGCGCGATTGCCGCCGCCATTTTGCGCCAGCCAACCTGGATCGAGTACTCGGGCAGCTTTTTCCCGGTCATCGCACTGGTGTTCATCTTGCGTTCGTTCCTGTGGGAGCCGTTCAAGATCCCGTCGAAATCGATGGTCCCGACGCTGCTCGTGGGCGACCTGATCCTGGTGAACAAGTACACGTACGGCATCCGCCTGCCGATCCTGAACCAGAAAATCATCCAGGTGAACGACCCGCAACGGGGCGATGTGATGGTGTTCAAATATCCGCAGGACATGACGCAGGATTACATCAAGCGTGTCATCGGGGTACCTGGTGATAAAATCACCTATGAAAACAAGCGTTTGACGGTGAATGGCAAGGCAGTCACATACGCGCCGATGGAAGACTACTTGGACGACGACAAGCCGGTGTACTACAAACAACTGTCGGAAGACCTGCCAGGACAGAAGCACCGCATCCTGAACATGGATGACCGCGGACCGATGGACATTGCATCCGTGGCGAATTTCCCGCATCGCGAAAACTGCCAGTATTCCTACGACAAATTTACCTGTATCGTACCGGAAGGCAATTATTTCATGATGGGTGATAATCGTGACGATAGCGCTGACAGCCGTTTCTGGGGTTTTGTGCCTGACAAAAACATCGTGGGCAAGGCGTTTTTTGTCTGGATGAACCTTGGCAACCTGAAGCGCATCGGCGGCATCCACTAAACCTCCGGAGGATGTTCAGATGCAAGTTTCGCGTAAAAGCCAGCGTGGCGTATCGCTCAGTGGCCTGATTTTCGTGGTAGCCATTCTTGGTGTGATTGCTGTGTTCGCCATGCGCGTTGTGCCGAGTTTCCTGGAATTTCGGTCGATCAAGAAGAGTATCGAAATGGCGAAAGCCTCGGGCGGGTCGGTGCAGGACATGCGGACATCGTTCGATAAAAACGCCGACGTGGGTTACATCACAACGATCGCCGGCCGCGACCTGGTGTTTTCCCGCGACAGCGGTCAGACGGAAATCAGTTTCGGGTATGAGAAGCGCTTGCCGCTGGCGGGCAACGTCAGCCTGGTGATCGATTATTCCGGCACGACCGATCCGAGTGGGGTAGTGGCCGCAGCCCCTGAGACCGCCGCAAAATAACGCATTCAATCACTTAGTTAGCAGCAAACCAGCAAGGCCTTGAATTGACAATGAATCTCCAGTTATTGCAGACGCGCCTGGGCTACACCTTTCAGGATGCTGGCTTGTTGCAGCAAGCCCTGACACACCGCAGCCACAGCGCCACGCATAACGAACGCCTCGAATTCCTCGGCGACTCTGTTCTCAACTGCGTGGTCGCGGCGATCCTGTACGAACGGTTTGCCGCCATCGACGAGGGCGACCTGTCGCGCCTGCGCGCCAACCTGGTCAAGCAACAATCGCTGTTTGAAATCGCCCAGCGCCTGGAGCTGTCGCAGTTTTTGCGCCTGGGCGAAGGCGAGCTCAAATCGGGTGGCTTCCGGCGCCCATCCATCCTGGCCGATACGCTGGAGGCGTTGCTGGGCGCGATTTTTCTCGATACCGGCTTTGACGCCGCCAATCAGGTGATTCGCGCGTTTTATATTCCCATTCTCGATTCGGTCGATCCGCGCACACTGGGCAAGGACGCCAAAACGCTGCTGCAGGAATTTTTGCAGAGTAAAAAAATTCCGCTGCCGACTTACAACGTCGTGGCAACGCATGGCGCCGCGCATAGCCAGGAATTCGAAATCGAATGCCTGGTGCCGCGCCTGAACATTCAAGTCTACGGCCGCGGCGGCAGCCGCCGCGCTGGCGAGCAGGCGGCAGCCAAGCTGGCGCTCGACGCCGTCGGTCACAGCGGCGCAAAAGGCGGCGGCAAAACGCCGCCCGCACCGCGCAAATCCAAACCGCGTGCCGCCCAGCTCAAGCTGGCCGGCATTGCCACCATTCAAAGCGACAGCAGCCTCGATTCCAGCCCGGACGCCGCCAAGCAACTCCAACCCGCAGGAACGACGTCCGCATGAACACTGAAAACACCCCTGGCGCAGAAGACAACCTGGCGGCGCCAACCACCAACGCAAACGCAACTGACGCCAGTACCGACACCGGTGCCCCGGCGGATTTCCGCTGCGGTTACATCGCCATCGTGGGCCGCCCGAACGTGGGCAAATCGACGCTGATGAACGTGCTCATTGGCGCGAAGGTATCGATCACGTCGCGCAAGGCGCAAACGACGCGCCACCGCATCACCGGCATCCAGACGATTGATAACGCGCAGTTCATTTACGTGGACACGCCGGGCTTCCAAACCCGCCACGCCAACGCGCTGAACAAAACGCTGAACAAAACCGTCGCCGGTAGTTTGACCTCGTCCGACGTCATTTTGTTCCTGGTCGAGGCGGGCACGTTTGGCCCGGCCGACCAGGAAGTGGTCGACCTGTTGCCGAAAGACGTGCCAGTCATTCTGGTCATCAACAAGTCCGACCGTGTGAAAGACAAGGCCGCGCTGATGCCGTTCGCGCAGAAAGTGGCGGCGCTGCACAACTTTGCCGCCATCGTGCCGGTGTCGGCCAAGCTGCGCTTCCAGACCCAGGCGCTGGAGCGGGAAATCCGCACGCGCCTGCCGGAAAACCCGCCAGTTTTTGGTCCCGACGACATCACCGACCGCAGCGAAAAATTCCTCGCCGCTGAAATCGTGCGCGAAAAAGTATTCCGGTTGCTGGGTGATGAATTGCCCTACACCAGCACGGTGCTGATCGAGCAGTTCGAGCAGGAAGGCAATTTGCGCCGCGTGTTTGCCGCCATCCTGGTCGAGCGCGACACCCACAAATCGATGATCATCGGTAACAAGGGCGCGCGCCTGAAGGATATTTCCACCCAGTCGCGACTGGACATGGAAAAACTGTTCGGCGGGCCTGTGTACCTGGAAATCTGGGTCAAGGTCAAATCCGGCTGGGCCGATAATGAAGCCGGATTGCGCGCCTACGGTTACGAATAAGCCAGCCGATACATCGGCGGCGTACCCTCCCGCGCCAGCGAGCGTGCCCTTGAGCGCGGCCGATTCGGCGGCGGTCGAAGGCCCATCCGCCGGCCGCGATGTGGTCGCGCGGGCAGCCGAGCAGGCTGCCGCGCGCGTCGCCGCCATCAATACCGCCGCGGCCTTGCCCAAGCGCAGCCGCGTGCCAGTGCGCGACCACCGCGTCACCGGCCAGCCCGGATTCGT
>Ga0265798_10007179_pt1 | contig 14481 bp, 12 predicted proteins | sample P3T30metagenome_FD_192430 | JGI IMG/M metagenome (GOLD analysis project Ga0265798, IMG submission 192430) | Plant litter microbial communities from East Loma Ridge, Irvine, California - P3 T30 | ecosystem: Environmental > Terrestrial > Plant litter > Unclassified | place: USA: California...
AGCACAGCCAACCCCCCCCCAATCGCACGTCCAGGCCATGATATTGGACCTCACGAGTGACTCAGTCTGCTGTGGTCAGCCATACCCAACTCTTCGCCGCACAACTTCAGGTCTCATTTTCCAATCACCACCTGTTCGTGGGCGTGGATTAGCTGAACGATCTGCGGCGTCAAGTGGCACCGACGCTACTAGCGTGTTAGTTCCTCAGGTGACAACAACTACAGAGTTGGTAAAGACTGTAAAGACCCATTCGAGTGAGACTCAGCTTCGATGGTGTTTTTGAACTCCTACAATATCTGATCAGAAGCTCATAGAAGTTCAGCGTGTGATTCCAGTGTGCAGTCTGGAACCCCCAATAGAAAATTCCCCATGTCACACGCCGCATACACGCTATCTGTACGGCGACGCTACCAGGCCGCTCAGCAACCTCAGTTCCCGACCAAGCTCAGAAACAGGTGAGGATGTGAGTATCAGAGGGCGACCAGGTTCAGATATCCTTCTTGTCCAAGTTCGTGCTCATTTGCCTTCTCTACATGTTCACCACAAAAGTGTCCGAGAAAATGCGAATGCGACCGAGGAGCGGCCCCTGAGTGTGGACATGGGGTGTTCGGGTCGCTCGCAATTAATAACACATGTACCTGCTCATGCGACGTTCTCTCATATCCAATCTGTGTCCTGCACCTCTGCTCCTGTTCCTTGTGCTGTACTTTCTTTTTGGTCATGCTCTCTTCAAACTAGATTCAACCTTGTCGTCGTTAGTTCGCCCTAGTGCGCTTCTAAAATCTGGAACGATCCATCATCGTGCATTTACCAGCCAGCCCACCTTGAATACTTCTCCATTCACCTTGCAGTCATCGATACTGTGCGAGCGAGTTGACACTGCGTAAACACAACTCCACAATGCTCCCCTTGGCTGAAAGACGCCTGCCGCTCTAATCCTCTCTTCTCTTTGTTGAACAACGAACACGGCCCTTCCAAGCATGCTTGTTAACAACCCGTCTGCTCGGTCTTACGAGTCAAGTTACAGCTCCCGACGAATTCATGAGATTGCGCAACTGGAGGCTTGCGAGATCCCACGCATTCAGCGCGTCGGTGATCTACGCGCGGCTTTTCGCTCTAGTGGGCAGCACAGGCCTAGCCCTGATTGGGCACCTGCTGTTCCCGACTGGGTTTCGAGCAGGCCTCTCCCGTCGCTATCTCTACTACATTCACTGCCTTCTGCAGCGTCGCACACCACCATCACAGTAGAGCAAAACAGCCCACGTCGTCGCGGGCATGCATCTGCGCCATTATCATCGTCGTCATCGTCGTCATCAACCCCGGCAAAGAAAGTCCTCACACCCTTCACAAAGATTTCCCATGCCAAACCTTGCGAGCAAGACGTTCCGTTCATTGAGCCTGCTCGGCACCCACGCCCCTGTAGTCGAGAATCATGCTCGTATGTCCTACGTGACATACGCTTAAACGCCGCACTCACCAGAGTCATCCACAACGAACCTCTGTCGCAAGACGTGGTCTGGAACGACAAGCTCCAGCCCTTTGAGCTCAAGCACGATGAAGAAGAGGCGCGACATACCGCAATGCTCAACAACCTTCCTCTCGATGGCAGACAGGCCATCATCGACGGATTCCGCGACTTCTACAATGACGAGTGGTTTGAGGAATTTGCTGCTTCGCAAGAGGGACAGGAAGTAACGAGCTTGTCGAGACGACTATCGACTCTCAGTCGGTCAAGTAGCTCACGTGTAAAAAGCACCTTTGAAGGCATTGTGCAACGTGGCGGAGACATTGTGCAACGTGGTGGGGACATTGTGAGGAAGGTTCGGTCGAGGGCTAGGTCTGTATCAACTCGGTTTAGTATTGACTGAAGGTCTTGCGAGTATAGAATTGTTGTCCATGAGTCACTAATGCCCCTCTGAAGCGCAACAATTACAGCAAAAGGCGAAAAACACATCAATACAGAACCCAAGTAGTATTGTCTTGGTGATGCGTAACAATACAACTTTCACAGTACAAGAGCCTATTCTCGTTTCGTGTACAACCACCCTATGAAATACGTTAGGGTATGGAAATAATATAGAGACAAGATTACCATACGCAGGTCCCATGGCAGATTCTATTCATCATGCCTTTCGCATAGTGAGCCACTATTTGCGCAGGTGTTGTATTTATCCAAATACTATGACTAGAAATTGTTAGTCGTCGTATAGGAACAGCATTATAACTGACTCGTTTACCTTTTTTACAGTAACCAAACTCCCGTTTACGCCAGGCGTATGCTAACAACGAAAAGTAAACAAAGTAAATTGCGTTTAGCTGCATTACTACCAAAGTCACACTAAGATAGATATTGATGATGAGAATATTTTTGCACTTGCTCGTAACGCTAAGAGAATTATGAAATAGGATATGCAGGCGCTGTAATAACTTTTATTTTTTACTAACTTCTATGGAGTCTAGTAGATGCAACCAAATTATGACTCCAAACAGTGAGAGACAGCCAGCCTACCAATCTGTCCTCAAAAGCTAGCTGTAGTAAATCTATGTCCAAACCCACAGCTGCAGATTTGGAAAATTCAGCAAATGTGTTCATCTATAAATAGCTTTGGACTTTATTCAAATTGCTAGACGCGTAATCATAAAATGAGCGGCCCAAAATCCTATAGCAAGGCAGGTTTAGGGAATCTGAACATAGGACCTAAGCTACTAGTGTAGCAGTCAGCTGTTGTGATCTACCTCACGTTACTATAGTCTAACTACCGACTCAGGGAGACGCTGACATGGCCTAAGAACGGACATCTAGGAAATGCTTGCATTTGTAGAAGAGAAAGACGGTATATAAAGCGGTCGGACCATTAGTAAAAATGCGTGTTTTAATGTATATCTTTGTCACGTCTTAGACAGGAGCGCAGCGCACGAGCAGCTGAACTGCTATATCGCGGAACTTGATGAGTATAAAGTGAGCACCTCGGACTAGAGGAGGAAGGTCGCGCGTCTGGAAATAATCAACCGCTAGGTAAAAGCATCGGTGGACCTGAGGCTCATGACATCTGTTACAATGAAAATTGTCAATCAGACTACTCAGAAGCTCCAAGTAATAGCTAAAGAGCTTACTGTAAGACGGTGTTATCCCTGTTGGAGGCCCCGTTAGAAACTCTCGTCTGATTGGAGTCCCGTGCGAACCTAGAAAAGCTAAGGCTCCACATTATAGAACCTAAGCCCGCTAGTCGAAGTTTCTATATCTTAGAGTCAGGAGTTACAAACTCTCTAGAGTGATGAGGAATCTTGCCACGGTTAATTTTCATGGCGTTATTGGAGAAAAGCACAGTCTCTACATTAAGCTGAGAGGTATAAGATAGAAAATCATGACTGCAAACGTTCTCGGCGAGAAAGTGGCTACTCTGAACGTATCTGGGCTGAGTCTTTCATATGTAACATGGAGCGCACAACTCACATGTCCTGTGTTTGTATTGACACTAGTCTGGCTGTGTCTCTGACTGTTCCGGAGAGGTTTCATGTCACACAATACACACGTCTTCTTTGTTAGTCTTATCTATCCTTTACAATTTCTGACGTCTTTGTGGGTACTGGGAGTAGGTACTCAAACAATGGACTTGTGCTACTCTACTTCTGCTTTGTCGCTGCTTCGCGACTCCGAATTGAAACGAACAAGCAAGTATCAATGAACCAGTCTTTCATTATACAGTATCCAGCATATCTCGATTCTCACTACACATGGTTTTCCAAAACATCCTCCAAACTGAAAAAGAAGCATTAATATCTAATGATCATCATTAAGCAAGCTCCAGCCACCCCGTTATACAGAAAAATCATGCCACGAAGAGCCCCCAATATGAAAATAATAATCGACTATCCAACCTTCCCGGCTCCCGTGTGCCACCAGGCCCAACAAACACTTATCAGCATTGAAGAGAGCACATCGCCGATCAAGCAGACCTTTCTACTCAGTCCCAGCCCACCCTCGACAACCTTCCGTGCTGACTCACCTATCCTGCGCTCCTCTCTAGACACACCTACCATATACGCATGCAGCTCATCATCCTCGGTGCCAGCATCGATTGCGGGCGCGTATCCTACTCCCCGCTTTTACAGCCCGAGTATAGCTCAACAGAGCTATCGTTCATCCAACTACTCAAACTGGTCTACAGACCCAACGGTTGTTGAGGGTATGCTGACGCCGCAACTGGCTGCGACTAGTATGAATGATATTCTGCCTGACGACATGGATTTGTATATTGATGAACGGCCACAAACAGTGCGATGGAGTATTGTGGTGTCTGAGGGGCAACGGGAAATTGCCGGTGAAGAGGAAGTGGATTTGGGGCCAGAGGTAAGGCGGCAGTTGCCGGTGATTAGGGAGGGAGACTTTGCTTACTATCCTTTGCCTGTGTACCTTTCGCCGGCTAGAAGAATGTATGGAGCGGATATGGAAAAAGAAAAGGATTTGAAAAAACGGACGGTGATGATATCTAGAGTCCGAGGTTTTTTGAAAAAGGCGTTTGGCAAGAAGGAAAGGTAAGAAGCAGTGAGATGATGCAAAGCCTTGCACGGTTTATGTCTGAACGATGTCTCTTGTTCAGCATAGCGCGTGTTTGAAAGACTGTTGTTTTTGTTCTTTGTTAGCCTGACATTGCTACATTCTTCCTGCGATGAGTTGGTAATTGATTCAACCACAACTCGGTGCATTTTTTCTACACTGACCCTACCCGCAAAGGTCAACGCTGTGTGTATATTCTCAATGAACACTCCAGTTCAGCACTGTACATTCACCATGGTCACAAAAGCAGTTACATAAACATGCTCATAAACTCTGCTTGGCCTCCTCCAGCCCATCATCATCAGTTCCATCCGGTGTGGAAAGAGATCTTGCCTCAGCCCCTTCGCTGTCAACACCTTATTCTTCACCAACACCCACTACATCTTCTGCAAAGATGCCGACTACCTATCACTCCACAAACTCCACCTCTAGCAACCTCCCTGGTGACGAGTACCGGGCGCTAAAAAGAGCACAAGAAAAGGCAGAGTTGAACGCACATTTTGCCCAGCCCTCGCTACCCTCTCGTTCCATCGCCAAAACAGCCTACCAAAAAGCTGACCTGACTCGGAACCGTCGTTCACAAATCTCAGAGGTAAAAGATGCAACCCGTCGCGCTCTGGGTGCTAGCTTCGACTTCACTGACGCCGGATACAATCATGTTCAGTGCTCATCGGCTGTTTCAAACCGTGCTTCAGCCGCCCGGTACGAAGAAGAAATCCCGATACGCTATATTCATGAGTTCGATAAAAGGTGGGTCGAGGATGATTTGAAGGACGCGGCTGAACAGTACGCTGCTGATAGTGACGGCTCTGCCTCGTGGAGAACACATCAGGCAATGCATGAAGATATCAAGCCTATGCCCTATCGAGACAATACTGCTCCGAGCTACCTTGCCCAAATTACTCCAAACTGTCGTGTTGATAGCGTGATGGAGGAGGAGCCTCGACCACAGCTTACAAGTAAGTGGAGCATTAATACCATGGATTGTGATAAGTAGCCGAGGAACGGTGTTTGTTGGGTAACTGCTCATGAACTGAACGGGTGAGTTGTAGCCATTATGTGTAATATATGAATAACATTTGTGATCGAGAAACAAGTTGACTTGTAAATATGTACATTGATCGATGGGTGATAATAGTATATATACATCCGAAAGACTTGTCCAAGTCGAGGTGAGCATGTTGAACGTTCAGTCAGCCATGTCATGCACGCCCACATGCTTAGGCGAAGCCGAAGAACTTCATGTCATCCGCACCCCGGATAGGTACAGTGTGTCCAACATTTTGAGCATATATACCCTGGACACTTGCACCATAGGTAGTCTTGGTGTAGCCACTTTGCGGGGTATTGTCCTGGATGCTTTGAGGCTTGTTGTAGTCGTAGCCGAAGACGCCAGACCACTCCTTCATCGTCTCCTGGTAGTTTTGAGGGCGGAGGGTGGTGTCGACGCTGCCATGGTAGATTTGCATCTTGGGGCGCGAGCCGGAGTAACCAGAGTACATGTTGGTGACGACCTTGGCCCAAGCCTGGGGTGTAGCAATAGATTTACCTTGGGCACAGGTGCTGTTCCAGGCGTCAACCGCACCAGATGCTGACACGAAGCAACCGGCGGGAACACCAGAGTAGACAATAGCGGCCTTGAAAATGTCGGGGTAGGTAGCTGCCATGACATTCTGGATAGAGTTAGTAAACATGCAGAGCTTAATGGTTGGACAAGCCAGAGAAGCGTACAGTCATCATAGCACCACTGCTTGATCCGGTGACGAAGACCTTGGAAGCATCGGCCTTGTAATTGGTGAGTGTCCACTTGACCATGTTGGCAATGGTGTTGGAGTCTCCGCCACCGTTGTGGCTGAGGGTCTGTTTGCTGCTCACATCCCAGCAGGTACCCTCGTGGGGCGAGCTGGGGTAGATGACGATGAAGCCATACTGCTCAGACAATGTGTGGTATGGGCTGCCGGTGTAGTATGCTTGCGCAGTGCCAGTGCAGAAGTGAATGGCAACGATGATTCCAGGGGACGCAGCGAGCTTCTTGGGAACGTAGATGAAGAAACCTGCTTTCGTGGGGGCGTCGAAGCTAGTGACTTGTGAGAGCGTGCCAGGAGTGACAGCGCGCTTGTCAAGAGATGCCGCCGAGGCGACAGACAGGAAGCTCGTGATGAGAGTGAGAAGACGCATGTTGTTGGTGGGCGAGGTTGATGGCAGTAGTAAGTGGGGTTCTGTGAGCGTGGGAACGGTCTCTCTTATAAGTTTTGTGATCAGCCGGAATGCATGTGCGCATCAGAGGAGGTAACGCATTGTAAGTATTTCCGAGAAACTGTCCCGAGAAACTATCCAGCAATCAGCTTGAGCGGATGCGATGACACGTTCCTCGATTAAAGTGTTTCTACCCCACATGCTCGGCTCCACACGTAAATGAAAGGATTGTGATTGCAATTCGCCGCCCAGACATTTTAAGAAGTGGTTAGCGGGCGGCATGAGGGTAAATTAAAAGCTTGTTTCTTTTAATCCTAGCTCGGCATTCTTTGCATACGAGGTGTTTCAGTCTTCTACCGACCCTAGAACTTTAAAACGTCTTTAGCCGACCGGAGAAACTTTTCAAAGTGCTCCGACAAGATGATGCAGGCAGTTGAGAAGCACCAATACAGGGCAAGCCCAGCATTTGATGTGCCTAGAGGGAAGCTGACTCGTGATGGGCTTCGCTGAAGCGGCGAGGATGGGACAACGGACTGTGCTAGTAAAGCTGAAAGGGCAAAGTTGGCCGAGATTTGTGCGACGATAGGCCGAGTCAGGTTCGTTCTTATCGTGATGTACATGACAAGCTCGCGTTGTTGTTTTGCAGATAGCTGGTCGAAAGACAGCCGAACGTAGTAGTGGGTACTGGTGGGTGGGCGGCTAAGCTCATTTCATGCGGTGCTTTCCAAAGCTTCTTCTCTCCGCATTACCAATTCGGTGTTCAGATGTTTAGCGTTCATCTTCCGGTCCAGATGCCTTCTCCTCGCCCCAGACCAGCAAAGGTAAGACCGCCCATTACACCGCCGCCGCCTAGATTCTTCCCCTCATTAACCGGCCTTTTCGCGACTCTGCCCTGTGCCTTGACGCCCTGGATTACTTTGTCGAGCTGCGTCTCCACGACCACGCCGCCCACAATCATCTCGCCCAGCGTGGCATGCAATGTCTCAAAGTTGAAGATTAGATCTAGTTCGCATACGTTCTCGAACAGGCCATCGAGGGCCTGGACAAAGACCTGGATCAGGTCGAGGAGGGCGAGGGGCGATTCGGTCGAGGTGGATATGACGATGAAGTAGAGGGTTGCGTAGTGGCGGTACGTCACGAGCGAGGGCGTATCGTTGTGCGGCGTGGTGGGAGTGGAGGATTTGGAGCTGCTAGCCAGGAGAGGGGGTAAACTGGGGCGAGGTCAAAATTGTATGTCTTGGAGCCCGAGGGAAGGGAGGAAAGGGGTGAGGCCTACGGGAGGAAGTTGCATGCTGAGTTTGGACGGTTGGCGACGAGGGTGAAGATCTCCGAGATGAGACGTTGCTGGACGCTCGTTTCCAGCTGTGTGTAGAATTTTGTCAGTCGCGGCTGGCCTGCATTGTTGAAGACTAGTACGGCGTTGATCATGGTGCTGTCAATTGGGTGTTTGGTGTTGCTTGTCTAGGCCTGGCGACGAATGGACTATGCGGGGAGGGGCATGGAAAGAGAGAGCGAGAGGGGCATGGACAGAGACGCGCCGGGGTCCATGCTTGGAGCTCCCATTGCCATCCATCCCTCCAGCAACACCGCAACCAGCTTCCCCACAATATCCAAACTCACTACCACCAACACAGATAGCTAAGAAATAAGAAGAAGAGAGAGAAAGAAATGAGGCCAGCTACCCGTTTCACCGGTGCCGCCGTCTGTCGAGGCATGCGCAGTCCGCTCCGTCCCCAATGGGCTGTCAATTGCATCATGGCCAGCAGTGGCCCAGCCATCCGCCATGCAATGCCCACTCGGAGCCTACACATATCAATGGGCATGCGAAGCATTATGCCCGATGCCGAAAACCCAAAGCCAAAGCAGAGCGAGGCCCACGATGAGCCTGGCAAGCCTACCGAGCTCTCGATAGAAGAGTTCCACGAGCGTGCAGACCACTACCTAGGCGAGCTGCTGCAGAGGTTAGAGGAGGCACAGGAAAAGGACCCGGCCATTGAAGTCGACTACAGCGTAATACATTCGTCTTTTGCTACACACATGCCGTCGGTTGCTAACATGGGCTAGGCCGGCGTCCTCGAAGTCACATCCCAGCAGAACACGTTCGTCCTCAACAAGCAGCCCCCGAACAAGCAAATCTGGCTCAGCTCCCCAATATCCGGGCCTAAGCGATTCGATTGGGTCGTCGCACAGGAGGGCATGGACTTCAAGGAAGGGGGTGGGGTTGGAGACTGGGTGTACATGAGGGATGGAAGCTCCCTCACTGACATCATCAGAAAAGAGCTGGGCGTTGACGTCAGCGTTGACGATGAGGTCCCGCGCTGATGTAGCATGGCCGCTCAGTAGGTAGGACATGGTTAAGCACGTTGTCTAGTCCACGCCATGGGGAGGACATCACACGAGGGACACACACACCCAGGAGCTCTTGTATTCCAACCCATGCTAGTCACGAAAAGTAGGATATAATCCCAACCTCTCTCCAAACGCCGGTGATATGTAACGCGCCGTAGTGTCGACGTGAAGCAAGTGCATACGAGTCTAGGCAGTAATAGCAACCGTCTGAGCCGCATTGTCGGTGTCGGGTGGGAGGTCGGACTGCAGCGTGTTAGTATGGCATTGGTCTACCAAACCAGGCTCGACGTCGCATACTGGATCGAAAATGATGCGAATCATCAGACTGCAACTAGGGCAGCGCGCAATATTCTCGCCGTCGCGCATGTCGGAAATGGATATCTCGAAGCGGTCGCCGCAGGGGCATGGGTGGTGGTAGATTTGAAGCGTTTCGTCGAAGAAGCAGTCTTCAATCTCTATCTCGTCGTACAAGTTGACTTCCTCGTCGGCCATGATGACGGTGCGCGTGCGGTGAGGAGAAGAAAAAGATCGACGGTTTGGTCTTGGGCTCCCTCTCTTTCTCCCACCACGAAAGTGGCGGCGGCGGGGAACTTTTGGCCGCAGCGCACCTCCGACGCGCTACCGTAAGCCTCGACCGACCCCCCAGACCGTCTCTTGCAAGCCAAAGGTACACCACCCACACGCATCTACACATACCTACACATACCCGTCGCGCGACGTCCACCCTATCATGAGCGCACACCTGCCGAATTAACCCGCGCCTGCACCTGACGTGCGCCTGCGCCTGCACCCCCAATCATGGCCGATGTCGAGTCTGCGACGGTCAAGCTGGCCGAGCTGCTGCGGCACCCAGAGGACCTTGACAAGATCCCCGCCCTCAAGGCCGAATTCACACGCAAGAAGGCGGCTGTAGACGGCCAACTGCGCCATGGGCTTAAGGAGCAGCTTGAGCTGACCCAGGCGGGCATGAGCAGCATCACCGAGGGGCAGCGGACCGTCAACCTGATCAAGGAGGAGATGATGAAGATAGATAAGCTATGCGCTGAGGCCCAGAATATGATTCAGGACTTCCCGCATATCAACCTTGTGGCTCAGACACACAAGAACTTCGAGTCGGTCGAGAAGATGCGCCATGACATTGAGACCTTCGAGGAGCGGCTGGAGCAGCTTGAGATGCTGCTGGCCGAGGACGCCCAAGACCCGGCCAACCAGCCAAACCTGTTGCAGGTCCACTACGGCCTTACCCAGCTACGCGATATCCGGGATGAGGCCATGGGCCAGATCAAGAACAGCGACAGCTCTACCGAGCTCATCGACAACCTCACCCTCGAAAGTGGTGTTACCGTGCAAGATCTCTTCACCCGCTTAGACGATGTTGTCGAGTGGTTCGACAGACACATTGGGGAGGCATGCATAAACCTGATTGAGTTGGTGCAGTCAGGCAATGACGGCATGGTCGTTCGCTTGGCCATCATCGTCGAGGAGGAAGAAAAGACGGACAAGAAGATCAAGGCCCTCCAAGACGCCCAGAGGGAGTTTGGTGACCTGGCCTCACGCTTCAAGTCCATCACCCAAGGGCCCAAGGAACTCCGCTGATACAAGGAGAAATTCATCACATCCATCGAGTATGTGTGCAAGGCCCTGATGGACGACGTGCGAGAAAAGTTCATGGAGGACCCCGAAAAGGTTGAAAAGTACTTCAAGTGGTACTTCAACAACCTCAACACGGTAAAACTGGGCATGGTCAACCTTATGCCCAAGAAGTGGAAAATATTCGACACCTACACAAATATCTACCACAAACAGATGCATGACTTCCTCATGAGCTTCGCCGATGACGAGGCCTTGGGCCCACAATACCTGCTGGCCGTCATCAACTGGGTGGACAAGTACTACCTCAAGATGCAGAAGCTTGGATTTTCAGAAGAGCAACTACAGCCACACGTCATTGACAACCGCAGTCCCGAGTTGATTCGTACATACCGGTCCGTCATCATACAGGCAGTCGACCAGTACATGGAACGGATCAACAACCAGGACAGGAAGAGCTTCCTTGACCAAGACAGAACCGCATACGAAATCAATCCTGATGGCATCTTCCAAACGAGATCGCTCGGCGATGTCTGGACACTGTTCAGTCAAAATATTGGCGTTGCAGCCAGCAGCCAGCGTCCGGATGTGGCCGACGGTGTGGTAGACGCCATGTTTCGCGCTCTCATATCACGACAACGTATTTGGACTCAGCTTATAGACGAGGAAAAAGCCAAGTACGTTGGGGTAAACCCTACCTTGGACGGTGACGGTGTAGCCGTCTTCCAGGAATGGCTTGTCGCAATCGCAAACGACCAGATCATATGCATAGATGACGACGTCGAAGGCAGCGGCCGAGCCTCCTTCCTAAGTGTGTTTGAGCGCGAAGTAACGCCCATTGTTTCACAGGACTATATGATCGACAAGTTGGCCAAGAACATCGACGAGGTGAAGAACGGCTACATCGACATCTCATCGCACTGTATCCAAACTTTCTGCGAACTCATTTTCCTGACCGACTTCAAGCCCATTCTATCCAAGTTCTTCACACCCGAATGGTATAGCAGAACGGATATGGCCTCCATCATCATTACATTCAGAGACTACCTGTCCGACTATGAGGACCAGCTCCATCGCTCCCTACGCGACTTGATTATAGACTCGCTCGCCGATGAGTTACTCGTGCAGTACCTTGGAGCTGTGCGCAACAAAGGTGCCAAGTTCAGGAGAACGGATCAGTTTGCAGCCAAGATGAAAGACGATCTCCTCACTGCTTTCGAGTTTTTTAGGGCGTATGGTGAACAAGGTGCAGACATCATGCAGCGATGGCGTGCTGTGCAAGAGTTCCTAAAACTCCTTGAATGCGATAAGTCACAGGTTCAGTTCGCATATGTAGAGTTCAAGACTGCATACCGGGATGTCACTATTACCTGGGTGGAAGCGGTGTTGAGGACAAGGGATGATTTCGATAGGTCCATGTTGAACGCAGTCAAGGCCAAGGCGGCGGAGCCTATTGCGGAAGATTCGCCCCCTGACCCTATCATGGGAAAAGTGAAGTAAGGTGGAGAATCCAGCTAAATCTGGCTTCGAAAGTGTCATCAGTCCGGCGTTTGAAGGTGTGTTTCTATTCGGTCAGTACAATGGTCACCGTTGATAGTGATTTACCAGCAGTTATAGAGCAGTGCCCTATATCCTCGATCGTCACTAGGTTGAAGAATACGAGGCCTCTAACATACCAGAGACCATTACTTTCTCGTATTGACCTGTACCTCTTCCTACATTCCATTCAACCGTATGATCAGGCATTGAGTAACCCAACAGCAATCCAAAATCTTTAAACACACGCTGGGCTAGTCCTATCGTGGTTACAACTATGTTGCGGTCACCACTTGCACGCGAATTGAAGCACATACAGATTCACATCGTCTCTACAATGTACAGCTTGATATCGGGATCACTAGCTCCACGGCTCCCTTGCAAAATAACACGCTCGCAAAAGAATGTAGATTCAACCCTCCGAATATGACATTTTCGACTTCACATCTCAGCCTCATCCTGCATAATTATGCATGTTGGCATAATTGGGTAATACTGATCAACGGGCATGTTTCAGTGTTCCTTGTCAGCGGGTATGCTCTGCGCCACCAGCAAACGGACATTGAAGTTTGAAGAAACAACCTAGTCGAAACTAGGTTAGTGCCAGGGGAACACAGGCGGTTACCGGTGTCTCAGATTGAGAAGGAGATGAATGCAAGCCTGTTGCCGCTCCTATCAAGATAAGTATAATATACTTGCCGCGCTTTTCATTTGTTTGCGGTGTTCTCGCCATGAGTTTCATAACGCAGAATCGTAGCCCATATCAAAGTTGCATGATCTGACAGGTGTATTCTTGCATTGAAGAAGACTGGGAAAAGCGGAGAATAGTTTGACCTTGCGCATGAGCAAAGCTGTGTTATCAACAGCATGTCCATTAGCATCCTTGTATTCCCTAGGTTGCAGAGCACGCAACCCTATCCACTCGCTACAACCGAACGGCAGATCACTATCCTAATCTCCGCTATCGCCCCAGTCTTCGACAGCAACACTCACGCTGCAAGGGTCTTCTAACCAATCTATATCCTAACACTGAGGGAAATGAACAAATAAAATCCATCTCTGGACAAGGCTGGCGCGTCCCATCCCACACCTGGTCCCAACCCGCTTCGTCATCAATCGTTAATGTGCGACCCGTATAAGACCCTCTCTACCTCCGACACAGAGATTTTCTTTTTCTCACCTTCGATCTCATAATCAATAGTACATTTTACTGTTAGCAACTCTTTTCAAGAGAACACGTTCATTACAACACTTTTCATAAACTTTCACTTTCAACAACGCCTTCTACCATATACCCCGCTTCTATTCAAACGATACACACAACACTAAACAACATGCGTTTCTCAATCGTCGTCGCTTCGCTCATTGCAGCCGTCGCTGCTCAGTACCCCGTCGCTGATGCCTCCTGCGCAGCCCCGGTTACTGTCACTGTCACTGAGTACGTCTCCCTGTCCCCCACTTTTCCATTGAATCAACACAACTAACAAGATCAACAGGACTGCGGCACACACTCCCGTCGCACCCTCAAGCATGTCAGCCTACTACCCCACTACTGCGGTCTCCTCGCTAGTCCCCGAGGCATCTACTGTCGGTACTATTGGCACTGCCGCCCCCACCGGAACGGGCGCTACCTCTCCGCCTCTCCCCGAGTTCACCGGCGCTGCTTCCGGCTTCAAGGTTGGCAGTGCGCTTGCCGGCGTTGGCGCCGTTGCTGCTTTTCTGTTGTAGAGCTGAGTGTACAGGATATATGCAAATATGCTCAAGAGGATAGCTGTGGTTAACCTTAAGGATTACCGTTCTTGTTTATCTTTTTGAAATCACAATTAGAGCTGCGTTTACGCTGGTTCGTTTTTCCGCTATAAATCTTTTCTCCTTTCCTTAAATTAAGTGAATTTGAATAGTCTACGTATAAAAAGACAAAGTACTAAGAGAATCTACTATAATATACTCTATAAGGCCGGCCCCCTCCTAGGTAGGGGGGGGTTATCTCGTAGCAACCTATTTCGTGAACTTTCTTAATTTAACACTAGACAATACTAATAAGTAGCACCTACCTAGTAACTAACTACCTACTAGAAAACTAATAAAAAAACTACTATCGCCTCTAATATTCTACCTCTAGTATCCTACCTCTAGTATTCTACCTCTAGTATCCTACCTCTAGTATTCTACCTCTAGTATCCTACTCTCTACCTTCTATCTTCTAGCTTCTAGCTCTTATCTTCTATATATACTCTTTACTTAATTATAAC
>Ga0265798_10007180_pt1 | contig 14479 bp, 12 predicted proteins | sample P3T30metagenome_FD_192430 | JGI IMG/M metagenome (GOLD analysis project Ga0265798, IMG submission 192430) | Plant litter microbial communities from East Loma Ridge, Irvine, California - P3 T30 | ecosystem: Environmental > Terrestrial > Plant litter > Unclassified | place: USA: California...
CTTCGACCCGCTCAAGACAACCGAAAGACCTTACCAGGATGACGCCTCACAGCCGCTGCGATCGGTCTTCGACACGGACAAGAGCGCGACCCGCCCGCTGGCATGGCTAGAGACACAGCGGAAGAGGGGGAACTGGAGGTGGATGATCCCAAGCCGGTTCATGTGCGTCTTGGCTTTGGTGATTGTTGCGACGTTTGTGCTGTTGCTGAGCGCGGGTGGGATCTGGGTGTACCAGAGCAAGCACCCGCAGGCTCCGCAACAGGCAAGCCGCTTGATGAAGTTGGCTTGCTGAGCTTGATTAAAATCCTCATCAATCAAGCGCTTGAAGAGTGCCTTTTCTCATCAATCAAGCCGTGTAAATTAGCTTAGCAAGTCAAGCCGACGGGTGGTAGCTTGATGAGGTCCGATTTCAAGTGATTTTTGTGTTTTTCGAGTGATTTTTGGAGTGATTTTGTATAGCTCACTTACCCCAACCCTGACCCTAGTATGATGAACTAATAGGAGAGCCGGATTTGCCGCAAAGCACCCCTGAAAAAAAATCTTCCAAAAAGCTCGTATAGAAATGTACAAATACGAGACTAAATTGAGCATAAACACCTCACGGCTCGTCCAGCCGTTCATACTACTAACAAGGCATCAAGCTACCTTCAAGCTAGCTTGGTTGATGACATTAGGCCCTCATCAATCAAGGGGCTTGATTAAATTAGGTGATTTCTCATCAATCAAGCCGTTAATGTGCTCTCATCAGTCAGGATCTTGACTGTTGCGGAGCCTGAGCACCCGCCAGCAACACCAGCCTCGCGTGCTTGCTGCGTTCTTCTATGTGATAGAGACGATGAAGCGCTTTATGAATAGGTGAATTTTGATCATTAGATTGTACTATCTACTACGTGATAGCAACGCGACCAGAGGAAGATGCTCCGGTCGTTTGCATATCATGACTGGTGGTAAAAGCACCAGAAAGGGAAGGTAGAACTGGTGGTGAAAGCACCGGTAAGGGGAAGGTAGAACTGGTGGTGAAAGCACCGGTAAGGGGAAGTTAGAACTGGTGGTAAAAGCACCAGTAAAGGGAAGAGAAGAAGGTCGAGGCGAAGTCGTATTTACTGCGGAGACGTAGTCGCAGGTGGAGGCGGACACGGCATTGTTTGGCGCACACCTGCATCGTCCGAGTCGGTTAACTGGGTGATTGCCGTGGCGATGTCGTTGGAGATGGGACAGTCACGTCCAAGGTTGCGCTTAGACCAGAAAGTAGGTAGGCCAAGTATGATCAAGTTCAAGGGAATGGGCGTGACCAAGCGCAATTCGTGAGATCCAGGACCCGGATTCTGGTGGGTGTCATAGACGATCCAGTCCTGGCCCGCAGCTGGATGGCATCCATCAAGCGTGAGTTCCGCCTTGTCGCCACTACGAACAGCCTCCCATAGCATCTTCTCGTTGGGCACGCGCCGGGCAACACGAGTGCAGCTACCGGCAGCGAGGGCAAGAAGAACGTGAATGTAGTATTGGGAGCTCTCCGGGGGGTAACCTCCAGGGACCCATCCGGTTTTCACGCCCTCCACACTTGTCATGTATTTGATGATAAGCATGCGAGTTTCGTGTGCGGCCTTCAGTAGCTTCTCGTTCAGAAGGTATTTGGCAAGGAACTCCGGCTGATTCCCATCAAACTCTGCATTCCGCCATGCAAGGTAGACGTTGAGGAGCTGGATGTGATCACCATGCTTTCGACCGAAATGCCTGATGGAGCTAGCCTTTCGTAGCTTGAAGTCTGGCAGACCGTCGTCGATGTATAACATATCGCCAGTGCTGATGGCTTCGATCATTGAAACCAGAGAAATGATGGCGTCCTGGCATCTCAAGCGAGTACTCTCAAGAATCATTACCGCGCCCCAGACGCTGACCGGGAGACCGGAGATAGCACGGCCACGAGGAAGGAGTTCTAAGCCTCTAGCGCTCCACTTGATAGCTCCAATGTCGGTGAGAATACCGAGCGCTCGGGCGACAGTCTCTGTAGCAGGAGCTGACATGAAGGGGAACGCAAGAGGATTGAACTTCATCCTGATGACAGTCAGACATTCCTGGATCATGTCGCTATTCTGCATGGACGGTATCGTATGCTTCGCTAACTCTGTGAAGCCAGTCTGTGTGCACATGCGGTATGCCACACCAGGACGTGTACGACCGGCCCGACCAATGCGCTGCTGCGAGACCGCTTGGCTGACCCAGAACTCGAGTAGGCCATACGACTCGTTCTCAGGGTTCCAGACAAGGGCCTTGTACTGAAGTGAGTCGATGACTATGGTCACTCCAGGAATAGTCACCGACGTCTCTGCAATATTCGTCGCAAGGATTACTTTACGGCTAGTCTTGCCAAATCGCGGCGGCAGCGAAATTGACTCCAGGGTCGTGGCTTGCTCGAGCATCGGAAGCCCAGCGTGCAACGGAAAAACCGAGATATCGCCAATTTCATCCGACGGGAAAGCGGGTTCGTGGGTATCATCACCGTAAATGATCTTATAGAGCATTGTAGGTAGATGTACGATTTCGTACTTGCCAGAGACGAATACCAGAATGTCACCAGCTTGTTCGGTCATGTGTGCCTCGATGATTTGTCGAGCGAGGTCTGAAAGCATGGTGTCCTGCGACGATGGTGTGGATAAATATTTGACCTGGACAGGGTACGTCCGTCCGGGCACAGTTCGAACCACCGAGCCCGAGAAGAAGTTCTTGAACGTATGCGTGTCGATCGTAGCCGACATGATGATGACCTTAAGATCGGACCTTTTCGTCACAAGTTGCTTCAGCAGACCGAGCAAAATATCGGTATCGCCAGAATGTTGATGTGCCTCATCAACAATGACGATATCGTATTCGCTGAGAGTTGGGTCGCGTTTCGCAGCTGCGACCAAGGACCCTTTTACGCGTTAGTATGTAACAAGGTGGCATTGGTTATGTGTGGTAAACGCACCGTCTGTGAGGACCTCGAGCTGCGTAACACCCTTGCTGACCAGGTGTGTACCCTTACAGCTAATGCCGATCTCTTCACCAACTTGGACGTCATGCTCTTCCGCAAGGCGGGCTCCGATCTGGATTGCAAAAGTTAATTTGGTGTTTAACTATCAAGGAGATTCCACTTACCAGTCTGCAAGCGAGGACGCGAGGTTGCGTGAGAGCGGCCTTCTGACCTTGTCGCAGAGTATGCAGAACCGCTGGCGGCACCTGGGTGGTTTTACCAGAGCCAGTCTCGCCGACGAGAATCAGAACCTGATTCGCTTTGAAATCTTCAACAACTCCGGCGAGATCTTTCGAAACAGGCAGGTTTTGCGCCTTTTCGCGCAGTTGACGAGATTTGGGAGAAAATGGCTTGTTGTTGATCGGGTTAATCGCGGGTACTGACGACATGATGGAGAGATTGTTGGAGTAGTTGAATGTGTAGATTGTTGTTGTAGATTGGAAATGAAGATTGAAGTTGGAGATTGACGCCGTAGATTGTGGATATATTGTCCAATGTCGTCGTCGCAGCAGTGTTTATGTGATGATTATCGCGCCCGCAACGCGACAGCGCGGAGCGTCCGTGCAGAGCTTGGCATTGCTGGCGCTCCAGCGCCAGCCACTAGAGTTCACGAGAGTCACTCACATCTGCAGTAATCCATACGAAACATCACGAAAAATCACGAAAATGGCACAAACACACCACGAGAAATGCATTGATTTGTGCAAGCATGTGCAGGTCACCATCGGCTGCCCTGCGTGTCGACTCGTTGACAGACAGGCCGATCTCGCCCTGGTAACTTGAGCTGGACGCCCGCACCGTCAGACTTCTTAGCTAATTCTAAACAGGCATTATCTGAGATGGTGAATGTCATGGCTGAGATCAAGGAACACAACGACCGCATTGCGACAAAGGGCAGTAGCAAGTCGGTCATTGCAGCTCTCGACTGGGCCATACAGCGACGTGATGGGTTGGAAAATCGCATTGCGGGACTCAAGGATGTAGCTGAGGACGATCGTGCATATGTCGATAAGATCTGCCAAGGTACGTCGATTCTCTATCCAAATTTGACAGCGCTAGGTATTAACGATGTATAGCAAACGGTCCGGATGCTCTCGCGCGAGCATTCGAAGCCCATGTAGAAGCAGAGATGGCGCACATGCAGTCAGTCTGGGACAATGTGTGGCCCGACAGCCCACTCGGACAGCATCGACTGGGCGATGCAGAGTCGCCAGCGCCGTCTACGTTTCTAGACAGGACACGAATTCCTGCAACACCAGACTCTCTGGTACTTGACGGCCAAGGACTCGCCGCAACCCTGTTTGCTGGTAGGTCCATGAGACCCCAACAGCATTTGCCTACGGACACGGTAGGCGAAGAGCTCGAACCGGCCCGCATGAGTCACGGTCGGGCTTTGCAGATGTTCGGCCTACCGAATGATCCGGGTGGAGATGCCTCGCCAGAGAGCGATGCGTCAGAGGACGAGCAAGTTGTGGTGCTAGTCGACCACACGGCACGTACATCGCTAGAACCGCCCTTAGTAGCAGAGCCAGCGCCAACCGCCACCGAACCGCCACCGCCCACCGCCACCGGACCGCCACCGCCCACCGCCGCCGAACCGCTACCTCCCACCGGCCATCAGCAGCAGTATACTCCTCCCACGCTGGGCTTGATCTCGAACGAGCTCAGTCTGATTGAAGAGATGTTGCGACCGTCTGGTAACAAGGCTGGCGCTGAGCCTGGCCCTTCTACCGAGGCCGCCACCGAGCCCGCCGCTGAGCCCACCATCGAGGCTGCTACTGAGCGCACTGCTGAACCAGCCGTTGAGCCCGTCACTGAACCTGCCGCGCTGCTCATCAGTGAGCAGACTACAGACGAGGATGAGCTGACAACAGAGCGTGAATACCGGGACAAGCATTGCTCGCCTACGGCGTCAATCTTACCTGCAGGCGCCAATGCCTGGGACCTTGTCCTTGGAAGCAACAGATTCGCTCGTTTCCTGCCGCTGATGTGTGAACACTATATTCAGCTTGTCCGCGCAAAGGACGATGAGAACCCCATGGTCGGTAGTAAAGGCTGGCCACAACCAGAAGGACTGGACTTCAACGGCTTCATCAACTGGATCTCGCGTTGCAAAGCACTTGACGCCTCGTTCTTGAAAACCACGGTTAAGCAGTGGTCGGAGGATCACATCAAACGCTCAGATGACATTGACACGAAGTTGAAGAATGTCGAGCTTTCCAAGGAAGTCTTCAGCGACGCTGGCCTCCTCGGGTTGGGCAGTGCGACGCAATACTACAAGTCGAAACAATCTCTTGTGCTGCTCGACGCCAGCAGAGTGGGCGAGGGTGTCGTGAAATCCAAAAGATGAGAACATCACATTCGTCTTTTTGGTCGACTGATCTGGATCGACTACCAAATGTCTTCGGCCGCTTGGATGGTCCTTTCCGAAGGTCATTTAGTCGGTCCCACCTGTTGGAGGTCAAATCATCCAGCCACTCCACCCCACCCACCTTCTTCCTGGAGCTTTTACCTCCAGTTCACTTTCCCTGCCGGAGTTTCATTTCTCTAATTCACTATTCCCACAGGAGCTTTTACCTCCATTTCAATTCCCACACAGGAGCTTTTACCTCCCGTTCCATTCCCCTACCAGAGCTTTTACCTCTACTTCACTGATCCTACAGGAGCTTTTACCTCCAGTTCATCTCTAATGCTGGAGCTTCTACCTCCAGTCCCTACTAGAGCTTGAGTTCTCTAGTCCACTTTATATACGTACGCCATACACACATGATCTCTCAGGCAGTTCTAATTGTTCATCCCATCCACTTCTCATCTTACCCGTACTATCGTCATGATTTGCTTGCATATTATATGTAAACTCTGTCCGACCCTAGCGCCCGGTACGCTCCGCCTCGTGTTCCAAGAACGCGGACAGCAGTAGCACTGTATTCATGTTATGTCAGATCTACCGCTTCTGTGTGCAGGCATCGGATCCCTGAGCTATTTGAACCAGCCGCAAATGTTGTCCTGTCTACCCTCGCTCCACGACTATATTTCTTCTGTCAATCAAGTGTGTGAATTGTTCACGGCGTCGGGTTTGGAAGTACCCTTCGTACTGATGACGGGCCTCTCCGGTGATTAGTTTAGGCTCCATCCCGGTTTGATATTTGTCTGCCTGTTGTAGGGTGCTCGGTTCGTTGTAGAACGGCCATCGTAGTATGCCATGTCTGGTTGTTTAATGTCACGTCTGATATGCCGCGACCGCCGGCGAGGCGCGTGCTGTTGCCTGATTCGCCGTGTTATAGAATCAGGTTGAATCTGATTACGCCGATGTCTGCCTGCTATTTCGTGTATTGACGGAACGTGATATTAGTAGTACAGGACTGGGAAGTAGCCAACTTCGTAAAGGCGAATACACAGCGCAATTTACGACAACCAATCGGTTAAATGAATGTTGAGCAAACATATTCATAAGCGTCGACGTATCACGTATCCAATCCATTGTACTAGACAGCCACCTACCTACCATCATCATGGATGACGACTACGAGAAGACCAATGCCCTAGAGTGGGACCTCAGCTACAAGTCACCGTCCAAGACACCCAAACGCGACAACGCCCGCGCTCTACCAACTCACTCAGGCCCAGTCAAGAGATGGTCCAGCCACTGTCCGTGAGCGTCGCCCGGGACCTGTCAACGACTCTCCATGGATGGTCGCTGAAGGCATCATCACGCGCGAGCAAGGACGCGACGACGTCCTCTTCTGACCGAGTTTGCCGACAATGCCGCCGAAGCTACCTAGCGAGGCCGTGAACGTCCCGTGGAGACCATCATTGTGCTAGAGGAACTCGCCTAGAGTGACTAGCAGCATGAACACATTGCTTAGAAGCATGGCACATTCGTCACTGCTGAAGGCGGAGCCACTGGCCACGGTGGCATCAGGTTCGGAATCTGGGGCGAAGCATCTGTCGGATAGAGCTTTATCTTTTCATCCGCAATTGCAAAAGCTAAGAGTCATAAAGGATTTCAGTAAAATTGAATCGGAAAAGCAAAGGGTGTCAAATTACTGTCGAGCTATGTAAACGGTACCGAAGAGAAGAACTCAAGTAGATCATATAAAGAACTGGAGGGTAACGCTCTAGTAATTTATACGATCTACTTGAGAAAATCACGCTAGTAGCTTGTGACGGAACTAGAAGGGAACGCTCTAGTAAGGGGAAGAAGAGACTAGAGGGAAACGCTCTAGTAAGGGGAAGAAGGAACTAGAGGGAAACGCTCTAGTAAGGGGAAGAAGGGACTAGAGGAAACGCTCTAGTAAGGGGAAGAAGGAACTAGAGGGAAACGCTCTAGTGGGTCGAGAAATGGAACGAGAGAGAGAAATTCCAGTGTTTGGAATAGAGGGCTGTGAAGGTTCATTGGCACCGGTCGAGCTCAGTCGTCATCGCTAAGGGCTTCAAAGTCATTATCGAAGTCCTGCTTTGCGGAGCTCAGATCGGGGAAGCCTTCTTCGGGTTCCTCTGCTTGTTCGTTCATCCACTCTGTGGTGGCCGAATCCACAGCAGCGGTTAGAGCATCGAGAGCAGTGGTAGCCTGAAGGCCAGTGGGCTCAAGACCAGCAGCCGTGGGCTCAGGATCGATGACGGGCTCAAGGCCGGCAGTGGAACCGGGCACGGTGTTGGCCTCAACCACGGACTGACTCTGGTCGACGTCCATTTGATCTGATTGCTCGGCAATGGGTGCTTGGACGTCTGATCCAGTAGGACCAGCTGGGTTGCTAGTCGGTGCTCTGCGTGCAGGGAAGGTCTGCCTCTGCCTGATTGGCGCGCCTGCCAGTCTGGGTGTCGCGTTGCTCGGGGGCACCCCTGAGCCGTGCATGAAGAACGATCCCGCGTTAAAGCTAGGCATCGCGGGCCTGGACGTCGAGCCGACGACAGATCTGCCAATGGCACCGAGAGAGGCTGAGGGCGCCGATGTGTCCAGCGAAGACCCCATGCCAGCGCCGAAGTCGAACTCGCGTGACGGAGCCGACCAGTCCATACTCGTCTGCATGGATTGCGGAGCCGCCGTCGTGCGCGACAAGGGAGTAGGTGCGCTGTGGCCAGCGGCGGTAGAGCCTAGAGGAGGCATAGGAATACGGGCCCCATTCGAATAGCGGTGAAAATGCATGTGATTATCGCGATCCCAGTCAACGCCAATCCACCTCCCCCATACTGGGTGGTCGTCCTGAGTGTCCGGGGCCGGGAGGGCTTTAGGACCAGCGAGCGGAGCAGGCTCAACCAACGGAGCAGGCTGGACGTGCCTACGCTTCGGCGCAGATTGAAGATCTTGCCCGGGACGCGAGTTGTGAGCGCGCTTGCGTTGCTGGTTTGCAACAAACGCGTTGTCCCTCTGCTTCTGAGAGCCTTCGCCAGTAGGGCCGGGATAGACCAAATACGACCGTGGATGAGCACGAGCGTCCTCCGAGATCCAATCTGGCTTTGCCAGGAGATCCTCTCTCTTCACGCCTGTCCAGCCGACCTTTATGCTTTTATCGGCCATTGCTGCCGGAGCAGGCTTGAACTCAGGCTCGCCTGCAAAACCAGGCTTCTGCTTCTTCCTCACGGGTGCCAGGCGATCTGTCATCGCCGGGAGATCATGCGTGTCTGTGCGCTTGCGCAACAAACGAAAGGCCGCATCGTTCACGCTCTGTTCTTTGGCGAGACGACAAGGATCAGCACCGGCGCCAAAGTGGCGGCACTCGGAGCATGGATCGGTGGGCCCGGCATCGCGGCCCTTCTTGTCGCACTCCAGAAGCTTGTTCAAGCATCTGTTGCACGATGTGCCCTTTTCCACAGAAAACGGGCTGGGACCCTTTGCCGCCCTTTTCGGGTCCAAGTTTGCAGGGTGGGAGCCGCCCTGGCAGTCGGCATCAACGCCAAGGTCGCATGTGCCTGCGTAGTACTTCTCGCAGACCTTCCTCACAACCCTGAACTCCTGGTATTCATCCGACATTGTTGTTGGTGGTGGTGATGGTGGTGGTGGTTGTGTGGTGTGGTGTGGTGTGGTGTGGTGTATTGCTTGCGGCTTGAGCATTATTATTGGGTGTGACGCGCCACGCGTTGCGGGATGCCCCTTGGCGTTCGTCAGGCCGAGGCTCAAGTCTCAAGTCTGCTCCCGATGGTCTGAAGCAGCACCACGACGCGCGCACAGGGTTGGATCATGTCAACACTACCTACTTACCTACAGTACCTACTGTACCTACATTACATGTATTAGCACGTCTCTTAGTATTCGGCATCGAAGTCGACTCCTCGTATCGCACCTACGCACGCGTACCATCACTCGATGCGCTTTCGGCAGCAGACAGTACAGTGGCCATGTAGCGATCCCACGCCTACGTACTCAATCCCACGCTGATCTCTCGGCAACTTCAGGCGACGTTGTCAGTACACGTACTGGCGCTCGACCAAGTCTCAGGCAATTGTCCCAGATAATAGAAAGACGGCCCATGGAAAAAGGACAGTGCCCTGCAAGACAGAATGATCCAACATTCTCCCAATATATCATCCAACTATAATCCGTCTCGACCGTACGTACGTTACAGACTTGCGCTCCGCACCCTATGCAAGGCTGGATGTCTGCTCCCAGACAATCCCACTCTGGCGCACTGAGGTCGCCGCCGTGGTGGCCAAAGACGCGCGCCTGTGCGCAAGGAAGCCCTTTCCATCGCAGGTGGCATTCTTCTTGAGGCGGTTGAAAGCAATGCTGGTGTGGTTTTCTTTGAAAGTGGCGGCTAAGTGGGCGATGTCGGCGGAAGAGACGAATTGGCAGATAGCGAGGAGGCATTCGTACTGTGAGAGTAGATCGTTGCGATATGGCGTCTGCGTGCTGGGTATTCGGTATCGACAAAAGCAACATCAGCGACCTCTATGCACGGCCGGTCTATTAGTGCAAAGGACGTCGGGATCCAGAAGAGAAGCCAGAACAACAACATGGTCGATATAGTAACGATGAGGTTTTATGCAAGATCGAGGAGATACCCACACACCACTGAACGCCGTAGGATCAGCAGCATTAAAGAAATGTCCACGCAAAGCTGGAAATCAAGTTGTAAAGAGAGGAGGTCTTTCATCTGGAGGGAAAGCAGGCATATTAGTAACAGCATGATCAAAAAGTGACCTGCCAGAGTCTCTATGTGGTGCCGGTTATACAGGTTTTCGGTATGAGCAGACACGCCAGGATGCTATAAGAGGTATCTGATACCGTGTGACGAATACATAGTGCCAGGCACTCGAATTGTCTAAGAACATGTGTGCCGTGGCAATCCGTTTTGTAGAGTAGCATCCACACCAGGGAATAGCCGGTGGCTCGCATTATTCCCGACGGAATGCTGCAATTATAAACCCTTAGATCGACCCAGATTATCTTCCATTTTGACACTCTCGGTCCACCGTTGACCGAACAAAGGGATTTGTGGTTCTGTGTGGCGCGGCGCAGGAAAGGCTCTACACTTCAACCCCAAATGCATCCCTCACCTTATATATTCGCCTGTCACACGATGTAATATCATTCGCAGTCGCTCTTCCGCCGTAACCCAGTAGTGACCACTAACGCCGCCAGAGCAACAGTAACAACGGCAACCACGGCGAGAGCAAGAACACGGCACAGATCCATCGCTACACCGGATGACACACTCACCCATCGACCACCGTTCCCATCTACAGTGTCTCTGTTGATTACGACCAGGGAGCGTACACCACCACAGACACGCCTGATCATCTAAGAAACGCCGTCGGCCACCGCCCCCTGCTGCTGGATGTGGCTCCCTCGATTGCTGCTAGAGCAAAGGAAGATTGCGGAAGATGCGCCATGGGATGGTTCTGGCGATGGTCGAACGAGATCGTCGCGGATTGGACATGAACAGATAGATTGGACACATGGCCTCGAGCGTGCCGAGAGCGCATCTTGGATTGTTGAAGGTTCTCCATGCCGATGACGAGCCTCGCACATACGGTCATCACCATCCAGCATGAAACAGGGTCATTAGAACGTACCCGGGCGCTGCGGCATCGTTGTCTCAATCGTAGAGATCATGAAAACGGAAGCGATACAGACGAACACCTGGTTAAACGTACACATTGGAGTTTAATGGGGTTTTGGACAAGCTTGAGTACAACGATATGTACGAGGACTGGAGGTGAAAGCTCCAGCTCCTTTTTTGCCCGCCGGAGGTGAAAGCTCCAATGGGCAAAAAGGAGGCAGAGAAGTTAAGCTCTGGTGGAAATAGAGGTGAAAGCTCCATTTCTTTTCCACCTGCTAGAGGTGGAAGCTCTAGTAGGTGGAAAAAGGACTAGAGGTGAAAGCTCTAGTGGGTGAAAAAAGGACTAGAGGTGAAAGCTCTAGTGGCAAAAGAAAAAGGACTGGAAGTGAAAGCTCCAGTGGGAAGTGGGGAGTGAGAAGCCATGGGCCATCTTGGTCGGGAAGTCGGGCTTGTTGTTGAACTGAGTCGTCGGACCAGCGAGAGTTGGAAGCCAGCGAGATGATGGTAAGAACAGAGAACGGTCGCCGCCGCTCACTCTTCGTTGCCAGCGCGCTTGGCGAGATACGCCGCAAAACGAGCTGACCAACCGGGCTTCTTCTTGTGGGATTTGACGAAATTACGGCATGTTTCACACACCAGCGGTTGCGTACCGTCGGCAAAGTTCGCGGGCATGCGATTGATCGCCGCCATGTTGTCGACCGTGGTGGTAGTGACGTCCCACGTGGGAACCTTGCAAACACCGCATTTGCCTTCTTGCGCGATCAGCAGACCGAATTTTACGTCCTTGGTCGAAGGTTTGCCCTTGGTAAATGGTTCGCCGCTGAGATACGCCGCAAAACGAGCCGACCAATCGGGCTTGTCCTTGTGGTCTTTGAAGAAAAAGGCGCATTTGCTACACGCAAGCGGCTGAGTACCGTCGTCCCAGTCCTCGGGCATCTGCATGACCTTATTGTCTATGCCCTTGACCGTGGCGGTGTCGACGTCCCATGTGACCTCCTTGCAAATAGCGCATTTGCCTTCTTGCGCTATCAACAGATCGAATTTCTTCTGTTTCGTCTCCCAAGCCTTGGCCTGTGAGTCGTTGGCGCCGAAATCCATCTTGAGAGCATTATATTGGCGTAAATGCTCGATCGCCTCTTCGACAGACCTGTTGGCTAGTCTGTTGGTCAGGTAACCCTGGCAATTCGAACAGATCCAGTTGGCATCACCAAGAAGAGATGCCCAGGCGGGGTCCATGGGTCTCCACCATTTGGAGATCATTATATCCATGTCTGCATGTATGGATTTACAGCACGGACAGCAGTGCTCCATCGCTGTCAACTGAGCACGGACCTCGTCTGCGGACATTCCATACAATTTGAAAGCATGGCTATTGGCGGAGTTCTCTTTTTTAGAACCAGAGCGGACCGCCCGGATCTGCTCAAGATCGTACTCCGGATTGACTTCGGCTCGGTGGACGCAGCGGTAGCATACCCAGGGGTGCTGACACTCGAGGATATGAGATAACTTTTTGCTGTCGATCCAATTCCCTGCCGACATGTCCGGTAGGTGATGGAGACAGATCTCACATGTCGCGCCCTGTGCCTTTATAGATAGGCGCTTGGTGCTATCGGTCCGGATACCTTGTCTGAATGGATGGGCGCCGTTGAATCCAGTCCACAGAGCGTCTTTCTCGGCAGCCGCGTTATACGAGCTCAAACATCCGGGCGATGAGAAGATGGCGTTCTCAGGCTTGTATCTCCAACTGCGATTGAAAGACTGTAGGAAGTCGACAAAGATACCTTCCATCATGAGTGGGAGGGCGAGAGGAGCCAGGGGATCGAAGACCGCGATGATACGCAGTTCCATGACAGCATCCGTTTGAAGCGCAGCTCGGAGATGGCTGCTTTCCGTTGTCTCAGGAGACACGTCTTCACCGGCGTCCGCCCGCCGTTTGGCCCTTTCGTAACCGCCCAGCCGACCAAAACCGAAACCCTGCCCCCGGGCTGCAGTAGCGCTACCGACGTACATGCCATGCGTGTTCTCGACGACATTATTGACGAGGTCGCCATACACAAGCCATTTGCTGAGCTCCTCTTCGGTCGGAGCAGGAAGATCCTCGAACGTGAATTCGTGGAGCCAGATTCCGCCGAGTATGATCTGTCTTTCCTGGCTTACTACACTCTTCGCCAGCTTCCAGATCTCTTCCTCTGACCTCTCGGTAAACCCTTGTCTCATCCGGGGGCTCATTGGGAAGTCAGGGCCGTCCAGACGGTGAGAACGCGCGAGTGCAGAGCGCTGACGAATGGTGTTTTCCATCCGACGTCTGAACTCCACATGGCATGCCTTGATCACGTCCATGCTCTTGTCCGTGTGCAACGGGCCAGCCACACCGATGCTGATGGCTGTGAAGCTTGCCACAACACGATCCAGATGGATAGGTGCACGGGCAGGTCTTCTCGACCCGGCCTTCTTCTCGACGCGGCGGGCTCGTCCGGTATACTCTTTGAGGTCCACGACCTCAGCCTCCTCAGCCTCCTCAGCCTCCTCAGCCTCCTCGTCATCCTCGCCTAAGGCCTCTCTCTCTGGATCATACCTATCGGCATCTTCGTCCTGCTCCTCTCCCGCCTCTCCCAAATCCTCCACTTCTCGCTCATCCTCGTCGATCTCGACGACCTCCTTGGCCTTGCCCTTGCCATTGTCCGTCTTCTTCTTCTTGACAGGGGTGTCGTCGATCTTTTCGTCGACTTCTTCGTCGACAGGCCGGCGGCCTCGCTTGGCCCGAGTTGGGCCGCTTGTTGGTGGTGGTGTTGGGGCGGTCATGGCCGCGTTTCTGGCTGAACGGCGAGCAGGAGGTGGTGCCATGTTGGCGACGATTGGAGTATTTGAATCGGTATGTGTGAATTTGTGTATTTGGGTATGTTTCTACACATGCTGATCGTTCGACGCCCAAATTCCAAACCGTGGAAGGCACTTTCCAACGTGCCTTCCTCACGATGCTCCAGGCTGCCATCGCGTCTCTTCGCGTCCCTTACAGCAAACGTCGAGCTGATCCCACGCGTGTGCACTTCTATCGGGCTCGCGTCGCTTGATAATCGCGGTTCAATAGATGAAATAGACTGTAGCACGATGCGCAAACCGCTGCTAATGTGAAGCCAGGTCAACACCGCTTCCAACATCACTAGCAGTGCCACCAATAATTGGATGCGAATGTCAAGCTATTCCAGCACGATTGCATACTGATAAATATGTATCGCGCTCACATTCGCAGTTCAATTACTTGACATGTCTATGCCTGGTGATGGGCTGCGATGGCAGGACGGCGAGGGTCTTTGGGGTACGGAACTCACGAAAGCTGTCCTTAACTCGAGTGTCCCAATGGAGCGCATGGACGACATGGTACTGCGTGTTGTGGCAGCGTGGTATCAATTGGGCCAAGACGATGAGAAAGTCTGGCCTAACGCTACTAACGGTGGAGGGCCGAACTTCA
>Ga0265798_10007181_pt1 | contig 14478 bp, 15 predicted proteins | sample P3T30metagenome_FD_192430 | JGI IMG/M metagenome (GOLD analysis project Ga0265798, IMG submission 192430) | Plant litter microbial communities from East Loma Ridge, Irvine, California - P3 T30 | ecosystem: Environmental > Terrestrial > Plant litter > Unclassified | place: USA: California...
TCAATCGATGATTGCTTAGCTTGCAGACTCGAATCAATGTTGGAATATAGGTTTGCAAAAAGTCAGATCTTACACATACGACCATAGGATCCTGAATCCAGCGCTTCCCGTTCGCTCAGCGGTACTTAAGCAGGATACCGGCGGATTAGTAGTCAGGTGGGTGACCACTGGCGAATACCCGCTGTTGTATGTTTTTGCCTTTTTGTTGCATCTGCATCGAGATCGTGAGCTTATTTTTGGCTAGTACCGTCATGACCCGAATGTATGTGCTAGGTGTCGGAGTAGATCAACACCACAGTTCGGAGCTTGTAACATATTCCTGTCGCACTTGCGGTGCCATTCACCACCCTCTATCTACCCATGCCCCAATTCCATACCCTCCAGATCTATCCAACTTCCTACCAACTCCTCAAGTATATACAAAAGTGAACGAGGCCCGCTTCAGCACTGCGCCCAGTATCTCCGTAGAGCATACCATGTGTTACTGTCCGAACAACAGATAGAAAAGGATTGTAGAAAGACACGTCAGAAATGCTGTAGACTTAACAGAGGGAAAGAGAAAAAATACGCCGCGTGACGCCATGCCACCCTGAGCAATATACACATGTAAAAAGAACAACTCACACAAATCAATACTAACACCTACTTGAACATCCACTGACAATGACACGCCGAACCAGGATCGCTCCTCGCCGTCAACGCCCCACCACCCCCATCTCTCCTATAATTAACTGTCTGACTCGCCCTCGCAGCCCACACATCATCGTAATCAGGAAAAATCTCCTGGAGCGGGATCTGCTTCTCGCCGTCGTTGCCCTCTTTCGCCGGCGCAATCACGCCGTTGTCGAGCATCACCATTTGTCGGCAATACGGCTGCGGCGAGTCCGATACGCGGCGTTCTTCAATCTTGACGATGCGGGGGTAAGGCGGTATGCGCGGGGGCGCTGCGGCGTCGGATTGTGCATCGCGTGGAGAGATCGGGATGGGAGCGGGGGTTGGGGGCGCGACAACGGGAGAAGTGTTGACGACGCCTGTGCCGGGAGATGGCGAGGGTACTGAAGCGGTGGCGAGAAAGCCGGCCATGTCGTAGGATGCGGAGGGAGAGCCGCTGGGTGGCTGGGTGAGTAAAGTGGTGAAAGAGGCTGCGGTGGAGTTGTCGTCCACATAGATGTAGCCCTCGATGTACGTCTGGTTCCAGTGGCAGTACCATGGGTAATCTCCTGGTTTGACTTGGAAGCGCTGGCGGAAAGGCTTGTCTTCCTCGCGTTTCGAAGGACTTGAGCCGGGTGTGAGCTCGTCTGGTCTCAGGATGACAAGCTTGTCGTAGCGAGTGGCGAAATGGTATGCTGGGCCGTAGGCCTTGTAGTCGAGATCGAGCACCAATTGCAGGGACTGAAGTGAGATGTCGGGAGATTGGAGACCGTAGAGAAGCAGTCCATCAGCAGTCGAACCAGTCTTCATAGAGGCCAGTTGTCGTGGGCCGTTGATGGTTTGCGTGTTGTTTATTGTGACAACGAGTGGGGCGAACGTCAGCTTGCATGACCAGGCCGAGTTCTGGTTGGCTTGGGTCAAACAGCCGGGGTTGCTTTCTTGGGGTATGCCTAGGGGCAACGAGAAGGCCCCAGTGGGGAGCAGTCCGAGACCGGATGGCGTGGGGATAGGCGTGGCATCGTAGAGCGTGCCATGCGCGCCAGTCACTTGAGATTGTCTGCTAGCGGTTAGCACTATTAAATGCGGGCAGCTGTCGAGAGACTTACGGGTATTCAGACGATGGCCGGCGGTTTCCGCCTTTGTTCTTGTTGGCATGATGTTTCTTGGTGGCGAGGGTGCCGATAGCTGCTCCAAGGGCGATGGCGAAAATAAGCAGCAGAACAGAAATCACAGCCACGCCGTTGGAAACCTTGCCGAACAGCTTCTTCTTCCTCCAACTCAATTTTGTCTCCTCATGCACGGCCTTCTCCGCCAAGCCCTGCTCCGACGATAAGAGTGAGTCCGAGACCGAGTCCGACGGCTCGGCAGGAACTTGGACGGTGTTTGCATATGTGGCTGTGGCGGGTACAACGGTGCCTGTCTGGGTCTCTGGTCTCTGCGGCGGGAGACGAGCGGGTGCAATGGATGGTAGTAATGGTACAGTGGGTAGTGCGGGTGCTGTGAAGGAGGTGGCGCTTAGTGGCGAGACCGGGGAGGCTGGTGTGTTGAAGGGGTCTTCTGCGTCCAGGACCGGATCTGCGACGGGGAACGCGCGCGATGCGCTTGCGGCGGCTGCGAGCGAGGCCTTGGTAGGGCCCTCCTCTGGGTATTGTGTGTAGGGCGGCAGCTGCTCGGTGTGGCCGTCGGGCCCGATAATGTCCTGCTCCTCGCCGTCCGGTCCCAGCACTCTGTGGTAGCCTGTACCAAGAGCCGGGAAGACGTGCGGGACGGCCGTCTGTATGGGCGGCACGGGCGGGCGTGAGGGCGTGTCCGGGAGCTCGTTGTCCAGTGCATCGTCCAGTCCGCTCTGGGAGTACATGGCGTACGGATGCGTGGGGCGGTGCAGCGACATGGAGCGGCGGTGTGGCTGGGGCTCTGTCGAAGTCGTCGCTATGCTCGGCGTGCGTGCCATTGTGTTCTGCGAGTACATGCCGTACGGGTGGCTGGGCCCCGTGGAGGCCTCGAAGGGGTTCTCGCCGTTGGACGTGGTCGCAAAGGACGCGGTCGAGCTCACAGAGGCGCGGTGTGCCAGGGGCGAGGCCGGCCGTCTTCCATCCTGCGGTAACTGTGTCTGTGTCTGGTCGCGGCCCTTGGCAGTGCTGTTCCGCGTGGCCATCCTCCGCAGGTCGCCCTCGTTCGGTTTGCTCCGGTCGTGGTTCTGGCGGTCGCCGTTCCCTCCGTCACTCGCACCTGCGGGTCTGAAGCCATCCGAGACAGACGGCATAAAGTCGTCCTCGTCCATGTCCACCTCGAAGTCGTCGCCAAAGACATTGGGATTGGGGTTGCTGCTGCTGCTGGGCCGCCGCCGTGAGGGCTCGTCATTGTGGTCGCTGCTCCGTCGGTCCATGACGCCGAAGCGGTCCCTGAGGGCCCTACAGCCTCAACGTCCCCTCTGCAGACTCCAGATAGCCGTCTGCTGATGTCTACGAGGCAAAGTTCGATGCGGCGCGGGCGAGGTGATGGCGGCTGGTGCCGTGGCGGGAGCGAATGTGGGTGGGGAGGCGTGTCGTTCGTGGTGTGTCGTGCGGAGAGAGAACTGCCCAGTCTTCAAGGTTGGAACAGCCGGCATAATCCACGGCCAATAAGAGCCTAGTCCCGTCTGTCTGCACGTTTCATCCGTTGCAACACCACGAGTCCACAACACTTCATCCAGGGCGCGCGATTAGTCTTGTTTATGAGCCTCATCGGCCTGCAGATAGGTGCAGTGCTTGTGGGCAGTCTGGCGCCCTGGTGTGAGGTGTTATGGCTTCGATGATGCTGCAGCCCCATCCCTCCGCGCAGACTTCAGCGTGCAACCTTGTATGACTTCATCCGCTACGGCAGATCGTCCCTTGATTAATTTGCAGCCACTCTGCTGCTGCTCGAGTTTTCCTCACGCGCGCTGCCTATGTGAAGGTGACACTGACTTGAGGCTTTATGCGATGAAGACACCCAGCGTATGGTTTTACAACTGAACTTGGTGACGCTTTTGTCCATTGCTCAATAGCAGCGAGCTTCGCCTGTCACTCATCTGTCTGTTATTTCTTTATGAACAGGACTCCCACTTCAGAATAGATTGCGGTCACCAGACTCCGCTCACGGATATGTCGCGCTTGATCTCTTCTCACTCTCCCTAGAGTACAATTACCTCATGTCATCATAACTTTCGGTGGTCCACTGAGCACACGCTGTTAGGTTACTATCCATCAACAGAATCGTGTCAAGCTCATGCAAGATTCATCTGGAAACAAGTCGCAGTGGCTTGCTTGTTTCTTTAGTACTTCGCAACAAGCCGATTGTCAACATGCTTGGAGCAACTTGGCTAGTTACCGAGTGACTACCGTATGCTGACCTACCCGTACGAAGGTGCTCGTTCGTTCTTCTGAGTTGTCAAAGCATCGTCAAAGTTGACACACTAGAGACAGCCCCTTCGCAGATACTAAACCGAGACTCAAGGTGACCTTGATTGAGACTTGGATGAACATGTAAGACCATCATCCAACAGCCGTCGTCATGAAAACTCGGCTCCCACTGGACATCGTACGATGATGGCTGCGGTGTATTGATGGCGTGTCGCCGCGCACGCTGGCGGGCTGTGTCCTGGTCGTGGTCGATAAGATGGTAGATCGCGTCTATGTTGTGACTCTCGTGTTGGAAAGGTGAGAACGGGATGCGCGGACTGTCTTACCTGCGTCGCTTTCACTCGTCCCTGAAGCTAGCCAACGGAACTGGCGTAGCGGCGATGGTGCCCTGCAGGCCAAGACCAACGGTCATAGGCTCGACTTGCCGAACATTGTGCTCCATCACGGCGCGTCGCCGCCCTGATGGCGGTCGCGAGCAGTGGAGATAATGAAAAGAAGTGCTGTGAGCTTAACATTGTTCTTCAAGAAAGAAGGTTGGGGTGTCGACTCAGTGCTGCCCCGCAAATCGGCCGTTGTCGTGGACCCTGAAGCAGAAAAACGACAACAATCCTTCAAGCGAGCGGGACGTTTGGCCTGGCGTGGTTGTTGTTGGGAAAGATACGTAGGCAGCATAAGACCAGTGAAAAGCTCTTATCGGACATGCAAAATATTCGTGACTGCAGGCATTGCCACGGAGGAGCGCCGCTAGACTACCTGACCGCGCTTTCCTCTTTGTCAACCGCCAATCCTCCTGGACTACTTAAACGAGCGGTGTGAACGACCCCTCGCCCCAGAAATCTTTCCTCTTCCTCCACTACACTGCACATTTGAATCCGCAAGCATGGCTTCACGTCCCACCAACATCGGTATCAAGGCCATTGAGCTGTACTTCCCCAGCCAGGCGAGTCTGCCCCCAAGCTGCAGCGCGTGGTAGCAGAATTTCATGCCACGGTCTGCTCCCGTGACACTGCCTCCTGACATTGCTGCAGTGCGTCGACCAGGCCGAGCTCGAGAAGTTCGATGGCGTCTCTCAGGGCAAATACACGATTGGCCTCGGCCAGACCAAGATGTCCTTCTGCGACGACCGCGAGGGTGAGTCTTATTTCGAGGAATGCGAGCAATTCTGCAGCAAGACGAGACGCTGATGCTTTTATCCTATATAGACATCTACTCGCTCGCCCTGACTTCGCTCTCCTCGCTGTTCAAGAAGTACAGCATCGACCCCAAATCCATTGGCCGCCTCGAGGTCGGCACCGAGACGCTGCTCGACAAGTCTAAGTCGGTCAAGTCGGTCCTGATGCAACTGTTTGACGAATGCGGCAACTACAACGTCGAGGGCGTGGACACGGTCAATGCATGCTACGGCGGCACCAACGCGCTGTTCAACAGCGTCAACTGGATCGAGTCCTCCGCCTGGGACGGCCGCGACGCGGTTGTGGTGACTGGCGACATTGCGCTGTACAAGAAAGGCAATGCGCGCCCAACTGGCGGTGCTGGCTGCGTGGCTATGCTTATTGGCCCTAATGCGCCTCTTGCCATTGAGGCCGGTCAGCGTGGATCCTACATCAGGCACGCATACGACTTCTACAAGCCCGATCTCACGAGCGAGTATCCCATCGTCGACGGCCACTTCTCCATTCGCTGCTACACCGAAGCTGTGGATGCCTGCTACAAGGCGTACAATGCGCGCGAGAAGACGCTGAAGTCGCAGCAGAACGGCAACGGCGTCAATGGCCACAGCACGGAGCAGGAAACTGCCGTCGACCGCTTCGACTACATGGCCTTCCACGCCCCCACTTGCAAGCTCGTCGCCAAGTCCTACGCGCGTCTGCTGTACAACGACTACCTGGAGGACCCTTCCAACCCACTGTTCGCAGAGGTGCCCGCAGAGCTGAAGGGCATGGACTACGCCACGTCCGTCACAGACAAGGCGGTTGAGAAGACCTTCATGGCACTGGCAAAGAAGCGGTTCAACGCCCGTGTACAGCCCAGCATCAACGTCCCGACCCAGTGCGGCAACATGTACTGTGGAAGCGTCTACGGCAGTTTGGCTAGCATTCTGGCCAACGTCGATAACGCGACCCTGCAAGGAAAGCGCATTGGCCTTTTCAGCTACGGTAGTGGTCTCGCGTCCTCCATGTTCTCTTTCGTTGTCAAGGGCAGCGTCGAGAACATGGCGAAGCAGCTCGACATCCCCGCGCGCCTGGAGTCCAGGCGCGTGGTCGCTCCCGAGGTGTACGACGAGGTAAGACTATTCACATGTGATGCCACGCGAGATGGCGTACTGACTGCTTCCAGATGTGCAACCTCCGCGAGCAAGCCCACCTCAAGAAGAGCTATACCCCCGCCGGCAAGACCGATGGCCTCTTCCCCGGCACATACTACCTCACCAACATCGATGACATGTTCCGTCGCACCTACGAGATCAAGCAGTAGACTCCTCACCATGGCATGATGATGCTCTTTCGCTTCACTTCTAGTCGCTCCATACGATCGAGCATTTGCAGGAGTCATTCGACCCTCCAGTAGTCTCACACATGTTGCACTTTTTGGGGGACGAGATACTGGCGGGACGAGGTTCACGACGGAGGACGTAAGCACGACGATATCTGCATGACAGACGGCCAAGAGGCTCGCTGTTTTAATATACGCTTTTCATGAAGCGCCACACTGTAGATAGAACAATAGACTGTTCCACATTTGTACAGTCCACCCTTTGCTCCTACACCCATAGTATACCCGGAACGCCGTGTCTAATGCTTAAGTGCCAGTTGTATCATATCGTCCTCGCACTCAAACCAGTGTCCCATCCGGTTCGCCCGGTAACCTCTTCACCCTCCTCTGCTCCCAGTCCTCCAGATCCTTCGCTTGTAACCTCTGTCCTCATGTCAGCATTATCTCCAACCCAATTCACTCCAATCTCCCTCACTCACATAATACTCATCCTTCATGTTCACCTTCCTCCTCTCGCCCCTCAGCCCCATTGCCTGCTCCTGCGTAATCTGCTGATTCTTGCGATCGTAGCGCTCATACCGCAGCGCCGTCGCGGGCGTTAACATGAACGACCCGAGCACGATTGTGGACATGAAAGGCAGGCCGAAGAGAAGGAAAGGGTGCTTTATGAGCGCTTTGCGGTAGCGCGCGGCGAGGGAGTTGGGAAGCGTGCGGGAGAAGGAGCGGGAGGGAAGGGGCGCCATATCTGGTCGGGGTGAGCGGTGGGCCGACGAGGACGTATTACGCGGTACCGATGTCGTGGTGTCAACGTCCGTGTGTGGGGCGCATCGAAGGTTGTGGCGGGAGTGAAAGGTAGATTGATTTGCGGGCAAATCGTCACTTCCGCGATGGTGGCTTGGCGGTCACGGGAACGCGTGATGTGAGATTTTGAGTGGACGCGAAGTTTAGGCCCAGGCCCCTACGACACGCACGAGTACGATTGTGCGCTCTCGGGAATCCACCATCTACAGTTAACGAAGTTTACGACCGTAATCCTTGAGACTGTCCTTATTGTGAACACTTCCGCGCTGTTGCCTGTGGTTTGCACTTGGACTTTCAGCTCCTTCGCGTTACGACTCTCGTCATCCGCCTCAATTTCGAAGTATTTCTTCTGTCGCAATACGGCCCTTCATCGTCGGTTTCAGTCTCGACACTAGGGTTTCTGCTTCACAAGATTCGTTTCCTTCCGTCTCTTTCTTAGCCATGACCCACCGGTAGCATTGCCATGGCCCGCAAAGGCGCCACTTCAACCCAGCGGATGGCCCCGCCCCCCAAAAGCAACGGCTTGACTACAACAAATGGGAATGCAAACGTTCCGCCTCCATCGACCATCGCCGCCCAGATTGTCCAGAATGCCACCTACCATCATGCCCACCAAGATGCCGCCGCAAAAGTGTCCTTCGGCGAGCTGGTCAAAGAATTCTTACAGCATCCAAACACAGACGACGAGCCGGAACCGCAGCTTGTTGCGTTGATCTCCGTGATCGCTGAAGCTGGAATCGAGGGATTGTTCAAAGATGACCCTTTTGCCCAGGATCAACAAAGGCAGCAGGGCATTGACAGCATCTCTGCGCTGCAAGTCATCATTCAGAAGAAGCCGCATCTGCTGATCAGCGCTAAAGACGGGGGTGGGGATGGGAACCCTCAGCCTCCTCTGTTCGTATGGTTGTTTCCCAAGCTGCTTGGCTTGATGACACATATTACGCTGCAACCGCTGCATCAACATGTTCAAGAACTGCTCGGCTTATGCCTCGATGCGCTGTCTCGGGCATCTTCACTTTGGCGCCATGCTACAAGCTTGGCCCTCCTGTACCGATCTGCTGTCCAGCGTGAGTAATTTGTGTGAATGCTGGTAATGCAGCTAAGTAGTCACAGTCATTGTCACGGAGCTCGAGGCTGCCAGCGACCTCACATCGCTACCAGCCCAGCAATTTCGTATCTCTATTCCCTCTTCGAGTAGTATCGGAGCATTTTGGCCGGAGAGCCAGCAGTTTGTCGCACTACCTCACGAGTTGCAGAGAACGGTCACATCACAGCTTGGAGCGATCTACATCAGCCTCAATGTTCTGCTTGCTTTGGTCAGTGGTACGCAGCACCAGCGAAATCAGCAAACAGGATCCGCGGCTTACGAGCATCATGAGCCCTGGATCCTGGACACATGTCTCGCGCTCTGGCAAGATTTCAAACGTTGGACAACCGGTGCAGAAAAGCGACCGTTTCACGATGAGGCTGTGTCTTCATTCTTGCGCGTAGTAGAAGCATTGGTTCTACCGTCGGGAACAACAACAGCGCAATCTCTGACCTTTCCCAAGGCCGCTCAGGGCCTCGTGCATTCCCTCCTCGGCATCTTGAACAGATCTGATCTATCTGCAGCCAGCCAGATGCAACTAGCTTCGCTGATAATCCGTCTACGCAGCGCACAGGAAAAGTCTATCGCCTCGCATCCAACGACCGGTCGTCGGCGCACTAACCCGATCTTGTTCATCACCGATGGCCTTGAATCCGGCATAGCAGTTGTGTGTCAAGACCAGGGCAAATTTGCCGCGTTGCACAAAGATTTACAAGTATGTTTTCCCCGGTCATTGGTTAACAGCAGGAATGCTAACTGGTGGCAGTCAGCGCTGTGTCTGTGGACAGCTCCGGGCTTGTGGCCCCTCTCAGTCGCGGATACGCGGCAGCAGCTCTGTACGAACGAGTCTGAAGCTTTTGCAGATCCTCGGCTTCTCGAGCAAGCTCAATCTGTCCTAAGGTCGTTTCGGGGTCTCAATCTCAGCGAAGAAGATGACAGACCGGCTAAACGACGTAAGACGCTACCTGACTCTGAGAACGATGTGAATCTGTCAGCATACGAGCACTTGAAATCCGTTTTGGTCGGCAGCGATGGAGAATCATTAACCGCGAGTTTGTCTAATTTGCATAACACTGTGCAGTACGTTCTGAAATCTATTGTCGTCTGCCATGTACTGATTGAAACAGAGTAACGTACTCTTCCATGGCCGACGACGACAAAGAGTTCGAAAAGCAGCAATGCGAACTTTTGTCGGCCTTCACAAGGATCGCCTGCGCCGGGTCGGGCTGCTTGGAAGATTCTGCGGCCGATACTCAACATCTGCAACGCTCTAGTTGTACTTTGTGCGATGTTCCAAGTTCAACTCAGCGTAAAGCGTTACCTTATTGGAATGGGGCTCGATATGGAGAGGACTGGAAGGATGCCATTGCCGCCATGCTCGTCATCACGAAACAGCCAAGATTCGAGAAAGCACCAAAAGCGCGAGTCTACATGGCCATAGCTATCGGCAGAGTGTTTCGACACATATCAGACGTGGACTATCTCAGTTTGGAGTCATGCGAGTTGGGTCAATGGTTGGTAACGTCAATGAGCCGGTCCTTGCGAGAGCTCAAACTTGCCGCAACGTGAGTATCGCCCCTTTCTCGTAGTACATTTGTTGACACATCATCAGGCGTTCTTTGATGGTGTTCCTGAGACATGACATCGCAAAAAGCACGAGGCAAAGGAACTGCAGATGGATATTGGAATTTCTCGGTGTACTTGCCAAGCGAGAAGTCATTACGGACTGTGAAACCTTGGTTACGGCTTACGGGTTGATTGCTCGGTAAGACACAATCCAATTTTGGAAGGCTCAAGCTGACCACTGGAAGTGTATGCGGCGAAGTGGAGCTTCCAATTGTACTGAACCATCTGGTCGAATTCTTTGGGCATCCCAACGCATTGGTGTGTGCGTTAGCTTCAAATGAGGTTGGTCGTCCGCAAACCTTTTTAAACAAACACTGATAAGCACAGCTTGATACTATAGCTTCCGAGTTCTCCACGAATGCGTTGCAACTCTTGCAGCCGTACTGGAGAGTGATCGCATTCTCTGTGTTCAAAGATGTGAACACTAGGCCACAGAAGGCTCAGATACTTGCCGACTTGACAGAGCAAAGTGTTCGTCAATTGCTGATACTGACACAGGCAGATACATTGCCTCTTCTTGTTTTGACGAAGAGGAAGGACATCATCGAAAAGATCGCGCAAGCGAGGAAGGCGACTGTGGGAGAAGTACTTACTCAACCGAAGAGAAACCTGGCTAAAATCTTAGCCCGGCTACTTTGTCATTCTGGGTCTGAAGTCGAAAACAACGCGATGGCATCTTTGGCTGCGATCGAGCCAGCCATTCGGGAAGGTTGTAACAACAAGCTGGAGCCGTTGCTAATGGCCGACATCACTGGTGTTGCTGTCGAGATACTGCTGCTGTCATCGGATCAAGATGAGTCGAAGAAGAAGATCGTACGTCCGAGAACGTAAAGTTCAGCGCTGAGATGACTAACTGCTATAGTACCATCGCGGTTTTACCACCCTCGCCATGCTCCTCTTCGACGCGAAGCCTGGACAACGCAAGACAGCATCCAAAACGAAGAGCCTTGATGGTTTCCTCGAGCACCATATCTTGGGTATTGTGTCCTACTTCACAGACATAATCGAAAGTCCGCTAGCCCAACTCAAGGCTATTGCGCACCCCTTACCTGAGCGAAAGCGAAGCATCTTAGCGCTTGGAGAGCTCGTTCGCCTCGCGCGGGACAATGTCAACCGCGCGCTGCCTCAAGTGAGTTTCCTTACCCTATCAGAGTTCCTTCACTCACTGTAAAAGCTTCGTGCCTGCCTTCAGTCAGCAATGGCAGATCTCGACCTCTCTGATGATGCTTTTGCTGTTTGGACAGCTCTCCTTGACACCCTCGGCTTTGGAGACGAAGTCATGTCTGTGGTTGATCAGACATTCGCTTTGATCGTGCAACACTGGTCTCTATTTTCGGACGAGACACAGTTGAAAGCTCACAGGGCAATTGTTGGTCTAACAAAAAAGTACAACACCCAACTTCAGCCAAGGTTACAGTTTCTGCCATCATTGGGAAGTATACCCATGATGTCGAAGACGGAAGGGGAACTACTAAGACTGAAGGCGGTGTCGGCAGATACTGCCACCCTGTTTCAGTCGTTCAACACTCGATGTAAGGACCAGAACGCAATCATCGTACGCCAAGCACTCAAGGAGCTCGTGCCTTTTCTCGATGACAACCAGAAGTTCCTTCATCAGTCAGTCGTCAGTCAAAAGCCGCTACCAGTCCTTGGAGCCCTTACACGATCCCTTCTCGATGCGAGTATACGCTTTGCAACAGACCATCAAGATATCACAACTCTCTGCGCACAGTGTCTGGGAATCATCGGCGGTCTCGATCCACACCGAGTAGAGAACGTACGAGAGAAGAAGCGGGTACTGATGCTCTCCAACTTCTCGAGCAGAGATGAGGACATCGAGTTTGTGTTTCTACTACTCGAGCAAGTCCTTGTGAAAGTGTTTCTCTCGACAACAAACGCCAAAGCGCAAGGCTGGATAGCATACGTAATGCAGGAAATGATCAAGCACTGCGGGTTCAACACTACTCCAGGGACGAATTTTCGATCATCGCAAACCAGTGCTGAAGCACAGCGCTGGGACGAGATTCCCGAACCAACCAAGACTGTTCTCGAGCCTTTCAGAAACTCGAAATATTCAGTCAACCTCAATGCAGGTGTGCAATACAAAGCTCCACGGTACCCCATCTTTACCAGTAGCACGAGCCACGGCACCTGGCTACAGACTTTCGTTTACGATCTGTTGCAGAAGGGTCAAGGCGTGAACGTTGAGATGATCTTCCCTGTCCTAGCCCGCGTGATCAGGGGCTACGATTTGTCAATTGCTACTTTCATCCTGCCATTCGCAGCACTGAACGTCATCGTTTCGGACGACGACCAAAACACGAACACTGTTGGTCGCGAACTCCTGACGGTACTACAAACTAACATTCAGTCACCCAACCAGTCCAACGCTGGGTTTATCAAGCAGTGCAGTGAGGTTAGAACCATACATTCTGATATCCCATTCAGTAAGCTGACGTACAGTAGAATGTCTTTCAGACGTTGGACTACCTCTCCATGTGGCTACAAGAGAAGAGAAAGGCCATGGCCGAAGCGCGAGCCATGGCCGGGAAGACAGGACGCGGCATTTCGGATGACGAAGAGATGAACAATATCAAGCAAATAAGTCGCGTGGAAGGCATCTTGCAGGGTATTCCTGCCGAAGTCATCTCGCAACGTGCTGTGGAGTGTGGTTCTTACGCTCGTGCACTCTTCCACTGGGAGCAGTACATTCGACAGCAACAGCTGGTCAATGCCGACGCGATGCACAGTTTCTCGAAGAAAGACGAGATGCTACAACATCTACAGATGATCTATGCACAGATCGATGAGCCAGACTGCATTGAGGGCATCTCGGCTCATCTCCGTGTTCTGAACCCAGAGCAGCAAATCATTGAAGATCGGAAGGCAGGTCGCCTGAATGCAGCACAAAGCTGGTACGAAATTGCGTTGGCTGAGAAGCCGAATGACCCAGAAACGCAGATTAATCTTCTGACTTGCCTCAAAGAGTCTGGTCAATACGGTAGGTATTTCCACTCTTACACAATATCAGCAACTGACAGTTTCTTAAGATTCCATCCTCAACTACGTGGATGGTTTTCGCGCATCGGATCATCTTTCGACCAACGCGCTGCCTTTCGCAGCGGAAGCAGCATGGTCAGCGGGCAAATGGGCGCACTTGGAACGAACACTCGGATCTTCATCGATCCCACAGGGCACCACGCTCCTCGACTTCAATGTTGGCATTGGCCATGCACTTCTGTCTCTGCGCCGCAAGAACGGGTCAGAGTTCAAGAACATTGTCGCATCGTTGCGAGACGCGCTTGCTGCAGGACTGTCGCCTTCGGCAACAGCATCCCTACAAGCGTGTCACGACCACTTAGTCAAGTTACATGCGCTATATGAGATCGAAGCTATCAGCGGCATGGACCCGACGAAACCATCCGATCGCGACGTGATCCTTGAGAATTTAGACCGGCGCCTAGACATCATTGGCGCATATACTTCGGACAAGCAGTATCTTCTAGGGCTGCGTCGCGCAGCAATGTCATTGTCTCGGTATGTCGTTACTCTTTCGAACGGGTGATAGATGCTGACATTTCAAGTATCGAATTCACAAATCAAGACATTGCCGCCGCATGGTTGACAACAGGGCGGCTCGCCCGGAAAGGAGACTTCCTAACGACGGCTTTCAACTCTGTGATGCACGCCGAGCAGCTGGGTGACACTGCTTCAAAGATCGAGTACTCGAAACTGCTGTGGAAAGAGGGCCATCATCGCAAAGCCATTCAGAATATCCGCGGTGCCATCGAAAGCAATGCATTTGAGCAGGAAACCAGTATCGCCATCAACGCTTCGGTGACAACGACAGGCGAAGGCATCGGCGATTACAACAACAAAATCAAGTGCCATGCTCAATTGCTATTAGCCAAGTGGCTAGATCGATCAGGACAGACCAAGGCCGCTGCGCTCAAGGAAGAGTATGTGGCAGGGGTCATGTCATTCCCGCGGTGGGACAAGTGCCACTACTATCTAGGACGTTACTACCTCAAGCTTCTGGAGTCTGAGAAGCGACAACCAGTCTCAAAGCAGAGCTCAGAGTATCTCTCCGGAAGTTTACTTAAGCTAGTCGCCGAGAATTGGGTTCGCTCCACGGTGTACGGCACAAAGTACTACTACCAAACCATGCCCAAGGTCCTTACGCTCTGGCTGGATATGGGCATGGAAGTCTTGAATACAGCTCCGCGTACGACACGCGACAAGGAGTTCCATGATCACCGGATCACTTATCTGGACCATATCAATAAGCACGTGAAGCGGTACACGATAGAACGTATGCCACCCTTTGCCTGGTACACGGCGTTCCCGCAGATCATCACTCGCATCAGTCATCCCAACAAGAATGTATGGGATGCACTACAGACGATTATCGCTCATGTAGCCTCGGCATATCCTCAGCAG